>Ga0207156_10194_pt1 | contig 14707 bp, 15 predicted proteins | sample Alteio_BWMinHeat_24_FD_153514 | JGI IMG/M metagenome (GOLD analysis project Ga0207156, IMG submission 153514) | Enriched cells from forest soil in Barre Woods Harvard Forest LTER site, Petersham, Massachusetts, United States -... | ecosystem: Environmental > Terrestrial > Soil > Temperate forest >...
TATTCAGGCACCGTGAAGTAGAAGGCTTCAGATCGATCTTGGCCATTCGCGTGTCTCGCTTGCCGTTGCGAACCCGGAACGTGTCGAAGCTGAATCGCTCATAGGTAGTTCCCGGCGAAGCAGTCGGGTCTCGAGGCGTGTTCTTGACGCATCGCTGTCACAAGGTCGCATTCGGCCAGCACAATCACGGCCTGCGGCGCTCGGCCTCCCTGTAGGGCAGGGCCATCGAGTACATTCCCGCCTCCCGGGTTTCCTAAGGTACCAATTCGGGTGAACAAGAGCTTGAACTCTTCATAGTCGTTGATGTGTTTCTCTTGGCAGCCTTCAGCACAGCCGGATTGTGCTGAACATAGCCAGGGTCGATCAGGCTGCCATCGAAGACGGCGTTGCGGCCTATGAAAACCTCCTCTCGAAATTGGCGGATGCGCCAACTCCGGAAGGTCGAACACAACGGCAGATAGGATCCTCAGCCATCCTTTTGCACTTTGAGTTGAGCATGCGAAACCTCGGATCTAGTGAGCTTTGGGCCGTCGGTGAACCTCATTAGGCAAAGTTTCGCCGCGGTCACCCCGTTGCGATTCAAACTTGCCGAATAAAGCAGAATGTGCTTACTGGGCGGGAGGATTTGGGATAATCCGCAATGTGGAGCCGAATCGGTGGTAATTGGTGAAGCTCACTTCATTGACCCGATGAATCGTCTTACCAATAAGCTCTCCTTCGAATTGACTCCTTGTCGAAGAAATAGCTACGCTGCGTGCGGGGCAGATATAGTTTTTGCCGCCGATCTCAACCGATCTGTATTGCACCGATACGGCCGAGCGGGTAATCGGGTCGGAACTTCTTAGCTCTGTGTCTAGGGCAATGCGTAGAATCGCTCCTGTGGCAGGATCAAGATAAAGGAATCCGTGATAGCCGGGCGTCCCATGGTAAGCATTGGAAGGATCTTGCGTGTCATCCAGGTTCGCGACTATCGACGAAGGAACCTTGGGATCTCTCACACAGCAAAAATCGACATCGTAGTGTGACGCCTTCTTGGGCACCTCGTATCGAAAAGCAGCTTCGAGGCCGGTAGACGTCTGCTCCCAGTGGCTCCAGCTGAGTTTACCGTGGGACGCATCGGTCAGGATGATCGCCAGAACAGCGCCGAATTCTCCCCATGATGTGAGACCAGGTGGGGACTTATCTTGCTCATGATCTGTGCTGTCCCCTAAGACATGGGAGAATGACTCGCGACCATTACGGTACGTGATCTCCTGAGTAAAAATTCCCGCCGGATGCAAATGAATGCTCTGAGGTACTCCGGTACCGCGAGTGTCCCTTGGCGTGATGTCATCGAAACTACGCGTGACTCGAGTCGCCATCAGGTTTGGTAATTGCCCCAGAGTGACCGCCACGAAGTTTAGCGCAGACTTCATCATGGATTGCTGCTCTGCGGCTGAGGGAGGGGCCATCTCAGGTAGTTCTCCCGCAGGCGGCTCTAGAAAAGCGGAATAATCTGCAAGCAGGTTCAAAGCCAGAAGAGTGTCTGGGCCCGGCTTAAAGGAGGCGACCAGCTGGCGTAGTGTAGGTTCAGTCAACTGCTCAGTGAGTTCCATTGAGCGAAGCTGTCCCGCGACGGTGGCATCGGAATCTTTTGCAGCTTGGCACGCGGCGAGCCTCTGCTGCAACTGATTAATCGTCGAGCGTTGTGCTGACAGCGTCGGAACCACCATTTGTACAAAAGACAAGAGAAGAATCAACCTACGCATGTTCCCACCTTAGCCTAGACTAATCTTCTGATCGAAGGAAGCGGAAGCTGCACCTGCGTTCTCGACTACCAAGCGATATTACGCCGGAACTGCCCCTTCGGACGACCCGTCTCATAGTCCGAGCGGGGCAAGAGGGGGCAAGCAAAGCTGTTGTCCTGCGCAAAGCATCGTTAATCCAGTACTCGTCTACCGCGGGTGATTTTGTCCTGCCGTATGCCTCTTTATCGTGTCAAGGTTATCGCGAATTTTGCTGAAAAGCTCCTGTTGTGCCTGATCTGCAGCGACGTTATAGGCAGGTGCTCGCTGCAATAGTTCGCCATAGGGACCAGCGATTTTCGAGTATGGAGCAATGTCACCGGTATCTTCAGGGTCATAGCTTTCGCGGATCAGGCGCTTAACGACGGGTACGCACAGGAGCGTTGCCTTAAGCCAGTCCTCGCTTCGAATGTGGATGTACGAGTAGTAGAGCGCTGGTCTGAAGCTTTCCGTCGTCTTGGGCATGAGAAACGTACCCCCAATTTCACGCAGCAACTATATCGCAACCGAGCGCAGAGAAATCGAAGGGGCGAGACATTTGGTCTGCGATGGGCATCGTCGCCGCTGCGGTTGATGGCGTCACGAAGCTCGACTGGGTGATCTGCGGCGGGGAGAGTGGGCCAGGCGCGCGGCCCATGCATCCGGATTGGGCGCGATCGCTGCGCGACCAGTGCCATGCCGCCGGCGTGCCGTTCTTCTTCAAGCAGTGGGGCGAGTGCCTGCCGGCTCGGTCTGACGGCGGCACAACGCAGAATCTTGGCCACTGATGAGCCGTGGGGGTGGGCAAGAAAGCCGCTGGCGCGCTGCTCGACGGCCGTGATTGGAAACAATTTAGGGAGATTAGAAAGTGATGTCACGGTCGCGCATGAACTCGTCAACGAATTCCAGATGCGGAACCCAGGCCTTGTCCCACATTGCGTTGACAAAGGTATCGACAATCCAGCAGCGAATCGAGAATTGAGTTGTTCCCGCGCTGGCAGTGGTTCGCTCGAATGCTCGTAAGGACGGACCGGCTCGGGGCCAATGTTGGCACCGATGCCGACTTGCGCCTGTATCTTTGAGCTGATCCCGACGAAGAGACATGCCAGACTGAGCAACCCAACGGATTTGAATAAACGCATCTTTCACCTCCGCGGCAGCGGCACACGTGCAGATGCAAGGGATTATATGCGCCGAGAGCGCGGTCCACTGCATCCGCGATTTCATCGCCGCAGACATTGCACTCTGCGAGTGGGGCAAGCGAGAAAGAAGCAATTGTGTCACGGCAGGCGAGTTCCGAGTGAATTGTGGGCGATGCGGAAACTTCGCGTGAGCCGGATCACGCCCCGGCAGCCAGTGGATTGGTACAGAAAACCGGCTCAAGGAATCCCGTTAGTACTACAGATCGGGTGAATTCAGGGGTCCAGTTCAGGCCCCCCTTGGCATTAGCTGACCGAGTTGCGCCGCGCACCGAGTACCTTTGCCACAGCCGATGCGTACGCCTTCCACGTCTTCACTTCGTGGCGTAGTTGACGCCGGCCCTCGAGAGTTAACCGATAGAACTTGGCCTTTCGGTTATTCTCGGATAGTCCCCACGTTGCCGCTAGAAGACCCTTGCTTTCAAGCCGCCCCACGGCGGGATAAAGCGTTCCCTCCTGGAGCAGTAGAACGTGGTCACTATGGCGCCGGATTAGATCCGTGATCGCGTACGCATGGAGGGGTCCAAAAGCAAGAGCCTTGAGGATCAGCACATCAAGCGTGCCCCTAAAGAACTCAAGCCTGGCTATATTCAATCCACTCCTCTTTCGCAATCCTCGTTTGTTTGATCGAGATTCATCGACTGGCATCACGTCGGAGCCAAGCCAAAGGCTCTTCAATCAATGCAGGCAGAAGCGCGGCTTAGAGGGCGGCGATTGGCGCAACAATCGCACGAAGAGAAGTACCATTATTCGAGCCGGACGCGATCATAACCGCAGTAGTTGGTCATATCGTTCAGAATTACCTGATCGCCGGGCATGAGGCCGACGAGGATCTGCACGCTGGTGACGGAAGACACCCCAAAGCGAACTTTTACACGCTTGACGTGAGCACCATCAGATTCGAATTTGAAGATAGTGCCTTCGGCGTTCGGTTGGAAAACCGCGGGACGGCTGACATAGATCACGTCCTTAAGTGTTCTGACGAGGATGAGGCCGTCAATTGGTTGGCCTACCAAATCCGATGCGGGCGTCTGGAGGTCGATCTCAACCAAGTTCCTTCCGTCCCGAGTGATGGGATCGGCCCTTGATACCGTTCCCGCGATCGTCATGTCGTGGCGCAGTTCGATTGAAGCGGACTGGCCAGTGTTAACAACACTGGACTGGGAGGCGGCGACTTCCAATTGCGCCACGCCCGGGGTGTTAAGGGTTCCGGGTGCACGCACGACGGTCCGCATTTCGCCCAACCTTACGGAGTCGGTCCTTATCGCGTCGCGACGCATGGCCGGTTCTTCAGCCTTCTGCGGCTGAGATTGTGCTGAGTGCAGGTTCGAAAGCAGGCAACTGAGAGCAACGAAGAGCGCGAGGGCGGCGGGTACGTTGGACGATGTTTGCACCTCAGTTTCGCCAGTGAGCCTGCGTATTCGATAGAGCAGTGGTCCAGCGGTGCTCCTCATCTCCAGTTCGGGTGACAAGACACGCAATCGCTCAAGCTTCGCGAGTGCACGCGCATAGTCAACAGGGTCACCGCATATTCTGACAACCAAATCATCGCAGCATATTTCGCGTTCGCTGCGAATGCGTGACGAAACCCACCAGACTGCGGGCTGATAAAAGAAGAGTGTTTCAGCGAGAATCTGCAGTACGTTGAACAGATAATCGTGACGTCGGATATGTGCAAGTTCGTGAACTAGCACGGCCTCTAACTGCTCCGAACTGAGACTCAGCAGTGTGGCGGCCGGCAGCAGAACAACCGGCCGCAGCCAACCGGCCACACTGGGGGTATCAGTGAGTCTCGAAATAAGGACGCGTATTGGGCGGTTGATGTTCATTCGGAGCGCCATACCTGACACGGCCCTCATGAGGGAGGCTTCCGCCGGATCGCCCTCGCGCTTAAGTCTGACAACGTGTCTGGAAATTAACATAAGGCGTACGGCAAATACGAGGACGCCGACAAACCAGAGCTGGAGTGCCCGTGTCTCGAGTCGCAGCGTTGAGGGTACGGGCAATGTCGCCTTTCCAACGAAATTGGGGATATCAACACTATGGGTAGCTAAGACGTTTATAGGCGTTGCCGACCGGTACACGAGCCATACCGTGATCACCGGCAGTGCGACCATGATGGCCAAAGCCACGCAACTAACTAAGTACCGGATTTGGGCAGAAACCGCTCGCAAAGTCTCGAGTGTGATGCGCAAAAGAATCGCGACCAGTAGCCCCTGCCATACGAGTTGGAGGAGAGCCGAGGTGATCGCATGAGTGAGGACGGTCATTTGATTCCTCCTTCCTCCATCCGGTCCAAAAGTCTTTCCATTTCTTCCAGTTCCTGCTCGGATGACTTCCGGCCAGCCAAGGCCTGAAGGACAAGGCCCTTCACCGAACCGCCGAAAGCACGCTGCACAAGATCGTGTAATAGCTGGCGTTGAGTGTGCTCGCGCGCATAATGCGCACGGTAGATCTGGGGTCGCTTCTTCTCATCGCGATTGACCAAGCCTTTCTCGGTCATGATCTGAAGAAGTTTCAGGACTGTCGTATACCCAGTCGGTTTGGCGTCGTTGAGGATGCGCTGGATCTCACGTACTGAACGGGGCCCAAATTCCCATAGGACCTGGAGTATTTCCAGCTCTCCTACTGTTGGCTTGCGCTGACTCAGTCTCACGGTGCATCATTGACGAATGTTTTCGTCACTGTCAACGAAATCTTTCGTCATAATAGGGAGCTGTAAATGATTTGACCTTGTGGCGATCTAGGAAGAATCGGCTAAAGACAACTGGTGATCACGCAGGGGGACAAATGGAACCTTGCAAGGTCGATTTGCTACAAGGCACTTTGGATGTGATGGTGTTGAAAACCCTCGCCGCCATGGGACCGATGCACGGCTACGGCTGTGCCCGTCGCATCGAGCGTCTAAGCAGGAACGAAGTGCGTCTGAACCAAGGCACGATGCATGCGTCCCTCGTGCGATTGGACCGGCGAGGTTGGATCAAGTCGAGCTGGGGTACCTCTGACAACAATCGCAAGGCCAAGTTTTATTCGATTACTGGAGCTGGTCGCCAACAACTCGCAAAAGCCGCACAGCACTGGCAAAAGCTCGCGAATGTTATGGATCGAGTACTTGCGATGGGGAACGACCCGAGTGAGATGCCATTTTGATCCGTCGCCTCGCGCGGAGAAGGGTAGGTAGATTCGTAGCACCCGATGGCTCCGCCAACCTGGTAAGGTGTTTCATTGCCATCGATTCTAGCTGAAGGCCGTCGAATCGAGCGTTTTGGGCTCAATGCCGATGCGATCGTTGACTGCAAACCGGATCCGCTGATTCGAGCCCAGCGGATCCGATCGGCGGTGAATGATCAGATCGGAATCGAACCCCATCGTTGAGCGGCGAGATTCGGAGACCGGTAGTACCATTGCGCTGAAGCCGGAGGCAGATTCGACTGACTCGATCAATTCGGCGAAGGCCGCTCCAAATGTCCGATTATTAGCATCTCCACCGGGCCTCTCGCGGGCACGAGTTTCAATCCAAGCTGCTCTTCCAAAGCGGTCAAAAGCGGTGGTGCCGCATCATCCGATGAGGGACGATCATCCGGCGCCCACTTCAGCTCAAAGTCGAACTTCTTGTCTCCGAGTCCAGTCTTGTCCACGATCACGCGGCCCACCGTGTATGGAAACGCAAGCACAATCGTATCGATGGTCATCGCGTGAACGGTCATCTGATCGCCGTTCATCGTCTCCGTTGGTACCTCATTGGCTGGCGCCTCTTTCATCTTCAACCCGCCTCCGGCAATCACGAGGTCATACACAGGCAGTTCCTTGGTCTCCTGATGGGCTTTGAACTGACATCGATCCGCCAAAATCGATCGCATCATTGGCAGTTCCTCTTCCCCTCTTTCTTTAGCTGAAAGCTTCTTCCACCTTTCCGCCGTGTCCGCATCCACCTTCGCCACAATGTCGTAGTTTTCCCGTCTTGCCCAGTCCGGCAATCCCGAAACCTGACTGTCCATGATGATTCCGTAAGTGCCGCGAACCAGCGACTCTAACGGTATATTGGTCCACTCAAAGCCGTCCGGCAGGCTCCGCATTCCGGCCGGGTCATTCACAGTTTTGTTTTGTTTGATCGAGACGATCTCGTAGGAATGAACCTTTTCGCTTGCGCCTTGCGTGCCTTTAGGCTGTGCGCCAGCAGAAGTTCCCTGCGCGAAAGCAGGCATCGGGAGAAATAGCCAACACGCTCCGATCAGAATGACCTTTCGCATAACGTGGGAATTGTACACATTGACTAAGCGGGAAAGCACCTGGGTCCATCAGTGTTCGCCAAGAGCGGATTCTGGGCGTATAACCGTCCACCGGGAAGTAGCCCGAAAATGCCCACAATCCGACCTGAACCGCAAATAAGCCGCAAATCTCGAATTGAATCCTGTTTGCGAGTCTCGCGACAGGCCAGACGAAGAATCGTCATGGCAAAATGATGACGTGCGGGAGACGCCGAGATGAATCACACCGCGAACTTCAGATATGCGCTTCGGGGGCTTCGCCGCTCGCCCGGATTTTCAATCACTGTGATAGCCACGCTTGCGGTGGGAGTGTCAGCAGCTTGCGCGATGTTCACGGTGGTGGATCGCGTGCTGCTGCGGCCGGTGCCGTTTGGTGAAGCGGACCGGCTTGTCGAGATTGGTGAGACCCCCAAAGGGGAAAGCGCATTCTATCCCAGCCCCTTTCTTGACATTCATCGATGGCAGGACCGCAACCGAACGCTGCGTGAGATCGCCTTCTTCGGCTCAAACAACAGCAGGGTCTGGTTTCTGGGTGGAAACGGCGATGCGATGCACGTGAGCAGCGCTTCGGTGAGCGCCAACCTGCTTCCGATGCTCGGAGTACATCCTGTGCTGGGACGGGGCTTTGTTGTGGGTGACAGCGGGGGATCGGTCGCGCCAACCGATGTGCACTCGATTCTGCTGAGCGATGCGGCGTGGCGGACGCGTTATGGTGCCGATGAGGCGATCGTGGGAAAAACAGTCGAACTGAATGGAGAGCGTGACACGGTGATCGGAGTCATGCCCAGGGGGTTCACGTTTCCCTATGAAGGGATGAATTCGACGGGGCTGCCGATCGTCTGGCAGCCCATCGTCCTGACACCGGCAGACGCTTTGCGCGGCCATCATCAAGCTCCCACGTATCAGTGTCTGGCACGATTGCAAGAGAGCGCGACGCTGGCTTCGGCAGAGGCCGAACTGAACGCGATCCAGCCCACGATAGCGGAGACCTACGCAGATCCGCGTGACCGCGAAAATGCAGCTTTGGTCAACCTGCGACGCTACGCGGACACGCCACTCCGGGGGAATGTCCGCATCACGCTTGTGGCGCTGTTGGCTGCGTCGGGGTTGCTTTGGCTGATTGCATGCCTCAATGTGACCAGCCTGATGCTGGCGCGGGCCACGGCGCGACAGCGGGAGATTGCGGTACGGAGAGCATTGGGGGCCGGCCGATGGGAGATCGTGAAACAGTTGCTGATGGAAGGCGTGCTGCTGAGCGGATGCGCGTCACTCGTGGGCCTCGGCCTGGTGATCGGGCTGCTCAGGCTCTTTCAGCATGGACTCGAGACGCAGTTCAACCTGCATGAAAGCTTCACGCCCAATCTGGCGGTGGTGGGCGCATTGCTGTTGTTAACCGTGGCCAGCACCCTTATCACGTCACTGTGGCCCGCGTGGGGAGGCACGCGCGCCTCGATCGAACCGGCGTTGCGGCAGGGCGCTCCTCAGCAGGGAATGGGAAGTGCCCAGCATCGAGTGCGTACCGTGCTGGTTGTCACTCAAATTGCGCTGTCGTTCACGCTACTCGTTGGGTGTGGTCTGCTGCTGCGAACCATCTACGCACTGAGGCATGTGCAGCTCGGTTTTCGTACGGAGCATATCCTGGTGGCAAACATGACGATCCCGTCCTATAAATACGCTGGGCGCGATATGACCACGACGCTGTATCAACCCCTGGTGGACCGCGTAAAGCACTTGCCCGGGGTTGAAAGCGCGACGCTGCTGACCGAGGTCCCATTGGGGAAAACATTTCAGATGATTTTCTCGTTTGACGTCTCCGGCGACAGCTCGAGCGCCATCCGGAGGGGTGCGATGCGGGCGCAGTTTCGTGCCGTCGGTCCGGAGATGCAGAAGGTGTTTGGATTCCGGATGCTCCACGGAAGGTTCTTCAATGAGGGCGATACGGCCAGCTCGCAGGCAGTCGTCGTGGTGAATCGCGCCTTCATCAAGGAGTATTACGGCGACGACAGAGACCCCGGGAAGATCCTCGGCCAGAGCCTCTTTAGCCTTGAAAAGGGCCGCCCGGCAGTCGTGATTGGGGTTCTTGCCGATGAACGGCAGGTCAATGTGGCTGAACCATCGCAGCCGGAAATGGAAGTATGTCTTCCGCAGGTTACGCCGGTGAGCATGTTTTACAACTTTGCGGAAGGCAGGGCCATGGATGTCGCGGTACGAACCGACCGGAGCCCTGCGACCATGATTCCGGAGTTGCGTGACATATTGCGGGCAGCCAGCCCGGATCTGGGCTCCAGTGGTTTCAGCACCATGGATCGAATCGTCGAAGATTCGTTTGGTGGCCAGAATCTGGCCGCGGAACTGCTTGAAATCTTTGGCTGCTCGGGGCTCCTTCTCTGTCTGACAGGCATCTATGGCCTACTGGTATACATGGTGGCGCAGCGACGGCGTGAGATGGGGTTGCGGATCGCTCTTGGCGCGCAGCGATGGAATGTGATGAGCTTGATCCTGAGGCAGGCGGCATGGATGCTGGTTGCCGGACTGGGCATCGGACTCGCTATAGCGTATCTCGCGACGGCGGCATTGCGGGCGTTGCTCTATGGCGTTAAAGCGAGTGACCCGTGGTCGATGAGTGCCGCTGCACTGCTGATGCTTCTGGGTGGCCTGGTCGCGGCGCTTGTGCCGGCCCGTCGGGCGGCTGGGGTCGATCCAATGGAAGCTTTGCGAGCAGAATAAAGAAGGGATCGGATTGAGATCGGGTCCGCTTTTCTTCGCCGAAGAACGAGCCTGACTGGCCCCGCGAAATCGGTGTATTTAGGCAACAGCCAGGGATCCCGCCTAGCGAAATTCCGCCTCTTGCCCAAAAAGTCGAAACGTCGACTTCCTGCCAAAAACTCCGCTTCTTGCCCAGCAAGTCAGTCAACAATCTAGTTTTTGCGCAAAGCCGGGGTTGGGTAAAGAAAAGATCTTCGGAATCTGCGATTTACTTCGAGGACAGGGAATCGGCAGCTCTACCGACCCCGTTGAGGCCCGCGCTGCACTGCAAGCTCACTCTTATCTGCCCTCGAATTGAGTCCACCAATCCGTGCGCGTAAAAACGCGCATGGTCACTCTGGCCGTGCCGGCAAGTCAGAAACGCTTGAATCTCCGTCTTACCTAAGCCGTACATCAACCCGGCGCGCGAACCGATTCCATATCCTGCTTCACAACCGCCGCGCCGATCTGTGCAGAATACGGGTTTGTTGCGACCCATACCGGGCATTTGCAAAGCAGTAGGGTGACTGGCGTTGCCGGCTGAGACCAGTGGATCCGCGCGGGGGAGATCGACAACCTTCGCGGGAGTAGCAAACTCGACCTTTGGGATACTTTCGGCTACACAGGATGAAGAACAGTTTGACGTCATCGTCGAGCGTGTGATGGTCGCGTTCCGATATATATTGTGCGAATTCGAACCAACGTCCGGGAGGGGTGACCGAACCTGGCCCTAGTGCCCAATACTCCGCGATCATCTTTTGCTTGTCTGTCAAGCCTGCGCCTGATGCGATGATCTGGTCGGCCTGCTCTATATATTGCTCGTGGTCCTCTTCGTAACGAGCGGGCCAGCTGCGGAGCGCAGCCCCGAACCAGACTCCAGAGCAAAGGGTGTGACTAACCCCCACTGTAGAGACGACTTTGGAAACTCCTATACGGCGCCTGCTTGCAGTTCCGTCATTGAACCCGGGCAAACTCCGCGCCACGACGTGATCCTTCGGTGGCGCACCTTTCGCGAAGCCGCCGACCGGTCCAGAGTCTTAGACCTTCTGCACGCCGCGCTGAATGTGCTGTGGCCCGAGAGAAATTCGGGAAAAGCCGGCGTTACTACAGTGGATTCTTGATAAGGCAACCAATCAGCGCATCGATCAGTTGTGTACCAAGGTAGGGGCCAGCCCAACCTCGAATTTGAACCCCGGAATATAGAAAGTGAATTGCGGTTATCGGTCGCTCTGAATCGAATGCGCGCTTATTATCCGAACACGCGACGCTCGAGTCGAGCATCGCATTTCCTAAGCCGGTCTGTCGCGGCGCATCGGCGGGACTCATTTCAAAGACGCCGATCATGACGGCCGTGCTCTAGGCAGATTGATCGCCAAGAAGGTCTGGCTCAAAGTCCAGAGCTACCTCGAACAAAGAGATCGATAGCGAAGCAATTCGTTATGACAGGCGGAAAAGTGTGCAAATCTCTCCAACACAGCATAACGGACCGAGAAATTAGCCCGTTGGAAGGAACAGACATGAACGTGCAGTGCATTCCCCTCCTCTCGCTCGCTCTCCTCGCGTCGTCACTTCTGGGCCAGCAAGCTTCGAGCAGTCAGCGACCTTCAAGAAAGGGAACCACAACCTTTTATCCAGCCAAACCAGTCAACCCTCTACCACCAGAACCCCCCATGATGATGATGCCGCTCGTTGCACCTCTGTTCTCAGGACGTGCGCGCGGTGGTGGATCAAGTGGCCCGCCGCCGCCGCGGTGAAGGGCAGAAAGCCTGGCCGGAACTGGGTGAACTGATCGAGCCACTGAAGTGCATGCGGAATCGGCGCAACTAAGAGCGGCGCGCCGCCCGCGAACGCGAAGAGCGCACCAATGAATTCTGGGCCTGGGCCGCGGAGTGGATGAAGGAAACCGGCAACGATGAGGCGGAATTGCTCCGGCGGTTTCCAACCTATAAGGGCACGAAAGCGAGGGGATGAAAGATGGAACGGGGAAACATGAACGGCAACACACCGGATGGCATGCGGCAATGGAATTACTGTGCCGCAATGCAGTTCTTCGCGCGGGTGATCAATGTGGCGCTGATCGATTGCAAGTGCGCCCTGGCCATCGCCCCGGTGGCTCATGGGGCATTAGTGGCGCTGCCTCTGCCTGGCGCTGATCCGGCCATGCGGCCCACCGATGATGCGCTCCTGGCCCGCGATTGGATCGCGCGCTCCGAAAGCCCGGCCGATGGGCGGGTGCGCCGGTATCTGAGTTTCCCTGAATGTTGCGCCCAGTTGGGCGTGGATGCGGAGGCCTCGCGCACCGCCTTGCTCGCAGCTATCGATGCGGCTGGCGACTATGACAACGATGAAGCCTGGGCACGGCTCGAAGAATTGAGCGCCCGGGAATTGCCCGATGATGTTGAGCCTTTGTTTGATGCGCCGCGCGTGGTGCCGGCGCTCGATCAGATTGCGCTGTTTTGAAGGGGGATTCCGTGAACCATCGTGAGCGATACGTGAACCGCACTGGTGCATCGCATAAAATGCGTAGCCAGATCGTAACTTCTCTACCGACTAGAGAAGTTACGATCTGGCATTTTTCATTTACTCACTTCGCAGACAATCAATCGGATTTGCAGCCCTCGCCCGGCTAGCTGGGAGCCAAACTGACACTAGAGCCACCAGACCTAGGAGCAGTGGAACTGTAAGGAAAACAGTGATATCCCTCGCTTTGACTCCGAACAGAAGGCTCTCGATAAAGTGCGACAGGCCCCATGCAATTCCTATCCCGATCGCGACACCAATCGCCGCCAGCCGCATGCCCTGGAATATGACCATGTTCCTTACTTGAGTATGGTCAGCCCCCAGTGCTAGCCGGATTCCGATTTCGCGCATCCGTTGCTCGACGGTAAACGCCATCAGTCCATAGATTCCAATCGCCGCGAGCAATAGCGCCGTACATCCGAATACCGTCATTAAGAGCATGTTGAAGCGCTGCCTCGCCATTGAAAGAGACATTACCTCATTCATCGATAAAATGTTCGAAACGGGCAGGCCCGTCGAGCGTTCTAATCTCTCCCGAATTGCGGCGACCATTCCCAACGGCTCAGCGCGCGTGCGTACTGCCCAAGCCATGGTCCCATTTCGCACCAACCATTCGTTTTCGGAATTAGGAAGTTGCGACTGGGGAACGTACATCACGCGATCGACCGTAGGATCCGTGTGCAGCCCTGCATTTCGGACATCACCTACAATCCCGATCACCTGGCGCGGGGGCTCGTTCTTGAACTCCTCCATGGAACCGTCTCCAATAACGATTCGGTCTAGTAGCGGATCGCGGTCTCCCCAATAGGTTTTCGCAAGCCGCTCGCTGATCACAACTACAGGAGGTGAGTTGGCCTCGTCCTGATTGGTGAAGGTTCGTCCTCGTTTCACTGGGATGCTGAATACCTCTAAGAAGCCTGGGGACACAGCGGACCATACCCCATCCGGAGCACCATTTTCACTGTGCAACGGCCCCAGGATTTTGAACGGCAGGCCGTAAAAGTCATGCAGGGGCAAGGAGCAGCCGGCACCAGCTGCTTCCACGCCCGGGAGCGACCGAATTTGGTCGAGGCCAAGGCGAATAGTGCTTGCTACAGTCCCCGTTTTTGCATACTTGGGGCCAGTCAACAACGTGCGCATAGTTATGACCCCATTTGTTGCGAATCCCCGATCCACGCTATAGATCGCGACGAAGGAACGAATTAACAGTGCTGCACCGATCAACAAGATGACTGCCAGACATGATTGGCTGATCACAAAGATAGAGCGAGTTTTGTTCTGCCGGAATCCGGTGCCCGAACGAGCGGTGCCCTTCAGAGTCGAATTCACGTCTAACCGTGAAGCCTGCAAAGCTGGAAAGATGCCGAAAGCAATTCCCGTGACTATTGACATTGCGAGCGCAAAACCCAACAAGCGCCAGTCGATCGTAACCGCCGATCCGTTCTGCCCAACCAACGGCAAATCTGCTGTGCTCCCCGCGAGCAATGCTCGGATGCCAACATAACCAAGCATCGACCCCAATCCGCCTCCAAGAACGGAAAGCAGTACACTCTCCGCGAGGAACTGACGAATCAATCTTCCTCGGCTCGCGCCGAGCGCGACTCGAATGGCGATCTCGCCTCGTCGCTTAGTTGCTTGCACCAGCAATAGGTTCGCGACGTTGGCACATGCTATAAGCAAGACAAGACCTACTGCGCAGACCAATATCCTGAGCAATGGACGAACATCACCTATCAGCGCATTGCGGAGAGGCGTGACGGTAAAACCACCGTCGTTTCCAATCGAATTTGGGTATTTAGACCGATTTTCGTTGGCAAGGGCTTGCAGCCGATCTTTGGCCTGTTCAATCGTAACGCCTGGCGTCAGGCGTGCCACTACCTTAAAGTAGTTACCTTCATCGCGCGAGTTGGCATCGATTTGGAATGGTACATATACGTCAGGAACTGAGCCGAACTCACGCAACCCAGGATTCCCTGCGGCGACTCCAATTACATCGTATGGCTCGCCGCTTAATACGATGGTTTTACCAAGAATTCCCGTCTCGGCCCCAAATTTCCCTCACCAGAGCCCTTCGCCAATTATCACCACCCGCGGTCCGTTTGGAATGTCTTCCCCTGCCACGAATGCCCGTCCTCGCGTGATGTTTATCCCCAAACAACGAAAGAAATCGGACGACACACGCATCGACCGTATTTGTTCCAGAATGTTGGTG
>Ga0207156_10195_pt1 | contig 14689 bp, 15 predicted proteins | sample Alteio_BWMinHeat_24_FD_153514 | JGI IMG/M metagenome (GOLD analysis project Ga0207156, IMG submission 153514) | Enriched cells from forest soil in Barre Woods Harvard Forest LTER site, Petersham, Massachusetts, United States -... | ecosystem: Environmental > Terrestrial > Soil > Temperate forest >...
GTAAAATAACCGGCGAATCAAAAATCATTCCATCTGATTTTTTGCCCCAAAAAATATAGGCGAGTGATTCTTTCGGCGTATAAACCTTGGATGCGCCAAAGGTCTCGGCCACCTCTTTTTCCCGTCCTGTGGCGTAGGGGCATGGAAAGAGAAAAAGAGATAGTTTGTCGGAAGAAACATGGTTTTTCAATCGAGCGATCACCGGCCTCACCCATCCCCAAAGCTCACCTGGACTGTTTCCACTCAGAATGATCTGCATGCCGCTTACCGACTGGAGAGGGCGTCAATCAGATTCGAAGTTGAATGATTGGGAACAAAGGAGAGCGTTTTGATTTTTCCGCCGAATTGCTCGACGAGTTTGGCTTCGGGCAGCTCGCCGGGTTTGTAATCTCCGCCCTTAACGACCCAATCGGGTTTTATGAGAAGAATTAATTTTCCGGGCGTATCTTCGTCGAAAATTGTGACGAAATCGACGCATTCAAGGGCGGCTAGAATTTCCGCTCTTTCGGCTTCTGGAATCAAAGGGCGATTTTTTCCTTTTAACCTCGAGACACTTTTGTCACTGTTGAGTCCGACGATAAGAAGATCCCCCAATTCCTTGGCTTCCTGTAGATATCGAACGTGTCCGACATGAAGCAAATCAAAACAGCCATTGGTAAATACGATCGTTTTCCCTTCGCCTTGAAAGCGCCGGACGAGTTCACTCAATTCCTCGCGATCAATGACTTTCAAGGATTTCCTCCAATTCTTTTTGTGTTACGGTGGCTGTCCCAACTTTTTTCACGACGACGCCGGCTGCATGATTCGAGAGCAGCGCCGCTTCAAGCAAGTTTGCTCCGGCGGCCAAGGCCAACGTCGCTACGGAAATCACCGTATCCCCAGCCCCGCTGACATCGTAGACTTCGCTTGTAACCGCGGGAATCGAAACCATCGCGCGATAAGGTTCAAAAATGGCCATCCCATGCTCTCCGCGCGTGATGATCAACCCATGAATACCTAAACGATTGAGAAGTTCCGTCCCTGATGATTTCAACGTTTTTTCCGAAGAAAGGTCTCGATTCAGAATTTGCTCGGCTTCCGATTGATTCATGATAATGAGGGTGGCGCCGCGGAATGCCTCCAAATTCGGGGGCTTGGCGCCTGCTACCATGACTTTCTTTTTCGAAATCGCTTCCGAAATCAGTCGCGGCATGAATGAAGAAGCAATTAATCCTTTATTGTAATCTGAAAACAAAATTGCATCCGCTGCGGCGAGCAACGAAGTTCCAGCTGAAAAAAGTTTCGAAGAAATTTTGCCGTCAATTGTTCCTCGCATTTCAACGTCAGCGCGAACAACCTGTTGATTATGCGCGATAATTCGAGTTTTCAGAGTCGTCGGGCGATCGGTCACGGAGAAAATTCCATCAACATTGGCTCCCCGTTTTTTTAATTCTCCCTTCAGGGTTCGTCCCGCCTCGTCATTTCCAACAATCCCCACGACCCAGGTTTTTGCTCCCAAGCTTCTTAAATTGGCAGCGACATTGCTGGCGCCCCCAGGCGTGTACGTTCGACGATCCACTGCCACCACCGGAACCGGGGCTTCAGGAGAAATCCGGCTTACTTTCCCCCAAATCCACTCATCAAGCATCAGATCTCCCAAAACCAAAACGTTGGGGCGATGCAGTTTTTTTGCTAAGTCGAGGAGTTTTTTGGGATTAGGCTGCATATTCTTTAACCGCTAAGGCCAAGAGTGGAATTAGAAGCTCATGATGTCCAATCAATTCATAGCCGGTTCCCCTAAGATCGTTGGCCCGAGTAACCGGGTTCAAATGCGATCGATAATGACGGATAAAATCAAAATTGACGCCGATAAATCCTTCGACCGGATAGCCAAGATTCCGACAAACCGCAATAGCTTTTTCGATGACGACCGGCAGAACGACGGCAGAGCCGACGTTCACAAGAACACTCTCTTTAATTAAGCCTGAAACCATCCGGCAGAAAACTTGAAAGTCATAAAAACTGGCGGCGCCGATCGCTTCGCCGGAAACTTCGGGATGCATGTGAACAATGTCCCCTCCAATTGCTACGTGCACGGTTACCGGAATTTTTCGAAGATAGGCTTGCGCTAAAATACTGTCACCTATTCCGGGAAATTTTTTCTCGACCAGAAGTCTCCCGAGCGTTTCTCCTAAACCGTGTTTCTCCTGGTATGCTTTTACGGTCGCTTCATTGATAAATTGCGAAGTTTCAAGGGCCATCCCGAAACTTCGCGACTCCATCGCCCTGGATACATCCTCGGAGGTTTGGCCGACCATCGCTAATTCCGCGTCATGAATGATTCCGGCGCCGTTTAATGCAAGGCCGCTTACAAAACCTTGCTCCATTAAGTCAATGATCACCGGAGTTAAACCGACTTTGATCACGTGGGCTCCCAAGGTCCAGAGAATCGGGAGTTTTTTTGATTTTGCGTGAACGATGGCTTTAGCTACTTTTTTTAGATCGGCTCCCGCTAAAATATTCGGAATGCTTTTTAGAAAGGTCGCGAACGATTGACCGGCGTTCACCGGTTTTGCAAATTCATCGCGATTGACCTTGCTTTTTCGTTCGGCTAAATGATATCGCTTAACGTCTGCAAAAGAAAGAGGCTTCATCAGATCACTTCCATGGCCCGAAATTGAGCGTTATAGAGCCGGCTGTAGAGACCTGACTTGGCGAGGAGTTCCTGATGTGAGCCGACTTCAACGATCCGGCCGTTTTCAATCGCTACAATTTGATCGGCGCTTTGAATCGTCGAAAGCCGGTGCGCGATAATAAAGGTGGTCCGTCCCGATAAAATACGTTTTAAAGCCTGCTGAATCAATGCCTCCGATTCCGAATCCAAATTCGAAGTGGCCTCATCCAGAATCAAAATTCGAGGATTGCGAACAATAGCGCGCGCCATGGCGATTCGCTGCCGCTGACCGGCCGAAAGAGAGGAGCCTCGCTCCCCTACTTTCGTTTCGTAACCTTGAGGAAGTGCGCGAACAAAGTCATGCGCATTGGCCGCTTTTGCCGCTTCGAGGACCTGGACATCGGTTGCTTCCGCGTTTCCGTAACGAATGTTTTCGAGCACGCTTCCTGAAAAAAGGAGCGCTTCTTGAGGAACAAGGCTGATGTTTTTTCGAAGTTCTCGCAAAGAAATTTTGGTGATGTCGATGTCATCGAGTAAGATTCGGCCGCGGTTCGGGTTAAAAAATCGCGGAATTAATCCTGACAAACTTGTTTTTCCCGCGCCGCTCGGACCGATGAGAGCGACGACCGTTCCCGGCTTTACGAGAAGATTTACATCTTGCAAAATCCATCCTTCCGCGTCTTCATATCGAAACCAAACGTCTTCAAATTCAATTTTACCTCTCACATACCCGAGGTGGACAGCGTCAGGAGCCTCTGCTTCCACTTCGGTGTCAATCACTTCGAAAATTCTGTCCGCCGCCGCCTTTACTTTTTGCAAATTGGTCAAGGTGGAAGAAAGCCGGTAAAGCGGGTTGGTGGCGAGCACCATGTATCCCCAAAACGCAAACATGTCGCCAATCGTGTATTTTCCCTGCACCACTTCATATCCGCCGTAATAAACCATCGCGGCAATACCCAGAACCGCCAGCATTTCCACAACCGGAATCTGCGTAAACGTCACTTGAACCGATTTCAAATTCCATGCAAAATATTCCCGATTTTTATTCTTGAAGCGTTCGATTTCATCGGCTTCCCGTCCGAAGGTTTTTACAAGCAGTACGCCTCCGATCCCCTCGATGAGAATATTCGAAAGATCGGCGATTTTACTTTGCATCGTCCGCGTGACTTGATTCATCCAGCGGCCGAACCGAAAAACGGCGAAGGCAATGAGAGGGCTTACAACCAGGGTTAATAAGGTCATGCGCGGATTGTTCCAAGCCATCCATATCAGGGCGCCGGTGAGAACAAGAACATCATTCACCAGATAGACGACGCTGGAAGACATGGCGTCGGTCATCACCGAGGCATCATTAATAAGGCGCGAGAAAACTTCACCGGTCTGCCAATTTTTGTAAAAACTTAAGGGAAGAAATTGGAGACGCGCGAACATTTCTTCCCTGATTTTGGCGATGCATGAAAGGCCTACGAAATTCATCAGATAGCCTTGGGCGTAAGAAAAGGCTCCTTTGAAGGCGATTAAAAGAATGACCGCCAGAACGATTAATTTTAAAGCGAAAAGATTTTTTTGAACGAGAACCTTATTCAGCAAATCGCGGAAAAGCAGGGGCTGCGCCAGGGTCAAGGCGTTCACCACGGCGGTACAAAGACAGATGAGAAGCAGTGTCCGCCAATACGGTAAAACATAGTGCAAAAGCCGCTTCAGTGTTTTCAAGAAGGCTCCGATTGGATCAAGAATAGAAGATCTCCGCTGTTCACGACATCTCCATTGCCTGGGATTATCTTATAAACGGTTCCGGCCGTTTCAGCGGTAATTTCGTTTAAGACTTTCATCGCTTCAATGATGCAGAGCCCGTCTCCAAATTGCACTTTTTCTCCCTCACTGACAAACGGTTCAGCCCCCGGCGCCGGGGCACGATAGAAAATACCCGATAACGGTGAAACCACCTTAATGAAAGGGCCCTCGGGAATCGTTTCAGGTTCACTTTCCACGGTCGCTTCGTGAATCATCGGAGCGGCCGTTCCTCGGACGCCGCGCCGGATCGTGATGGTTTCTTCCGGAGTTGAAAGGGAAAGTTCATGAAGGTCATACTCCTTGGCTACGTTGAAAATCGTCATCCAGGTATCTTTTGAAAAAAACGAAGTCACGACACACTCTCCTTGGCCGACCCCGATAATAGTTTTGCGACAATTTCTTGTTCCAGATGATCCATCGGAATTTCAATCTGTTCGCGCGTTTGCATGTTCCGAAGCGCCGCCATTTTTTTTGACATCTCGTTTTCTCCCATCAATAAGCTCCACCGGGCCCCAAAGCGATCCGCTTCTTTTAATTGAGCGCCGATGCCTCGCAAGTTGTAGTCCCCGCGCACGTGAAGCCCGAAGCGCCGAAGCCGGGTCATGACCGGCAAGAGATATTCTTCGGCGCGTTCTCCCAAGGCGACCACATACAAGTCGACCTTGTGTTCCGGAAATTCGACGTGTAAATTTTCCATCACCAAAATGATCCGTTCGATTCCGGCGGCAAACCCGACGGCGGGTGTCGGAGGCCCTCCCAACAATTCGACCAAATTGTCATAACGTCCGCCTCCGCAGAGCGTATTTTGCGCTCCAAGCTCTTTTGAAATCACTTCAAAGACCGTTCGCGTGTAATATTCCAATCCTCTGACCAAAAAAGGATCGAGCGTATAAACGAGTCCCAATTGATCGAGCCAATGTTTCAATTTTCGGAAATGTTCGGCGCACTTGGCGCATAGATGGTCGACGGCGGTTGGGGCTTTCGAAAGAATTTGCCGGCATGATTCCACTTTGCAATCGAGAATGCGCAAAGGATTTTTTTCAAAGCGATGTGTCCGGCAATCCTCGCACAATTCAGTAAGGTGGGCGCGAAAGTAATCGCGCAATTTTTCGCGATAGGCCGGCCGGCATTGTTCGCATCCAATCGAATTCACTTTTACTTCAAGATTTTTTAATCCAAGCGCTCTGAAGAGTTCGAGCGCCAGTGAAATCACTTCGGCATCCAGGGCGGGATTTTCGGAGCCAATCGCCTCAACTCCCAATTGATGGAATTGACGGAAACGGCCGCTTTGCGGGCGTTCGTACCGGAATCCCGGGCCGATGTAAAACCACTTCAAGAGGGATTGAGAGGCTAATTGATGCTCCAAGAACGCACGAATGACCGAGGCGGTCATTTCCGGACGCAGGGTGTTGCTTCGCCCCCCCTTGTCGGTAAACGTGTACATTTCTTTTGTGACAATGTCGGTTGCTTCGCCGATGCTTCGCATGAAAAGCTCCGAATTTTCAAAGATTGGAGTACGCACTTCTTCATAGCCAAACCGGGAGGCAAAACGGCGCATCGCCTCCTCCACATAAACCCATTTGGAGGTTTGTGGAGGAAGAATGTCGGCCGTACCGCGTGGAGCCTTTAAAATTTCAGCCATGGGAAATGACAAAATTCGTTAATTATGGATTGGAAACCTTCGCGGCAGGGCTTGGGGTTTCGGGCAGGACTTCGCCGTAGATAATGGGTCCGCTCCCTGTCAGGGTTGGAACAGAAGGGTATTTGGCGATTTCCAAATTGATCGCTTGAATTCGCTCGGAAAACGAAGGATGGTCTGCCACATTAATCCAGAGGAGAAAATGCCCGTTATCGCCTTCGCGCTTTTGAAATTCGTGAAAAAGATCGATCATTGAATGGGGGTCGATACTGCAAGCGACCAAAATCTTTATTCCATTCAGATCGGCTTGAGTTTCCTGAGCCCGGCTGTATTTCGGCTCAAGAACAATATTGTCAATCAAAGAAGCAATGTTCAGGAAGGGTCTCGCGGCTCCTTGCGTCAAAATCATGGCAGCTAAAGCGCCTATATTCATGAGGGTGGCTCGCGCATACATTTTCTGAAAATGCTTGAGCTCGACGTGCGATACTTCATGAGCCAAGACGGCGGTCATCTCATCGTCATTGGTGAAATAAGGCAAAATTCCCTTGGAAACAAAAACAAAGCCTCCGGGAAGGGCAAACGCGTTTGCTTCCTTCATGTTCACCAGCTTAAAGGTCCACGGAAGATTGCGGCGGGTCATATGGGGAATGAGCAGTGAAGCAATGCGCTGGAGTTTTTCTTCCCAGATCGGATCATGATAGATCCCGTAACGGCGTTCGACTTCATCGGCCGCTTGCCGGCCGATCTGAATTTCTTGCCCATCGGACATCGCGTGTGCGTTGGTCGACAGGAGAGAAAATAAAAGAATGATGAGTGGTGTAAGTCTTAATAATGGTTTCATGGTTTTTTATTCCCGCTGTGCCGTGTGCTTTTCGCTTTGGAACCCTTCGATTGAAGGGGGGAAACCTCCCGCAAACTTTAGGATTCCCTGTCTTGCAGGGCTTTCAACACCATTTGCGGAGTCCAGCTTCCAAATGTTTTACTGTCGGCTCCAAGCACTATCATCGCATCACGCGCACAGCAGGAAGTTTTTAAGACTCTCTTACTATTATACCAAAAAATGAGACGAGGTCAATGGCCTAAGGGCCAAAAGAATGAAGCGCTCCTAAGTCTGAATACGAAAGTGTGACGTAAAAAGCGGGAAGTAAGAGATTTTGATATTGCGCGAAACTCCAAGAGGGAAACCCTGGAGGCGGACCGTAAAGGCTTGATTTATCCGGATCAAGACGTTCCAACGCATATCCGAGATAAGTTCCATTGCTATTTTGAACATTGACCACATCCTGATAAGCGGCTTGGCTTGTTCCGAACAGTCGAAACTGCCAAGCGTGCCCGCCCGTTTGGAATGAGTTCGTCATGAGCGGCGAGACGATGTTGCCGGAACCCGGCTTTTTAATCGGAGCGCCTTGCCAACTGTCTGCTTGCGCCGTGCGTTGAACCCCATTTTGATCGGTGTAAGTAAATTGATACGCGGTTCCATTGGCATACTTATTATTCATCGCCACATAATCGCCGTTCAGGTAAACATCTTGAGCATAGTTTGCGTTTTGATCTTGGACAACATTCCCTTCCCACTGCATCGATTTATTGGTCGATTGAACGGTCGCTCTCACTTGAAGCGAATAATCGCCGGTAGCGCTTTTTGAATTGGCAATCGAGGGCCCCGACGATTCCCCTGCCACGAAATCATCGAGTATCACATAGTTTCGGGCCATCAATCCAAGGGAATTGCCTTGCCCTTGAAAACCTGTATCGCCCGCAATCGTAAGGTTTCCTTCCGATTGCTCAAACTGCCGCGTGTAAAACAAAGTATCCGGCGTAGTCGTTGGATGTGCTTGGAGGTCAGCCGTCCCGGAAGCGCCCGGATACGGAGCCATCGTCTTTTGATTAAGCACAGTTCCGCTAGCACTCATAAGATAAACTGGCTGAGGAGTGAGGATCGTATTTCCGTTATAAGTTCCATTGGTAAACGTCGGACGCGGAGCGAAAACAGTGCTGTAAAAACCCTGCACGTCCGTTGTTTGCAGCACCGGGGTGTTTGCCCATCCGCAGGCAGCGCATGGGGATGGGGGCGGGGTTTGATTCGGGTCCAGCGTGATCGGCTGTCCGTTCATGTCATCGACATGATAGCCTGTGGTATTGTGATTTGCATCGTAATAGGTGCCATCATAGAGACAACTATTGCAGCTGGAATTGGCGCCTGGCGCGTAGACCGTTTGAGTGCTTCCGGGAAGCCAATAATCGACCCCCTGAGAGGTGGTTTCACCGAGATTGCTCTGATAGCGGGTGGCGGCCAGCAAGGAATTCGGATTAAATGGAGCTACGCCTGGAGGAAAGTTCGACAAAGTTGGATTTGGTGCGATGCAATTATTACTATTCGAACCGGCTGCAAGATTGACCGTATTGCCACTTGGGTCCGTGTAAGATGTAATTTTATTATTGTTTTGATCATAAAAGGCTTCGCCTTGATCCGCAACGACGGACAAGGAGGTGCTTCCGGTAAGCTGTCCATGAACTCGGACATTTTTAAATCCGGCGAAGTAAAGAATGCCATTTTGAACGGCTGAGGCGTATAGAGGAGTAGAAACCCCGTATTGTTGGATAATTTTTCCAGAATAGTACCCGGTAGTTGTCACCGAAAAAGTTCCGTTATTATTAAATGTGACATCGGCTACCGGCGGTTCAAGGGTCTGATGTGCTCCGGTTCCGGAAGCGTCATATTCAAAAGCGTGACCATTGGCGCCCGACGCATTGCTGGGAGCCACGTCTATGGAACTTGCAATGAAAACGGTCTTTACTGAACCGCCGCAGCCTGAATCATTTGCAGCGGAGGCATAATCATTCAACAGGACTTGCGGAGCTGTTGTGGTACTGCCGCCTTTGGCGGGACCGAAGGGCAAGCCTGTAGTCAAAGGGGCGGAAATTCCCGTGTTGGCCTCGTTTTTTCCATTGAGCGGCGAAGCTAACCCGCTGGGATTATTGACATTGATATTATTATTGGCCATTACCAGGGCATTCAATGCTGGAGGCGGTGGAAGATTCGTTCCGGCCGTGACATCAATTTGCATTATTCCGTTCTTCCCAATGCCATAAGGCGATTGGTTCGCATTCAGACTGTTCAACGTGGAGCCCTGGCGATCTCCCGATGAATTTTGCCCTAGCGCTAAAGCGGCGCTATCGGCTTGAAATCCATTGCCAATCCAAGAGGCGGTGTCTGTTTGTTCGGTTCTGTTCGGATATTTGTTTCCGGGAACATCCCAACATGTCCAGCATTGATAAAGGGCGGCAAAGTAGCCGACATTGCGCAGGCCGGTCCACTGGATTTGCCGTGTTGCCAAGACGGCGGCCCCGCGAACAATCACGGCGTTCATCGTGATTTTGATATTGGTAATCGCATAGGGATTGGCCGCTATGGCGCCCGGGCATCGTTCTCCGACAGCCAGATTCCTATTGTAAAATATTTGGAGGAGGCCGCTAATCTGTGCCGTCTTATTTTCAGACAAGGCTATGTTAAGATTCTTGAAGGTATAATCATTTTCAAAAAGATTGGCATTGGCGTTAGGTGCGGGCGCCACTTTCAAAAATTGATTCGAATCAGCGATGAACGAGAACGTCCCTCCTCCCCACGCAATATTATCAATCTCCGTGCCGGCGCAGAGATTGCCGCCTCCCGGCACGGCGACCAAAATGGCATCGGCCCAATGATTATTGAGATCTCCTAAGTAATTTAAGAGATAATTCAAACCGAGATTGGCTGATGATAGGGCCATTTTTGAATCCTTATAATCAAAAACTGAACGACTCTTGTTCAACTGATCGGCAATGAAAAAGGTTCCCAGTACAAAAACAATGGCTGTCAGATAAAGCGCCATCACCAAGGCAATTCCACGTTTTGCTCGAACGCGACTCACGGTTTTCCTCCTTCGACTTTGACTTGAGAAGAAAGGATAGCGGTATCCAAAGGAGCTTTTGATTGTTGATGAATCAAAGAAGATTCTTGCACGATGCAGGTAATCACGAAAAGCTGAGGATCATAGAGCATGCCGGTTGTATTCTGGAGACTGATGGTTGCGGCGGGATGACTGGCCATGACCCATAGTTGATCGGTGGCGGGATTATTGAGGCTGGCAATCACTAATGGAGGGATGCGGGGGTTGGCTGTATTTTCAATCGAATTGGCCGGAACAAAATAAGCATTCGTTCGAGTCCATCCTCCCGGACCGGCGGTAATATCGGTGCCATTGGCCAAGACGTTAAAAGTGTAACGAACGATTTGCGCCGGTTGAATTCCGACGGCCGGATTGACTTGAAACATTACCCAAACATAATTAGCGACGTTCAATGCAAAATTCGGATCAGAAGAGGTCGAGATATTTCCTCCGGCGGCCGCCGTTTGTTTAAGTTCGGAGAAAATCAAAAATCCGGAAGGGCCTGCAGCAATCTGTTTTGCAAATGGCGCCGTAACGGTTACGGAAGGGACTAAAACGCTCATATTGTTGGCGCCAAAAACACACCCGGACATCACACTGCACCCAATGGACGACGCTTCGATACTTAGTAAGGGTCCACCCGTTCCTGGAAGAATGACCGCCGGGACTGAAATGTCGCTTCCGCCGGGAATCGGGACGGCCTGACGAAGCTCCGATTGGATACGCTCGAGTGCTGTCCTCGCGGTTTCACGCGTCAAAGCGGCTGTTTCGCCTTTGCTCGACGCAATGAGGCCGGTCTTAAACAAATAGAAAAAAATCAGCATGACGAAACCGAGTAGAAAGGCGGTTAATAGCATTTCTACAATCGTGAATCCTTTTGTGCGCACGTTAACGATTATAGGTAACATATGAAGTCAATGTGACGGAGCGGGGTGTAGGTATAGATCCTGCTCCCCCATTTCCTACCTCCTTCCATTGAAGGGTAACCGAGATTTGAGCCAACGGATTATCATAATTTGAGTTGTTAGGGAAACCACAACCCAAAGGATTGCCGCCGGAAAGAAATTGAACTGAAATGCCGTTTGGAGCCGCAAGCTGATACTGATATTGCTTAGACAATTGCGGATTGTTGTTACGGAAATTCGTCAAGGCTTGCGGAACCCAACTGGTTTCCGACGTCCATCCCTTTAGAGTCCCCAGTGAATCTCCGAGGGTTGGATTCGATGAACAGTAAAATGGCTTATTCGAAATCTCTTGCAAAATAGCATCGGCTAAATCAATGCTTTGATTGTGCCGGTAACTTTTTAAATTTAAATGAAATCCGCTTGGAAAAACCATCGCAAACGTTGCGAAAACAATCATGAATAAAAGCATGGAGATTAATATTTCCAAGAGAGAAAATCCGCGGCGGTGCGTCATCTTACCACTCTTCCTCTTCTTCACGATTTCGAACATGCCTGACCCAAAGAAAGCCGATCAAAATAAAAAATAAAACAACGCCGATTCCGAGCGCAAGATAATTTTTTCTCTGAAGTTGCCCGATGATTTTTCCCGGAAGCCCCTTTACGGAGGTTTCTTCCGGATTCGCTTTTCCGGCATTCTCAGAACTTTGCGCCGATTCCTCATTGGTGGAAGGGGATTGCAACGGCTCATTCCCGCTTTCATAAAGAAACCGAACGTTCAAATCCGGCGGCTTTCTTCCCGAACCACCCCAGGCCGGAGAAATGAGAAGCGAAAAAAGGAGAATCCAAGGGATCCCCCCATACTTCCTTATCATACCTCTATTATACACTTTTCCTTATTTAGAATCAACCCCAAAGGGTCGGCTCTTCGATTCATAGAAGTTAGGAGACGATGCTTTCGATTGTTATCCCCACGTATAATGAACGGGATAATCTGCCTGTTTTGGTCCAAAAAATTTTCACGGCGCTCGGCTCGGAACCGGCCGAGGTCGTGGTGGTCGATGACAATTCTCCGGACGGCACCGGAACGGTCGCGGAAGATTTAAAAAAAAATTACGCTCTTCAAGTGATTCACCGTTCCGGAAAAAACGGATTGGCTTCCGCCGTCATTGAGGGCTTCGGCGCCGCGCGCGGAGATTTTCTCTGCGTCATGGATGCCGACATGAGTCATGATCCCAAGGTTCTCCCCTCTTTTTTGAAAGCGCTGCGAGAAGGAGCTGACCTCGCGATCGGAAGCCGGTATGTACCCGGCGGCGGGATGAAAGGATGGCCCAAGTTCCGCGAATTCGGTTCGCGCTTTGCCATCTTGTTGGCAAAACCGGTGACCAAAGTAAAAGACGCCACGTCAGGATTTTTCTGTTTTAGACGTCCGGTTTTGGACAAGGTCCATCTCGATCCGTTAGGGTTCAAAATCGGATTGGAAATTTTTGTAAAAGGAAAAGCTAAAAAAATTCAGGAAGTTCCTTATGTTTTTATTGATCGGCAGGCGGGGAAAAGCAAGCTAAACAACAAAGAGATCCTAAATTATCTGAAACATCTTTTTCGGCTTTATCGATGGCGGCTCAACGCTTCCCGATGAAAAAAACGCCGACCATAATCAAGAGAACGCCAAACCAACGAAAGGCCGGAATCGGCTCTTTAAAAATCAGGAAGGAAAAAATGAGAACCAAAGGATAGGTTAAACTGATCATTGGATAGATATAACTTAAGGTTTCTTGACTCAAAACTTTTAAATAAATCACCGTGGCGCTGACATAACAAAAAAGACCCATGAGAATATAAGGATTAAAAAAGATGCGAATCATTGAACCGTCAAAATTAAGTTTTACACCCTTGGTGCCGGCCTTAAAGAGAATTTGGCCGGCCGTTCCCAGCACGACTGAAATTAGAATTAAGCCAAAGGAAGAAATCACGATTTTTCTTGTTCCATCCTTGGGGAGGGAACCCTTTTGACCGAGTTTCGAACTGGAATCGGATATGATAAACACAAGCTCGTTTCGAGTGGACCTTTGATTCTCGGCGGAGTATCGATTGATTTTGACAAGAAACTTTCGGGCCATTCGGACGGCGATGTGCTGATTCATGCGATTGTCGATGCGTTGCTTGGTGCGGCGGCTCTAGGCGATATCGGCACCCATTTTCCAGATACTGATTCGCGGTGGAAGAATGCTAACAGCGAGCTCTTTTTGAGACAGGCGTTGGAATTGACCCGAAAAAAGGTGGCTATTACTTTCCTCGATTGCATTGTATTGGCGGAAAAACCAAAACTTTCTCCTCATTTTGATGCCATTCGCGCCAAGCTCGCTACGCTGCTGGAACTTTCGCCGGATAAAATTTCCCTCAAGGCAAAAACGGAAGAGGGCTTAGGTGACATCGGTTCAGGAAACGCCATGGCCGCTTTCGCCGCCATCACCGTCAAACTTAAGTAACAACCAGGATATGTTACAAATCCGTTAACAGTAGGTTAGCATTTTATAAACTTTGGTATTTTGCTCTAGATGCTTACCATTTTTGATGCGATAATAAGAGTAGCAAAAGGAGAAGCTAATGTACCCTATACGAAGCAGCTTTTTCCCTTTCTTTAACGGAGCCAATTTAGTTGCTGTCGGCAATGTCGGCCAGATGAACGACATTCTGGCCGCGACGACACCGCGTTTCAATGCTTTAATCCCGGCAATGCAAAACGTTGCGTTGCAAAGTCTCGGAGCGCCACAGCCATCTTATCCAGGGACCTCAATTATCTTGCCGCCAGTGCCAGCCTATTCACAAACAGCACCAGATCCAAATTTCGACCTGTTTAATAGAGCCCTCTGGCAAGGAAGATTGGGTCTAGCTGCGTTTGAGAATCCGGATGAGGGCATTAATAATCCGGATCCACAGCATGATCCGAATCTCATTCCCACTGCTTGGAGCCGGATTGGGTGCAGTAGAGCAGCGCGCCGTGCGATTGACGCCGTTTTCGGAACTACTCCTGTTGCTGCCAGCGTGACTGTTCCAAACGCCGTAATTATCCGATCTGATGAAGTCCGGGCCATAGGAGGGACGTTCGTTCAACAAGGAGATCAGGTGATAACATACCTGCCCCTGACAGCTGGAACGTTGCTTATCAGGCGCTATTTAACCCCAGACGAAATTACCCAATTAAACGCTCTTTATCAGGCGAATATTCATCTCAATGGTGTTGCAGGAGGAGCGGCATTTACCGGCTCCCCTTCAGGATCTGGAAGCGGCAGCACCCCTCCGATTTATCTCCCTGCGGCTATTCCTGTTAACAATAGGTAAGCATTTTGTAAACTTTGGCATTTTGATCTAGACGTTTATTATTTTTGATGCGATAATAAGGGTAACAAAAAGGAGACGTTAATGTATCCAATACGAAACAATCAATTTTTTCCTCTCTTTAACGGCGCCAATTTCCATTCTGCCGGCAATCCCGGCTCGACGAACAGCTTTGAGGCCGCGATGATGTCTCGTTTCAATGCTTTAATGCAGATGCTGCAAAACTTTGCATCGCAAAGTCTCGGAACGCCACGGCAACCCTTTTCTCCGACTGCTTCAGAAGAGCCAACGACGACAGCCACATTACCAGTGGTGACTGCTCCCGAAGGACCACTCACGGCAGCGGCAGGGCCGGCAGTGACTGCTGTTCCTCAAGAACCACTCACGCCAACTGCAGGGCCGGTAGTGACTCCTCCTCCACCCACTACGACAT
>Ga0207156_10196_pt1 | contig 14668 bp, 13 predicted proteins | sample Alteio_BWMinHeat_24_FD_153514 | JGI IMG/M metagenome (GOLD analysis project Ga0207156, IMG submission 153514) | Enriched cells from forest soil in Barre Woods Harvard Forest LTER site, Petersham, Massachusetts, United States -... | ecosystem: Environmental > Terrestrial > Soil > Temperate forest >...
TCTAATCACATCAGAAATAACCTCCTTAAGAAGAGAGTTGAGTCTGTCCAATCTGCGAGGTCTCATTAAATCTCTTGCGTTAGGTAAATGATCTCATACGTTTGAAGGAAATCGCCCACTTGCACGTCATTAAAGTTCTGAAGAAGAATCCCACATTCAAGCCCCTTCTTCACTTCACGTACATCCTCTTTCTCACGTTTGAGAGAAGCAATAGACCCCTTCCAGATAGTTTTTCCCCCTCTCTCAACCCTAATATGATGGGAACGAATAATGGCTCCTTCAATCACAATGCACCCTGCAATAATGCCCAGTTGAGATGCCTTAAAGATAGCTCTTACCTCTGCTCGCCCTGCAAGTTTTTCTTCTGCAATTTTATCAAGAAGACCCTGCATGAGGCCCTTAACATCATCCACAGCATGGTAGATGATATCATGTAGGCGAACTACCACTCCTAATTCCTTTATTAAAGAGGTGGCATGACTTTCAACTTGGGTATGGAAGCCTAAAATAACAGCATTTGAAGCAGCCGCTAATTGAGCATCAGATTCTGTGACATCGCCTACCCCCGTAAAGATAACATCGAGATCCACTTTTTCTGAATGGATCTTAAGCAGTGTGGCTTTTAACGCCTCAACAGAGCCTTGAACATCCCCTCGCACAATCAACTTCAATATCTTTTTCCCTTTTGCTGAATCTTCCTGTAAGAGATTCTCTAAAGAAACGGGCTTTTTCTGCATCATAGCCTTAGCTTTTGTGCCAGTCGCTCGCACTTCTGCAATCTCACGCGCTTCCTTCTCATTTTTCACAACAATAAAGGGATCCCCCGCTTCTGGGACACCTGAAAGGCCAGCAATCTCAACTGGAGTTGCAGGGCCTGCTTCCTCCAAGAAATTCCCATATTCATCACGCATTGTTTTTACGCGTCCCCACAAGTTCTCAAGAACGATGGCATCACCTTTACGCAAAGTGCCATTTTGAATAAGAATGGTAGCTGTTGCACCAAACCCTTTATGAAGCTCTGACTCCAAAACTGTACCCCTGGCACGCGTGTGGGGGTTTGCATGTAATTCTAATACCTCAGATTGCAAAGCAAGCATCTCTAGAAGTTGTACAATTCCTTCCCCTGTCACAGCCGATGTGTTCACAGTAACAACTTGCCCACCCCATATCTCAGGAAGAAGATCGGCATCAGCTAATTGGCGGTAGATATTTTCTGGATTAAAGTTGGGCTTATCAGATTTATTAATAGCGACAACAATTGTCACATGCGCAGCTTTTGCATGCTGTATCGCCTCCAAAGTCTGTTCTCTTATGCCCTCATCGCCTGCAACGACAAGAACTACGATGTCAGTGACCTCAGCTCCTCGTGCACGCATAGCTGAGAAGGCTTCATGGCCTGGAGTATCAAGAATTGTGATATCACCAGAAGCTGTTTTGCAACGGAAAGCGCCAATATGCTGGGTAATGGCTCCCGCCTCTGTTTTGACGATATTGCTTTTGCGAATAGCGTCGATCAGACTCGTTTTGCCATGGTCAACGTGACCCATAAAAGCAACAACAGGAGGACGAATGACCAATTTTTTTGGATCTGAAGAGGCGATCTCCTCTTGGATCGTATTTTTGGTGATTTGGATGCGGTCTTCTTCTACTCTATCAATTGCGATATCACATCCAAATTCAGCCCCAATAAAGAGGATCGTTGCTTCATCGTTGAGGAGGTCATTGACAGTATAGGCCGCTCCTTGCATGAGGAGCTTTTGAATAAGTTCAGAGCTTTTGAGTTTCATTTCAGAGGCTAGATCTTTGACGGAGATGGGAATACGGATCTTCAGTTTGTTAGGGCGAATAATGGGCTCTTCAAAAGCCCTTTTCTGGCCTTTGAGGGGACGTTTCTTGCGCCACCTTTCCTCCTCTCCCTCACTCAACCCTTGGCGATCTCTGGCGTCAAAAGGACGCAATTCCCGCTTTGCAGGTTTAAGGTCTTTATACTCCCGCACCTTTTTCTTGGTCGATTTATCCTCTTCTTCAACAAAAGCCGTGGCAGCAGGGGTTGTAGCAGCAGGGGAGGGGGGAGCCTTTTCGGCAGGCTTTGTCTCTTCGGCAGGAGCAAGTTTGGGAGCAGGTTCACGTTTAGTAGGAGTGTAAAGATCCTTCACATGCCTACCAGTAGGTCCCAGTTTTTGCTCGCCTCTAGGTTCCCCCCTTTTTTCTACTTTCGAAAATGGAGGTTTAACCTCTGACTTTGACTCTTCAATGACTAAAGATTCATCAGCAGAGGGCAGTTTAGTTACAAGAACCTGTCCTTCCAGCTCAAGCTCTTCTACCTTGTTTTCCTCTTTGATCTCCTCTTTAGGCTTAACTTCCTCTTCTTCAATGTGAGCAAAAGCAGACTTTGTTTTTGCACGCCGCCGTGGCGGCGGCTCTTCTGTAGGAGCAGGAGGTGTGATTTGAGTTTTTGCCTTTTCCTTTACTTTTTCAGGAGAGGGTTTTTCCTTCTCCAAACCCGCCGCTTGTGCTAATTGGATGTTTTTAATTTTGAGTTTTAGTTGTTTCGCCATATTTCCTCAGACACTAGCTTTGCTTGCTTCTTCTAATATTTTGTAAGCCATATCTAAACTAATGCCAGGCACGGACGCTAACTCTGCGATATTTGCTTTCAATACCTTTCTTAAAGTGTCAAAACCAGCGTGGATAAGGTTTTGTAAAATGAGCTTGTTGACCCCTCCAATCTCCAAAGGAAGATCAAGTTTGGGATCATCTGATTCAGAAATTTGAAACCTTTGAATTTCAAGTACCTTATTGTATTCACCCATTCTTTGCACTTCTAAATCATAGCCAATGAGTTGACTGCAAAGGCGTGCATTCATCCCGCGTTTACCAATGACTGTTGGAAAATTTTCATCATCCACAACAATAGCAATCGCTTTTTCTTCCTCATTAATGGCAATTTTTCGGATTTCCACGGGGGACAAGATATTTTGCAAAAATAGAAAAATATCGTCACTGTAGGGGACGATATCGATTTTTTCATTATTGAGCTCTCTGATGACATTTTTCACCCGATTGCCGCGCACACCAACGCAAGCGCCTACAGGATCAAGTTTTGGGTCACTTGAGCGGACGGCAATTTTTGTTCTGTATCCTGCGTCACGCACTATTTTGACCATGGTGATAATGCCTTCATCTAACTCAGGCACTTCCTGTTTAAAGAGCTCTTTGACAAATTCAGGATGGCTGCGTGTTAAGATCACTTCAGCACCACCGTTGTCAAGATCTTGCACTTCGAGAAGGAGAGCGTAGATCTTATCTCCAATTTTATATTTTTCTGTTTTGGGATAAAATCTAGCGGGCAGAAGTGCTTCCACTTTCCCCAAATCCACTATGAGGTTGACGCCCTTGGCAAAACGTTTTACGACACCAGAAACAATATCATTGACGCGATGCCGATATTCTTCGTAGATGACGTCTCTTTCAGCCCCACGGATTTTCTGGGAGATAATTTGACGCGCTTTTTGAGCCGCAATCCTTCCCAAACCTGCCAATTGAACAGGAACGTCGAGGAATTGCTCTAACTCACACTCAGGATCCAACTTTCGCGCTTCTTCAAAGGAGATTTCCACAGCAGGGCTTTCTACCTCATCGACGATCTTTTTCTCACAAAAAAGATCGATATCTCCTGTCTTTGGGTTGATTTCGACAGTGATATTAGCCTCCTCCGTAAGGCTTTTTATGGCTGCAGCTTTTAATGCAGACTCAATAGCGCTGATCAAGAGCTCTCTTTTAATTCCCTTTTCACGCTCCATGTATTCAAAAATGGCAACGAGATCCTTATTCATCTATCCACCTGCTTTATTTGTCGCACGCGTTTTTTCCTTCTCTCCCGATGCACGACCAACAATAATATCGTCTCGATTCATCTGATTGCTTTCTATCAAATACTCCTTGATAGAAAGAGCTACTTTTTTATGTTCAGGATCGAGTTTGATCACTTTTGCTGTGACGGTGTCACCCACGGAGATCACATCCTCTACCTTGCCAATAGCTTGATCGGAAAGTTCAGTTACATGGATCAAAGCTTCCATGCCATTTTCCAGAATAACAAACGCTCCAAAAGCTGTAATTTTCGTCACTTTCCCTTTCACAAGAGAACCTACGGGAATATTTCTCTCGATGGTTTCCCATGGATTAATACCCAGTTGCTTAACACCCAACGTGATTTTTTTACTCTCTTTGTCAACGGATAAAACGATAGACTCAACCACATCTCCTTTTTTGAATAACTCGGAGGGGTGGGAGACCTTCTTAATCCAGCTGATATCGGAAATATGGATAAGAGCTTCAATGCCCGGTTCAAGTTCTACAAAGGCTCCATAATTGGTCAAACTCTTAACTTCTGCTTTTACCGCTTTTCCGTAAGGATATTTCTTTTCAACATCATCCCAAGGATTATGCTCAGTCTGTTTGATACCTAGAGAAATTTTCCCCTCTTCCTTTTGAATGGAGAGAACAATTGCTTCTACTTCATCACCTTTGTTAAGCACTTCACTGGGGTCTGTCACATTTTTTACCCAGGACATTTCAGACACATGAATGAGCCCTTCGATGCCCGGTTCAAGTTCGATGAATGCACCGTAAGGAAGGAGTTTGACAATTTTCCCTTTGATACGTGTGCCAGGAGGATATTTTTTCTCGATATCATCCCAAGGATTGTGCTCCTTTTGCTTTAAGCCAAGAGCTACTCTGCCTTTTTCCTTATCAATACTTAATATGACAACTTCCAACTCTTGACCGAGATCGACCATTTCAGAAGGATGCTTAATGCGCTTCCACGTCATATCAGTGATGTGAAGAAGCCCATCGATCCCTTCGAGATCTAAGAACACTCCAAAATCAGTGATGTTTTTCACAACGCCCTTGCGAACGTCTCCGGCATTCATGAACTCCAAAACCTCAGCTTTTTTAGAGACCCTTTCTGCTTCAAGAAGCTCACGCCTAGAAACGACCACATTCTTTCTCTCAATGTTGATCTTAAGGATTTTAAACTCACAAGTCTTGCCAATGTATTCATCAAGATTCTTGATGCGCTTATTATCGATTTGAGAGCCAGGAAGGAAAGCTTCCATGCCGATATCGACCATCAGCCCACCTTTTACTTTGCGGATGATTTTTCCTTTGACAATAGAGCCTTCCTCGCAATGTTCAAGAATGAACTCCCACTGCCTTTGACGGGAGGCTTTTTCGCGGGAAAGAACGATTTGCCCCTGATCATTTTCGGGCTGTTCGAGATAAACCTCGATCTCATTGTCTAAAATGAGCTCTTCTGTATCATAAAACTCGGAGATAGGAACAACTCCTTCAGACTTTAACCCCACATCAACAACGACATAATCCTTCCCGATCTCTACAATGCGACCCCTCAAAATTGTACCTGAAGCAATCACGGGGACTTTATCTTCTTCGATCTTTTTGGTTCCATGCAGAAGTTTTTTGAATGCGTCAGCATCAGTCTCTTGAAAATCAACATCATCAAGAAATTTTTTCGCTTCCCAGGTAAATTGTTTATTTGTTGTCATTTAAATTGTTTCTCCTAACCTTTATCCAAAACTTTCGTTTTTTACAAAGAAAAGAGTGTAGGAGTCTCAGAGAAAAAAGGCAAGGAGGATCAGCGGCCCCCGTTAAAAACTTACCTTACGCAAAGATAAGCCATGTATCTGCTGGCTACGAGAACAATCTGCTGCAGAAAACTCCTCGTCTAACTTGCCCAAGATTGCCTTCTGAAAAATGGGAAGAAATTCTGAGTAATTTTCAGCGATCCAGGGCGTAATTTTGGAGGCCATTTTCTCCATTTCATATCTTTGCTCACAGCCTTCAGTTTTTTCATAATAAAACTCTCCCACATCTATGAAAACGGGATTGCCATCTAAAAAACCGATATTTTTTGAAAGTGCGGCATCACGGTCGCCAATACCCTTTTTCTGACGCTTGTTAATTAATTGAAAAAGCCTTGACACAGCCATCTGAGCCGTATTTATATCATGACATTCCTTACATTCAAGTAAAAAAGGGTACAGAAGCTGCGCTCTTTTTTGGACGATGAAGCAGGCTTCGTTGGGATTAACGGTAAATGAGCGTTTCAGCTTATCTTCAAGGATGATCTCTTGTGGGAGATCACAGCTTTTTTGAAGATGGAGGAAAAGCAGGGCAGATTCTTCTTTGAGCTCTTCATCAGCAATCCGACAACTGGCCATCAGTTTCTCCCATTTCTCCTCTCTAACATGCATTTTTCCTGCAATCGGAGAGTGTAAAAAAGAGCGATAACGGTTGCATCGGAAAAATTTTAATACAGTAGATTCATCGGATCCAAGAAAAACAAAAGATTGAGACCCTTTTCCAATATATGTGAATTTTTGATCTAATAGGTGAGAGATCTTCTCATCAAAATGCGTGTGAACGGTAGAGGGGAGGGGATCGAAGAGGCCACAGACATGGGAAGGAGAGAAACCATCAGCTAGGTAATAAGTGAGGGCTTTATAACCCAAAAATATCACGCAAGAAAAAAGAAGGAGAGCCCTTAGAAGCTGTTTTAAATCTCCAGTTCTTAGTTTATTGAATAAGAAATGACGCGCCATTTTCCTAATCCTTCATCCATAAGGAGAAGAGTCTCCTCCTTGCTTCCCACATCATAAAATTGGGCTCGGTAGTGAATGCGATAAAAAGAGCCGGACAATCCTCCAGGAATTGAGGCGAGTTGTTCATGGGAAACGAGTTTTCGCGAAGTGGTAGAACCAAGAGGCTCTCGAATTAAGCGTACTCCCTCTGACCATATGTCCACGGAGACAAGTTCTCGAAGAATAGGCCCTGCATCGTTCCATGCACTTCTATATTGTTGCTGATCGATTAAGGCGATGAAGTGGGTTCCTTCTGCACTTGCGTCCGAATAATCTGCGGAATCTTTTCCAATAGCAGGGGAGGAAAAGCTCTCCATTGCAGAATCTCTTACAGCAAGCAGGGGAGCTTGCGAAAGAAGAAATACCGCGAGAGTTATAAACGGAAACGTATAGGTTCTCATAAACAATTCGGTTGCAGAAAAAGTAAAAGTTTAGCTATCTTACTAGTTCTTCTCAAGTTATTGATATAGGAATCAAAACACAAGAAAAAATTATCATGGGGGCTTAGCTCATTTGGTAGAGCATCTGATTTGCATTCAGAGGGTAAGGAGTTCGAATCTCCTAGCCTCCATCTTCTGCGGTTATAGCTCAGTTGGTTAGAGCGCGACACTGATAATGTCGAGGTCCCAAGTTCGAATCTTGGTAACCGCACTTTTCGTATATAGTGGATTAAATTTATCATAACTGGACCTCCTCCGGCCGTGCTTCGGGAGGTTTTACTGGTTTATCCTTGCGAAGGCAGGAGATGGCTTTGTCTAAAATTTGAGCCATTTTCTTGTTATGCCGTGCCTCTTCTCGTTCTAGTGGTGGCTGACCTTCTTCTTGGTCTTTTTCGTAGTGCGTTTTGATCTCTTTTAGAAAACTGTTTTGATAGTCTTTGTTGGCCTCGGGGAGAATATTATCTTTGATAAACTCGGCACCCCATAAGTTTCTGTTCGCTGGCTTCCCTGGAAGGTCTCTAAGATTGTGATCTAAAATAGTCACTACTCTCTCTATCCACTCTGCGCGCACAGCTGCTTTTTCATAAGAAGGCTCTACTGCCATATAAAGAAAAGGAATGCTGGCTACAAGGCCACAAGTTCCTGGTATAAAAGCATGATAGGTAACCTGGCTGATCACATTGACTCCAGGCAAGGTAAGGCATAACCCGCCACAAAAGATAAGGATTAAAGAGCAGACAAGAAGAGTAGCGCCTATTAATGTAGGGCAGCTTGCCTGGGTTGCCAGTTGCCAATGTCGTCTATATTTTTCGGTAAGGAAGGCTTTGTCATCTGCTGAGATAGGAGGAATTTTATCTTCTCCTGAGAAATCTTCTAAGAAAGGAGAAATGGCCATAACAAGGCCATTGTATTCATTGTGAAAGTTGATGTATACCAAAAGCATGTTCAACTACCAGCTTCCCTACAAAATTTGTGATCCCATTCATGGTTTTATCCGTTTTGACGAAATTGAAAGAAAAGTTATAGACACAGGCTTCTTTCAACGTTTGCGTTATATCCGGCAAATGGGGGTTTCCTATCTTGTCTACCCGGGGGCGAATCACACTCGTTTTGAGCACTCCCTCGGTGTCATGGATTTGGCTACTCGTATTTATGAAACAATTATGGCAAAGCATAATTTAGTATTTTCTCAAATGGTTCCTATCCATCTTGAGGAAAAAGCTTATTGGTGCCGCATTTTGCGCTTAGCCGCCCTTTGCCATGATATGGGGCATCTTCCTTTTTCCCATACAGCCGAGCCAGATCTTTTTCCCACAGGCGGCCATGAAAGGATGACGTTTAAAATCATCCAAAGCGAGGCCTTGAGGACGATTTGGAGAATGATCCCTTCTCAAGGAAGATCGGTTGAGGAAGATATCTTAAAGCTGTGTGTGAGTGAAAAAGAGCTAAAAGAGTTTGATCCTAAAATTGTTCTGGGGTCTTGGGAATCAGTATTATCGCAAGTCATTACTGAGGATAACTTTGGGGCTGACCGGATGGATTATTTGATCCGGGATGCCCAAAACACGGGCGTTGGGTATGGGCATTTTGATTATCATCAATTGATCGATACTCTGCGTATCCTGCCCAGTTTAAAAGAGACTCATCTTTTAACAATTGGCGTAGCTGAGGGAGGTGTGCAATCTATAGAGTCGCTATGGATTGCTAGATACCTCATGTCTGCCCGAGTATATCAACACCCCAAGGCACGCATTTTTAACTATCATATGTGTCGTTTTATGACCCACCACTACTCTAAAAAAGGGTTTCCAACCGCGCTCGCAGGATATGTTAGAGAAACTGATGCAACTATTCTAGCAGCTCTTTACCAAGCTGCAGATGAAGGGGATTATGATGCCCTCACCCTTCTCAAGGAGGAAAAGGGGTTTCAGGAGATACTTGTCGATTCCCATACCGAAGCGAAAGTGATTGAAAATCTGGAGGAGTTGAAGAAATATAAAGAGATACTTTTTGTAGATTATGATCCTGATGCCAAGGAAGTTGAGCATCTTCGTCAATTCCCTGTGCTCTCTGAGAGTGGCCCCGTGATGCTTTCTTCGCAGGTGTCTCCCTTTCTGCGCGACATTCCGATTGGGAGCAAGAAGCTGCGCCTCTTTGCTCACCCAGACAAGGTAGAAGAGATCAAGGCGATACTTTCACATCATCATATTGTAATTCAAATGATCCATTATCCAGATCGAGAAAACGATAATGATGATAATGATGGAAATGGTAGAAGCAAAAACAACTAAATTCCAACGCGTTCCTTTTTCACTCAAAATATTCAAAAAAAATATAGATTGAACAATCGATTGAAGGATTGCCAGACCTAAGATCATGGTAATGGCATTCTTAATCCCTATGTGAAAAAAATCGGGACGGATAATAATTAAAAAAGCTGTAAGGGTTAATACAATTGAGGCTAAAAACCCGATAACACGTGATGTTAATGACTTATCCATTTAATAGCCCCATCCCATAGACAACAGTAAAAATAAAGATCCAGACAAAATCCAAAAAATGCCAAAAAAAAGCCATGCGAAAAATCTTGGAGATACTATGAGGAGAAAGTGGGCGCAGCCCGATGTGAAACATAGCTACAACCATCCATAATAATCCTATTGCAATATGCAATCCGTGCGTGCCCACTAATGTAAAAAAAGAGGAGAGAAAGGCACTGCGACTAGGGGTTGCTCCTTGCTGAAAAAATGTGGCAAATTCTGAAATCTCAAGATAAAGAAATGCTAAGCCTAAAGCAAAGGTGACAGCAAACCAAATAATAGCTTGATTTTTTTCTTTTCGATGAATCGCATACGTTCCTAAGGAACAAGTAAAACTACTCGTTAATAAAAAAAGGGTTTCTGCCAGCACCGAAGATACTTGAAAAAGCCCCGCACCAGTGGGTCCTCCAAATGTACTGTCACGTAAAACGATGAAGCAGGCAAAAAGTACGGCAAAAAGCACAAGGTCGGTCATCAAATAAACCCAGAAACCAAAGATATTTATGTCGCTCTCTTTGATTTCTATCTCTTTTGCAATACTATCCATAATGGCTCACCTCATTCTTTCGATCTCTGCGACTTTTGCCTTGGGTAAAACATACTCTCTGTTTTCATCAAGGGAAAGTATGATTATACAAGCAACCACCCCAAAAAGGCCGAGAAGAGCCAGCCAAAAAACCTGCCAGACAAGAGCAAATCCAACTACGAAAGCAATCCCTGATATATAGATCCCCATACCTGTATTTTTCGGTAATAAAATATCTTCATAGTGTTTTTGTATTGAGATCCCCCTTTTTTTCATAGACCAAAATTCCTCGTGGCTCGTGATGGTTGGAATCACAGCAAAATTATAGAAAGGGGGAGGCGATGAGGTCGCCCATTCAAGAGTTCTTCCATTCCAAGGATCACCAGTTCTATCTAAATGCTGTTTTTTTTCTTTGATGCTCACAAAAATCTGCCATACTTGAGTGATAATCCCGCAAACAATGAGGAAAAATCCAATAGTGGAAGTTATAAACAAGGGTTGCCAACCAGTTGAAAGCGCATAGTGATCAAGCCGTCTGGGCGCTCCCATAAATCCAAGAAGATAAAGTGGAATAAAAGAAACAAAAAATCCAACAAGCCAAAACCAAAAAGCCTGTTTGTCTAGCCGTTCATTAAGTTTAAATCCAAAGATTTTGGGAAACCAATAATTTACCCCAGCAAAAATGCCAAAAAGAGCCACTCCGATAATCATTGAATGGAAGTGAGCTATTAAAAATAAACTGTTGTGCACTTGAAAGTCCGCGGGAGGAGAGGCTTGCAATACTCCAGCCATTCCTCCTATCATAAATATGCAGATAAATCCAATAACCCAGTACATCGGGGAGGCAAAAATCACCCTGCCCTTATACATAGTGAGAATCCAGTTGAACACTTGCACCCCCGAAGGTATCGCAATGAACATGGTTACTATTCCAAAGAAAGAATTTACATCGGCACCGGCGCCCATTGTAAAAAAGTGATGCAACCAGACCAAATAGGAAAGAAGAGTGATCGAAACAGCCGCACATACCATGGATACATATCCGAAAATTTTCTTTTGAGAAAAAGTAGCGACAATCTCTGAAAACATGCCAAAGGCAGGCAATACTAATATATATACCTCAGGATGGCCCCACATCCAAATGAGATTCCAGTACATCATTTGATTACCTCCCCCTCCAGTGGTAAAGAAATGCATACTAAAAACGCGGTCAAGCCAAAGAAGAAATGTGGTGGCAGTAAGCACGGGAAAGACGGAAATAACCAGAATCATGCCGCACAAAGAGGTCCAAACAAAAAGGGACATTTTCATCAAAGTCATTCCTGGAGCCCGTTTTTTTATTATCGTTACTGTAAAGTTAATGCCTGCAAGCAAACTGCCAAGCCCTGATAGCTGCAAACTCCAAATCAAATAATCCACTCCTACACCAGGATTAAATTCAAGCTCAGAAAAAGGAGCTGCAGCGATCCAACCGGTGTTGGCAAACTCCCCACCTATCATGAAAAAAAAATTAATCAACAACCCACCTGCTGCAGTGAGCCAGAAACCCAGTGAATTCATGAAGGGAAAAGCCAGATCACGCGCTCCGATTTGAAGTGGTATAATCCAATTCATGAGCCCAAAGAAAAATCCCATGGTCACGAAGAAAACCATAATGTCGCCATGCGCCGTTGAAATTTGTTGGAAATGATCTGAAGTCAAATATCCTCGCGAATCTGCTGCAAATGATTGTTGTACCCACATCATGCCCACATCCACCATCCCACGAAAAAACATAAGAGCTGCAAAGATCATGTACATAGTACCGATCTTTTTGGGATCCGTTGATGTCAGCCATTCATTCCATAACCAACCCCAGCGTTTTGTTTTTTTAAGCAGGATCACTATCAGTATACCTGTAATCAGCATAAACGCTGTCCCTCCTACTGTGTACCAATGCTGGGGCAGCTCTTCTAAACTCAATTTTCCGGAAAGGAAGTTTTCCATGGTATTTTTTACTGTAAGGGTTTACATGTATAGCGGATTAATTCAGTCCACTATATTTCATAACTATTTTATTAAATAAATTCTCTTCTACGTGTGAATAGAGCATAATGGGATTATCCTCAGAGGGTGCGACAAGATTATTATAAACCTGATCAGTGAGTCGCAAAGGACTCTGTTTTACAGCAATAATCCAATCCTCAAAATCGGACTGCGAAGTGGATTTTGCTAGAAAAGTCATTCCTGCATAACCCCTTCCATTGAGCTCAGCTGCTCTGCCTGTGTATTCACCTGTTTCATAAGCCATAATATGAAGTGGAGTTACCATTCCCGTCATCGCGTATATTTGCCCACTGAGCTGTGGCATCCAAAAGGAGTTCATAGGAGAGCCGTCTGCGGCGAGAGAAAAATGAATCGGCACTCCTGCAGGAAATTGAACAAAATTTAGTGTGGCAATTCCCTGCTCGGGATAAATAAATAACCATTTCCAATCCAGCGCCACCACTTGTATTCTTAGGGGATCGATCTCACTTTTGAGAGGCCGATATGGGTCTAATTCGTGGGTTGCTTTCCAAGTCACAAAAGTCATTATGACGATGACAACAGAGGGAATGATCCATAAAATCAGCTCTCCCCTCACACCGCCTGTATGCTCTGGATCATATTCTGCTTTTGCATTTTTGGCATTGTACTTCCATGCGATCACAAGCAGAAAAATAAAGGTCGGAAGAATGATGATAGACATGAGAAGATAGTTCGTAATGATAACAGAGAGCTCACCATCTGCAATTATCCCCTTGGGATGGGTGACAAGCGCCTTCTCACTGCTCAATATGAAAAAGATGGACAATACTGCACATACTATTGCCAGCACGCCTATGACAAATTTGACTTTTCTCATCTAACTCATAAAATAGATTTTTAGAATTTAAATCAATTTCCATGAGTTTTTTGAGGGACGCATAAGCTTCTGTCTTACAGCTTGAATGAGAGCCTCCATTTGAAGAGGATCGGCTTTAATCTCAGCAGATAGAGGAAAGGTATCGATGATTTTTTTCTCGGCTAGTACCAAAATCCGATTAGAAAGGGCAATAGCATCTCTAAAATCATGGGTAACAAAAAGGATGGTGATCTTCTCAGATGCTCCAATTTCTTGCACAAGCTGGTAGAGCTCCTCTCGAATGATCACATCTAAAAAGCCAAAAGGCTCATCTAGGAGCAGGAAAGGGCGATTCTGTAAAAGAGCCCTAGCAAGAGCTACCCTCTGTCGCATCCCCCCCGAGAGCTGGTGAGGGTAGAGCATTTCACACCCATCCAATCCCACTTTTTCAAGAAGTGCCAAAGCTTTCTCTTTGGTCTCTCTTTTTGGAGATTTATTTTTGCCAAGCTCAGAGATGAGCAGGAGATTGTCTAAAACCGTCCTCCATGGAAGCAAGAGGTCCTCCTGCTGCATATAGGTCACAGCAGCCCCTCCCCCTTGCGCAGAGCCATTGATAAAGATTTTTCCCTCATTAGGGGAGAGAAGAGCTGTAATAAGACGAAAAAGTGTCGTTTTACCAGAGCCAGATAGCCCCACGAGCGACACGATCTCTCCTTGATTAATGGTAAAACTCACCCCATCTAATATTTTTTTTTGATTATAGGAAAAGTGAACGTTTTCTATCCGTAACATAAGAGGCGATTTTAATCATTCCCACATATTGAGACAATAAAAAAAATTTAATTGCAACATAATTAATTTATAACAAATAAATGTATTGAATAGTTAATTTTTTTTTATTATAATATTAATTGTATAATTACAAGATGATGAAACTATATGGCTTTTGATGGAGCAGCTATTGGATCGGCATCAGCCCCCTCTTCAAAAACGGGGTGTTGTGCCATTTTGGGATCCTCCCGAGCGATGCTATTTGTGCTTGAGATTTGTAAGATCATCTCAAGAGCATGCGCACTCTCAGGAGAGTCTGCTCCTATTCCCTACCTTGCTTTTCCATCAGCCCCTTTTTTTCTTTGTCACGCTGTGCGAAAAACTAAAAGTCGCCTTGCCGTTGCAGCCTCTGCTGTGAAAGTGAATAAAGTAGGTGATGCCCTTTTTCACTCCGGGCAATCTATTGACTCCATAGGAATTGTGATTAGTTGTTTTTCAAAAAGTTTTCTCGCCGTAGCGGACCTCACGGGGCTGTTAACCAAAGTGGCCGTACTTGCCTACATCTCCACTGTTATCCTACCCAACCTTCTTCTTGTCACTTCCTTAATCGGAGGAACGTGCGAAATATGGACGATCATTAGAAACGCCTATGCCTTAAATAATTTTAAGAGCAAAACCCTGGAGGAGAAGTTTGCCCTTCTTCGCGAACCGAAATTGACCTATAAGGATGGGGTAGCGCAAAAGGACTTACATAATGTTGAATTAGAAGGACACAAGCGCCTCTATTTCTCCTTCAAGATCCTTAAAACTCTCAATTTTGGGACCATCAAGCCCATTGAAAAAGAGCCTCACAGATTCTT
>Ga0207156_10197_pt1 | contig 14652 bp, 18 predicted proteins | sample Alteio_BWMinHeat_24_FD_153514 | JGI IMG/M metagenome (GOLD analysis project Ga0207156, IMG submission 153514) | Enriched cells from forest soil in Barre Woods Harvard Forest LTER site, Petersham, Massachusetts, United States -... | ecosystem: Environmental > Terrestrial > Soil > Temperate forest >...
CGTGGTGCGGCTTCGTTGTTGTTTCCGGAGAGCGATTTTCCGCTCTCCAGAGACACTACGCCGCCAGGGGGACCAGCCGTTTGCGGTGCAAGTAGAGGTTCACCAGTGCGAAGGCTGCCAGCAGCCATTCGTGGTTCTTCTTTAAGCCCCGGTATCTCACCTTGGTAAATCCGAACACCCGCTTCAAGATGCGAAAGGGCCATTCCACCTTGGCTCGTACTTTGGACTTGGTCCGGTTCTTGCGCCGGGCTTCTTCGTCCGCTCCGTCTTTGAATTGGGTGCGGCGGCAGGTCATATCCTGCGCCTCAGGCGCGGCCTCTCGGATCACATCCGTCTGCCCTTGATAACCTCCGTCGCCCCACACCTTCTTCTCCTCTCCATGTAGTAAGTCAGGCAACATATGCACGTCGGACACACTGGCCGCCGAAGTACACACCGAATGCACGTGGCCTTCTTTGCCATCCACGCCAATGTGCGCCTTGGCCCCGAAGTACCACTGCTTCCCCTTGCGCGTCTGATGCATCTCCGGATCGCGTTCGCCGCTGCCATTCTTGGTCGACGACGGAGCGTGAATGATCGTCGCATCCACAATCGTCCCGGTGCCGATGCGGATCCCCTTGCTCTCCAAATACAGGTTCACTGTATCCAGAATTTTGCCGCACAACTCGTGCTCTTCCAATAGATGCCGGAAGCGCAGAACCGTCGTCTCGTCCGGTGCCGGCGCACGGCCCAAATCTACCCCTGCAAACCGCCGCAGCACCGGCGATTCATAGAGCGCCTCTTCTACTCCAGGGTCCGACAGGTTGAACCACTGCTGAAGAAAGTAAACCCGCAGCATGACCGACAGGCCTACCGGCTGGCGGCCATTGCCCGCCTTGGGATAATGTGGCTCAATCAGTCGCTCCACGTCGCTCCAGGGAACGACGGCGTTCATGTTCTCCAAAAACTGTTCCCGCTTGCTCTTCCGACCATATTTCTCGAAACTTCCTTGGCTCGCCAATGTTGTCTGTCGCATCGTGCTCCTTACCCACTTACAACTCTATTCAAGCTGGCTGTGGATTTGGGACTTGTGCAGAGGTTCCCTAGATTGTTCTCGGGTGGAGCGCAACGCCTTCTCGAAATAATTGGTCATTGAGGACAAGGATCACCTCGTAGCGCTCAATTGTACGCAGTGGGTTAGTTCCGAATGTATAGAATTGACCAGACCGTTTTTTCGCGGCGCGGGTACAATTCGATCAATTTCGTAGACGATACGCGAAATAGATAGAATCCCTGCAGATCCCCGCCGGAAAAGGAAGACCGGCGGGGATATTTTTATGATTCGCTCGGCGCAGGATTTGCACTCTGAAGTGTGATTCTTCTTCAATCCACTTAACGAATCCGAAGACGTGCTCCAAGGCGGAAAAGATGTTGCGCGACCAGTTCGAAGACAGCAGATTCTCCCAGGCTCTGCCAACCGCCTGGCTTTCCCCCGACTTCCATGGCGACAAGCGAAGTGTGGGTATGGGACCGCAGGCGATGGAAGAAGCGTGTCAGCAAGAATCTTCAATACATTGTGAGTTTTCGGCAAGGATGCTAAGCATGTGAACCAACTGCCGAAGGAGGGTCAGGTCCCGATGTTATTGGCGAGCAGGGAGTCCATGTCATCGCCGACGCCATAGCCCAGATTGTGGCTGATAGTGCGCACACGGTCTAGCCTGACGATTAGGGTGTCGCGGTCTTCTGCAGCTAGCTGACGAGTGATCCTGATGGCCTGTTCGAACATATTGACCAGAGCATTGAAGTAGCTTTCGTCCTGGTAGCCGACATCGTTGGAGAAGCCAGCAGCATTCTCGCAAAATACACCATCAGCTCCGCAAGTCCGGCCGGCTCGCCAACGGCCTTTCGGTAACTGGAAATGGCCTGTTTTGCTTTTGCAACGGAAACATCCTGGTTACGCAACGGGTCCGGCCAGAGCCAGCGGTCCAAGGTTTCTTTGTAGGGCTCAAGAACGTCCTCGCCCAACCCAAAGCGGGCGTGAAGGAAGATCTGATTGTCCTTGTGGGCCGGATAAAGATCCTGAACAAGGCCGATTAATCCTATCTTGTCAAGGCTGGCGAGCTTTGCCTTGACATCTGCCCATTTGGGCTGCGTTCGTGGAGATCGTTTCGTCATAGGCGTTCAGATTCTTGCTCGTTGGGGAACGAATCATATGCCAACATTCCCGGTATGTAGATCAGAAGCAGTACCCCTGGGACACCCAGTAATGCCAGTCTTTGATAGCTTCGCAGGTCGATTCATCCGGGCTAATGGCAGTTAGTTGAGAGAGCGGGACAGCCATGTTTCGACTCTGCCACCGGATCAGCACGAGCATGTCGCTCGAGCATGTATCTTCAGGCGCCAGACCCAGAACGTCGACAGTTTCGCCCTTTCGCAAGGGAGAGATTACTTTGGAAATGACGCACTTCGCCTTGAACGGGAAGCGGATCTTGTCTTCCAGATAGTAGTACCAGCCCATGGCCTGCTCCTCGGGCCCATAGGCATCCACGATGATTTCCTCATGGATGCGCTCCTCGCGGACGGGATCGCGCTTTGATCTTGCCATTGCTTCTCTATGACTGAAGGAGTTGACGGACACGGGCGAAGCGCAGCAACTCTTCCGCGCCCATTACGGGGTTTTCCAGCCAGACTTCCTCTTCTTCGAAGTCTTCGTCGGGTTCTGGTTCAAGGTCAACCTCTTGAGGAGCGAGATATCTGGTTCGTTCCAGGTGATCGAGATAGTCACGGATCTCCTGGGCTGTAAATAGCTGCTGGATTTCAGCGATGAAGGCAGGCACCTCGGCGGCGAACAGGGGATCGCGCTCGGCCGCGTGCAGGAAGGAAAAGAGTTTCTCGCCGATCAGATAGTTCAGCGCGTCCTCCAGACCGAACTTCTCCCGTATGCCTTCGGTTGCCGCGCATTGGTCGATCCAGATTTTGTGGAACTCTATGGGGGCACTGTTCATGCTTTGATTCTCCTGTCCAGGATACGACGAACCGAGGTTCGGCCGATGTTGAGGCGGCGGGAGATTTCAGACTTGCTGAGGCCGGAGTGATGAAGCTTACGGACTTGGCCGGCATGAAGTCCAGCAGTTAAGGGTCGGCCCAACCGCTTGCCGTTCTGGCGGGCATGAGCGAGACCGGCCCGCACGCGCTCCCCGAGGATTTCGCGCTCGAAGGCGGCGAAAACGGCCAGCAGCGCGGCCATCGCACGGCCCGCGGGCGTGGTCAGGTCCAGCGCCTCGGTCAGCGATACGAACCCGACGCCCAGATGCTCCAACTCCTGTAGAGTAGCCAGCAGGTCGGTTACCGATCTTCCCCAGCGGTCCAGCCGCCACACAACGACAACGTCGATTTCTCGTCGCCGTGCCGCTAACATCAGTTCCTCCCGGCGTTGCCGTTGTGCTGCTCCGGAGCCGACCTCTTTCGCCTGCATGGCGATGGTCCAGCCACGCCGAGCGGCATACTCGCGCATGGTTCGGTTCTGCATCGGCAACGTCTGCTGATCCTGGGTGGAGACGCGGGAGTAGAGGCCGGCACGGATTGTTTTGGCGGTTTTCTGCCCCTGGCCAAAAACCTTTCCGGGTTTCCGGATGCCGGACCCTTGTTTTACGGGCACTTCACGATGCTCCCTGCCTCTGGCCGCAGAGTATTCTTTTCGGCCATGCGGGATTCATCTTAAGAACAGTGGCCACTAGCCGCTGCACCTGACTCAGCCAGCGCGGAAATCGAGCCTGCCGAGTTCGACCACCCCGAGTTGCAACGATGCCACGCAACTGGCGGGTACCGGCGCATGGGGGCGCGTCCACGCATACAGGGTTTCGATGCCGCTGCGGATGAGGCGCAACCAGTCGTGCCCATCATTCTTGTAATTCGTCTCTTCGTCAACCGGTGTCCCGTTCAGACAGAGGATCCACGTTTCGACGTTGCGCCGAGGAACGAGCCTCGCGATCTGTTCGTCCCGCGGACGAATCGGGGTTGCGCCCGCCTCCCGGAGCTTCTGGTCGAGCTGGGCCAGACGCTCCTGGACGCTGCGGTTGTCCGCATCGATCACCACGATGAGCTTCGTCTCCGCCTGGCGTCTTCGATAGCTCTCGACCTCGATGGGGAATCGCTCGCGCACCCACTGCTCTCCGCTGCCCGTCCCGGAAGAAGTCGGAACAAAGCGGAAAGCATGCGGTTCGAGACCCACGCGGCGGAGATACCCCCGGAGGAACTGCTGGTGGCGACGGTCTTCGACAAGGATGATGACCTGGGACGGTTTGGCCATCTACTCCCATCCCCGCGCGATCACTTCGGACGGCTCGAGACCGGGGTCATCGGGGGAGAACTTCTCGGCGCGAACCTGGCCGTTTCGTTCTCGAGAGAGCCGCAGGCCATAGGTTTTGGCCCACTGGTTCAGGGTCTCCGGGTGATGTGAGACCAGAATCAACTGTCCATTGTGTTCCTCAACGGCCTCTTCTGCGGAAAGGAGCCAGGGTTGGATCTCGCGGAGGGCAATGAAATTGTCTGGCTCGTCGATAAAGACCGTGTCCCCTCGCGCGATCAGGAAGTGCAGAATCATGTAAAGAGCGATGAGGTATCTCTGCCCCTCCGAGAGCTCCGCGATCGAATAGGTCACCATCTTCTTAGTCGGAGATTTAAATTCAGCTCGTAGCTTCCTCACCCCATCCTCTTCCGAGGAGAACTTCAGCGTGAGAAATCCATCCAGGCAGTGTCGGAGAGCCTCGAGACACGCGACATTCTCGGCCGGGTAGGACTGGACGAGATAGCGATACCAGCCAGCCAAATTTTCGAGTTCGAAATCGGGAAGACGTTCCTCATTGTCTGCCGACTCATCCATCTGTCCCGGGTAGGCGTCAATATCAAAACAATGCACATGGCCAAGCCAGTCCACAAAACGGCGAACGTCGGAATTGCTCAAGAGCGACAGGTGAAGAGCCGAACGATTGGTTTGAAGCGGTACGGCAACGGATTCGCTTCCGCTAGGAAAGAAACGGATCTTTCCTTCGGCAAGTTCGAAGACAATCGTCCCGCCCACTTTCAGGCGTTCGAGATTGACCACCTGTTCCTTCGTCGCACCCGCAAACCCAATCTCGACACGGTACTCGAACTTCTTGCCCTCGAGTTGTGCTTCCAACTCGACAACTTGGACGGCACGGTCGAGCCAGCGCGTGCGGGTCGACTGAGTAAACCTGTTGGAATCCCCCTCGACAAAACTCTTCAGGAACCGGATAGCGTCGAGCAGCGAAGATTTGCCGCTGCCATTCACCCCCAGCAGCAGCTGCTTCCTCTCGGGGAAGTACTCGAAGTTCAAGAAGCTTCGAAAGTTATCGATGTAAACCCTGGTCAGCATGTACCTTGAATTATACGGAGTGCAGTGGCGAGTGGCGAGCGGCATATCGCAGAGACAACGTTACTGCGGATGCGGCGGGGCGGATCGGAATACTTCCCCTAGATCTGCCCGAGATGCTCCGTGATGCGGCCGACTCCACCCACGGCAAGGATTCGTGTTGGATTGTCACACAGCCACTTTGGCGGGGCGTGGAGCTGCTGCGCCTCTCGGTGGCATCCTGAACTCACGAACGCTGTCGAGTGGTTCCGGCACCCTGTCCCGGTTGAAGGCGACCCTGCCCCATGTCTATTAACGGGGTATTCCAACACACTTGACCTTCGCGTCTCTGTCAGACGCTACAGCGATCTGGAGCGGTGTCGTAAGCGCCCGATTTACCGTGACCTCCAAGAGGTCATTTCGCCTCATAACCTTGCCGACAACCTCAATTGCGGCACTTTCTGTTGGAACGCTCGCTGCGTATAAAATCGGAACCGTGAAAAACATGCGAACCTTGCTTCCCGCCTGGAATGGCACTTTCGGCGAGCCTACAGTCACGAGCCTTCCATAGGCGGCCTTTTCTCGGAGATCGGCGGGGACTTGGATCGATTCATCCGAAAAGTCCGCCGGATACCGACATTCGATCTCTAATGGAAGAATGCTCTCTATCTGCCTGTTGGGCTTTGTGGTCCGATCCACAACGCTATCTCGCGAGTCCGATCACGGCAAACTCAAAGACGCGCTGCATGCTCTGGCGACGATGCTGGTGCAGCCTCGCAATACGGAGAAGACCAGTGGGGTGGTTGGGAAGCAGGAAGACCCTCAAAGTGGAACGCAGCCGGATACCAACACGCCTCCGCCCCCTGGCCACGGCCGCAAAGGGGCAGAGGCGTTCAGCGGCGCGAGGAAGGTGGATATCAAGCACCAGAACCTGACCCATGGAGACCGCTGCCCGGAGTGCGGGAAAGGCAAAATGGGCTCGAATTGCGTACGCTCGAAGGTCACTTACAATCGGTCCGTAGCGTGGCCATCGTTGCGGACGTCGGTCGCGAAATCCCGCACCGCAAGCAAACCACGCTGTAGTTCTTCACCTTCAGGAACAGCTCCACCCAGCGCAGCCGCCTCTGTATTTCGGTATCCATGCGCCACAGGTTAACTGGAAAGAATGTCTATAGGCCACACAAGTTATTCGCGACCCCAGGCATAGGACGTCGCCTCTGATATTTGGTGATCTGTGCCCTCCGAGTTCCCGGCATATTATTTGCGACTCTACAGTAGTGCTACATTCTGGATCTCATCTTTTCCCTTCCCTCCTCCGCAGCCACCTGAGCTCACACGGGCCCATTGATCCGAATCAAGAAAATTGTCGAACCACTCATGTTTTTCATGAAATGTATTCATCGCCTTCGACATTGATAGCAAAGGATGGCTCACGACTTGGAAGAAGCCACGCGGCGGCGACCTCTGAAGGAGACCTCGCGGGCATAGGGCGTCCTGCGCAAAGAAAACGACTTCGGAAAAGCCATGCCGAGGTCTAGAAGTTTCGTTCAACTCGACAAATCCAAGAAATTCGAGGAGATACTTTCATGCTGCAACCCGATCCCGCAACTCAGCCGAATGTTTTCAACTGTCAGCCTTCCGAAACAATCAACCTGGTTACGAGCGTTGACAAAGCACCATTTCTCGCGCAATTCCCCCCTGCCCCAACGGGTGGGGCATGGGCCACCGTGGTTCAGGACAAAGCTAACCTTCCGGACACCCGGACATTTGTTTGCCCAGCAGCCAAAGGAAACTCCATAAGATTCGTAGTCTCGTGTGATGAGCGGATTGCAGCCGGTGATCCTGATCCTACAGCTCATTACACGCTAACGTTCACGTCCATAACGAATCCCCTGAATCCCCCGGCCGTGTTCAATATCGGCGTCCCTCAGGGTCTCGGACCAATCCCAAGCAGCTACACGTTCAACGTCGTTTAATTTCCGGTAAAGGGAGAGTCACCCATGCGCCCAGATCTGGGTTTTCTAGTCTTGTGCTTCTGCCTGGCAAGTTCCGTTGCCATTTGCCAATCTTCAAACCAAGCCACCCCTAGCGAGTCCTCTAGCCAAGCTGCTTCCACCCAGCCCTCAAGCGTGATGATGGCTAACCTCGTCAAAATATATCGCGCTTCTGACCCGAATGGCGATGTAGCCACTTTTTCTGACCCTGCCTTTTGGTTAAGACAAACCGTAAATATCGCAGCGCAAACCACGCAGCAAGCGGAGAATGCTAATCAGACTGTGGCAAAGAACGCGGCTTCGGCTGCGCAAGGCCGAACTGATCAACAAACAACCGCGCCTACCGCTGCGGCGGGCAGCACATCCGCACTTAGCAAAGGAAGTGTCCCATGGCTTCTGGGTTTCGCTGAGGAGTACGGGGGCCTAACACAGTCGGTGACTGGCAGCACTACGACGGTGAACGGGAACGTTGCGAACATCATTAAGGCGTTGAGCGCTCAAACCTATTTGGAGAGCTTCAAAAAGGAAGAGAATAATCAGTGGATCAGCATGATATCAAAAGCATCTTTCTCTCTAGCTTTTGACACTGGAACATCCTCATCATCGACAGCCACTTCAACGACACCAAGTCAGTTTAGCAACGCAACCGCCCATATCGATTTTATCAACCACCGAGACCCGCGCGACAAAGAGTGGCGAACCGAATGGAGTACTTTCGTCAACAACCCAAACAACAATATAGCTAGCGCCGAGCAGGCTTTTGACGACGAAATCAAAAGTCAACATCCAGCTGCCTACAAACAATGGAACGATGTAGTTATTTCTACACTTTCCAACCTCGCCAATTTCTTGAAGACTGCGAAGGCCTCGCAAAATGATCAGGACACCAGGATTACCGGGGACCTTGAAACCATCTGGACAAGTTATCAGAAGATTATCAAAGTGCTTGGAGAAGACCAAAAGGACGCGACGGGCGCGGTGGTAGTGGAAGCGGACCAGCAACTCATAAAACTCGAGAAGGCTTTCAACGGTGTATATGTGCACTACGGTAAAGATAAGCAAACCGTTGTCAACGAAATTAACAGCTCGAAAGTATTCAGTTTTGAGTATACGTTCACTGATCAGTCTTCCGTTCAACTTCCAAAATCGACGACACAGACATATAGCATCGGAACCACGGCCCCGAATCTCTCGAACTTCAACTTCATTTTCCAAGCGCCCTTTCTGAAAGCCAGCGCAGCCCAATTTATTGCCAACGCAAGCACAACCCTATTTATGTCGCCAGCCGCCCAGTTAAAGGTCACTCCTGTACGAGACTATAAAATCTCGGCCGGGGTTGATATTCCCGTGCCCGCACTCGCTAGCCTCGCGAAGTCCACGATTTCCCTGTCCGGCCTTTTCCAGGATCTGCTCCAGGAACCGCTGGGACAGAAGGTTACCGTGAACGGAGCATCCGTTACGAACACGGGAAACATTATCCTTGGGCAAGCGAAGTGGAGCTTTCCCGTGGGCTCCAGCGGCGTGACATTCCCGGTTTCATTCACAGGGAGTAACCGGACTGACTTGATTAAGGAGACCGATCTCAAGGGCACAGTCGGGATCTCTTACAATCTGGACAGCTTGTTATCGAAACAACCTTAAAGCCGCTGATCGCCATCCGGTGAAAGCCGCATTTGCTTGGGCCAGCCGTCGTGTTTCTAGCCGGTTAGATTCGCATGGAGCTGCCCCATGTTAATGTGGCTGATAGTGCCTTACACGTGTATTGCACAATTCCGAGTAATCAGTCTGTTGATCGTAAGCGTGATTTCTGGTTCGTCTTGACGATGGGTGGAGTTTATGGGGGTTAAGACCGTATGTGCCCACGATGGATTCAAGAGGGCGCCACCGATCGCAGGAAGTGTGTGCTTCAGCTCTGCGCAGCGCTCACTTCGTCCACGTAGACATCATCGATGGTGGCGCTGTCGATGGCCAGGTCGAGGCGGGCGAGTAGTTTGCTTGAAGGTTTCGTCTTACGGCGGCGGAGCATGGCCAGGGTATGACGTCCTTCTGCGGCGATGGCTACGGCTCCGACCGGTTCCATGTGGCCGATCACGATCTGACCGTATTCAGTGCACGCCGAGATTTTGGGGTAAATGGAGAACGCTAACGGGGAGTTTGCGTACTCCGGCAGATCTATGCGGCTTGATGGTGGGCGTTAGAGCAAACGCATTGTCAACAGCTAGGATGCTTCGCGGCCCAAGCCACAGGCGTGATGTCCGCGATTCGCTGAACGGATGCGATTGCGAGGCCGGGCAGGATGTCGGCCAGGTAGTTGCGGATCGGGATCTTGAGCCGTCGACAGCTTTCCACAACCGAGAGGATGGCAGCTATCCGTGGCCCAGCCTGCTCGCTGCCGATATGGATCCAGTTGGCGCGGCCAACGGCGATTGGGCGCATTGAATTCTCGGCGAGATTGGTGCTCAGTTCCAACTCCGGATAATCGAGGAAGCGTGTGAGACGTTTCCAGATCGCCAGCGTGTAGCTGCATGCTTGTCCCGCGGCGCTTTTGGGCAACACCGTCTTGCTCATCGCCAGGATGTGATTGCGGATTTGTTCGAGCAGAGGCGGAGCGTGCTGTCGGCGCAGAGCATGGCGGGCGGCATGATCCATGTTCTCCTCGCGAGCCTGGGCGTCGATCGCGAACAACTTGTCCATCAGCTGCACGGCACGTATCGATGCGGCGTCCTGCTTGTTCAGTTTGACCGCATCCACGAAGTATCTTCTCGCGTGCGACCAACATCCCGCATGCACCATCTTCGCTCCGCCCACGCGATCGTACGCAGCGTAGGCGTCGGTTTGGAGAAGTCCTTCGAAGTTACCAAGGAAGTTCAGCGGGCCTTCGCGCTTGCGGCTCATGCGAAAATCGAAAACCGTCATTCCGCCTGGCGTTCCATACTGCCACAAGTAGCCTTGATGATTTGTGCCGCTGCCGTCGTGCGTCTGCACATCGACGGGTGTTTCATCCGCTTGGATGTAGGTACCGGCAAGCAAGTGGCGCCGCATCGTTTCGGCCACCGGCATCAACATCTCGCCGATGGTCATCACCCAGCCGCACATCGTGGCCCGGTTGATGTCGATGCCCGCGTCGCGAAGCAAGGCCACGCTCTGCCGATAAAGTGGGCTGTGGTCGCAGTACTTGTTCACCACTGTGTCGATGATTACGCCGTCGGAAACCAGGCTCTTGTCGATGATCCGTATGGGAAGTGGCGCAGCAGCTACGCCCTGCTCCGGGCAGGCTTTGCACGCCCGCTTTTCGCGTTTGGTCACCTGCACAAAATAGCGCGCCGGCTCCACGTCCAGCACTTCGCTGACCTCGTAGCCGATCACCTTGGTTTCGGCGCCGCAGTTGCCGCATACACACTGTTCCGGCGTGCAGGCGATTACCCGCTCGACCCTCGCCAGGTCAGCAGGGAGCGTCTGGCGGCCGGGGTGCTTGCGTTTCTTCTTTGCTTCCGAAACCGGAGCAGGAGCCTCGCGCTCACTCTCGACAGCCACTTCTTGATTGCTAACCCCGGGCTCTTGCTCCAGCAACTCCAGTTGCAGGCTACTTAGCTTCTCACTGCCTGGTCCGTACTTTTCGATCCGCTGCAAACGAAGACGCTCTTCGAGAAGCTGGATCTTCGATCGGGCATACTCCAACTCCTTGATTGCCGCATCCAATTTCTGTTTCAGCTGGGCGTTGATCTCCACCAGAAAGGCTTCCGAGTGCGGCGGTAGAGTGGACTCAGGGGGCGTGCTCACGATGCCTCTTGAATACCAGATAACCATCGAGAAAACGAGCGAAATGTCCAGTGTTTATGCGGTTTTAGGTGACTCCGTTGGTACTTCCTCTGGAGCCTTGCGATACCATTTCCGCGGCCGCGTCTGAGTCAGATCAATCCCACCCAACAGCAACGCCAGCTCTTCGTGAGTCAACACGATTTTCTTCACCGCGCTGTCTCTCTGCGGCCAACGAAATCTTCCTCCGTCTAATTTCTTCGCACACACCCATAGCCCGCTTCCGTCATATACCACCAGCTTTAGGCGATTGCGCCGCGAATTTGTGAACAGGAAAACATGGCCGCTCGTGGGATCGCATTCCAGCCGCTCGCGCACCAGACCGTAAAGACCGTTGAACCCCTTGCGCATATCGGTGGCGCCGGTGGCCACGTAGATCCGCGTGGCAGGCCCAAACCCGAACAATGCCTACGTCCTATCCAATACTGTCAGCAGGCGCTCCAATGTCCCCGCATCGAATCCACGATGCACTTCGATCCGACGCCCACTTCGCGACTCAATCACAAATGCGCTATCCCCATCGAAATCGCTGCTTGCCGCCCGCGCTGGCGGCCGAACTACTTCAACAGGAACGATCGGCCCGGTTACCGATCGCGGCCCACCATGCACCCGCTGACGATATTTATCCAGCGTTCCAACAGCCAGGCCTCGCTGCCGGCAGAACGCTGCCCGCATCAATCCACTTGATTCGAACTCCGCAACCAGAGCCTCGGCCTCGGCCCGGCTACGCCGCCTCCGCACCACTCCCACTTCGCTCATAACTCAAGTGCACCACGAAACCATGCCGTACAACAGGGTGCGTTGCTCAGACGGATACGCTTGATGTTGTGCACGGCCGAGGTTTCGGGCGACCTTCCATGGCAGCAACTCCTCGATGTGCTTGATCGGATGTGCGATGCTGGCTATGGTAAGTCGCTCGACCTTTAGACACCTTCGGGCGTGGTCCACGTGGTTGTCAAGCAGCCTCTCACGACTTACAAACAGATTCCATCCGATCTGAGTCATGTTGGTTCTGCACCTTATCTCGGCGTCGCATCGGCCGAACAGGCGGACGGGAAGCAAGTAGCGAAGCAGATTTTCATATTTCCCGCGGAACTGAGAGGAGCCGCGGAAGGCAGGGTACTTACAGATCCGCCGAGTGCAACCTCTCACAGCAGAATGACCAATTGCACAGTCTCTCGACCCTCGCACTCACGCATGACGAACGGAACAGTCCAGAACAGCGGCGGTACTATGCTCGTGATTACACTGCCACGCCCCTGAGAGAGTAACGCTTTGCTCCGGTGCCAACATGACCAGAGCAAAAGCAACGACAAAAGCAACAACCTTCCTGACTAAGAGAAAAGCAAAGTGCGAAAGACTCTGGACACTGCCTCTTTGCTATAGAGGTCATCGCCAAAAGTGCGCTCCAAACGTACGTTTGAGGCGGGATTCGTGCCCGGTGCTGTAGTTCTCTGGCACAAGTTGTGCGACTCGGACGTTTTGATCTTCCGGGCCGTAGACCTTAAATCGCGTCATGCTTCCCTTGTCGCCCAACTCCCGGGTGGATTACAAGTACCTCGGCGAGTTCTTACGCAGACACTAAAGGCCGTTGCTGCATGGGAGCGCAACAAAACACGCGACCCTTGAAGGCTTCGACAGCAATCGTACGTCGTCTCATTTAATGTTCCCGTTCGCCCGAGGTCTCACCGCTGTCTGCAATGGAATGTCATGAGTAAAGGGGGTATTTAAACCGATTGGACAAAATGAGATGCAAGGGAATCAAAAGTAGACTCTATCTGAGAGTCGATCCAATCGCAGCACTGTTGTGTAGCCGTACGGTTCACCACGGCGTAAGGTTCTCTTGCCCTCCGACCGCTCACACCTAACTAGGTCCATTGCCTGTTGAACTGATTTCGAATCCGGCCCAGTAGTATGGCGATGCCGTCCTAGGATTACTCCTGATCTTCAGTTGGCTTAAGCGCAGTGCTGCGGCTGGCGCGAGTAGGTCGCTCGGCTTTGTTGCATAAAACGCTGCCATCAGGTCTTTTGACGCCGTATCCTCCACACTCCATAGCGTGGAGAGAACCTGCTTGGCTCCGGCCATGAGAAATGCATGGCTCAGTCCGGTCACGCCTTCGCTGCTGAGCATGACTCCTTCACCCGAAGAGCAGGAACTCAGCACCACGAGGTCAAACGGCAGATCCAGCTTTGCGATGTCGGTTGTATTTAGAAAGCCGTCGACACGCTTGCCGTCCTGGTCGACAAGCGAGAGAACTATGCCGGAGAACTCAGGGCGTCGTTCATCGAATACTCCATGGGTGGCGAGATGCAAGATCCGGTAATGTCGCAGCGACGGATCGAAGAGAGTTTGCCGACTGGCTTTGAATCCGCGATAGTCCGCCACTCGACTTGCTCCGACTATTTTGATAATTTCATCAGCCTCCTCGCCACTACCTGGAAGGCTGGCAAGAACGGGCGTGAATTCACCCAGGGCAGCGGCGTTTCCCCCCCGAGCGGCGACACTCACACGCGAATCATTGCGATCAAACACCGGGTCCGCAAGGACCGCCACTTCGCTGCGGGCCGGCGCAGGCTCTGATGCAATGCGGGGCATGAGGAAGATCGAAAGCGACGGCGTGAGAAGGACTTGGTGCTCTACGACGATCGGCTGTCCCGGAGCTTGGCATCCCGTTTCAGGAAGCGCTGCAAACGGCAGCAGCGCCAGCTCGCCATCGGGCACGATTGTCAGATCCCTCATGCCTGGCTTGAGAAATGGAGCAAGCAGCATGCACGAGAGGTCAGCTCCTGCGCGCGGCAACTCTGCTTCGGCTGCTTGCACCCGCTTCATGCGCTCATCGAATTTCTCGCCCGGTTGAGGGACTCGAGCCGTCGCTAGGGCGCGCCAGCGCCCCACCGCATTCTCGATTCGTTTCCGCGGCGGCAGAACATAACTCTGCACGGTTCCATCGTCGATTACCCAGACGTAGCTCTGCTCCTGCCCGAGCATATATTCAATCAGAGTGGAGCGCAGCTTCCGGCTCGCGGCGGCGATTTCCGCAGTCGAGAGCGTGCGTCCCTGGGGCGCCGGTGAACTGCCCGCTGAAGTCTTCTGCCCGTCTTCGACGCGGTCCAACCGGTCGATGGCCAGCGTGAGCGCGGCCGCATTGTCATCCAGATCAAGTTTGCGTCCATCGTCGATCAACAATTTCAGACGCTGGTCATAGGCGCGCTCGACAGCCGCGTGCAACTCCAATAGGGCTTGCGAAGCCCTCGCCTGCCGGTCGGCCTCAGGCTCAATGCCGCGGCCGGCCAAGGAATCAAGCAGCGTCCGGGCCCTACCGGATTCGCTGGCTTCCAGCGCTTGTGCTGATGCGTTTGATGCCGGCTTGCGCTCCCACTCGCGCATGAGAATCTCGACCTTCAGGCCCTCGCACTTACGCAATTCAGCAGAATAGGAGGCCTGTAGGTCCGCGTTGACCACCTTCCGCCGCAGACTCTCGATCTTCTCGA
>Ga0207156_10198_pt1 | contig 14576 bp, 15 predicted proteins | sample Alteio_BWMinHeat_24_FD_153514 | JGI IMG/M metagenome (GOLD analysis project Ga0207156, IMG submission 153514) | Enriched cells from forest soil in Barre Woods Harvard Forest LTER site, Petersham, Massachusetts, United States -... | ecosystem: Environmental > Terrestrial > Soil > Temperate forest >...
CCCGCTACGGGCGAAAATAGGTACTGGTCCGACGAGTGCTTCCGTCTGATGGGTTTTGATCCGGCAGGCGGTATGCCGCCATTCGAATCAGTCGCTCAACGATTTCATCCGGATGATCAACCCATATTTAGGGAAAAATTAGAGCGAGCAAGGCGCGAACGGGCAGAGTTTGAGGTGGACTACCGAATCATTCATCCCGGTGGCGAAATCAGAGACATCCACGGAGTAGGGCACCCGATTCTCGGCCCGTCCGGCGATCTTGTTGAGTTCGTGGGCTCAGTAATCGATGTCACCGAGCGCAAGCAGGCAGAAGACAAGATCCGGCAAAGCGAAAACGAGCTTCGGCATATTCTGGATTTCGCGCCGCAGCATGTTGGGGTACTGGGGCCTGATCGCGCGCGTCTCTATCTAAACCAAGCGTCGCTCGATTATATCGGTCTTACCCTTGAGGAATGGCAGAGCCGCGACAGTCGCATGTCTGTGCATCCAGATGATTGGGAGCGCTTGATAAGCCAGACTCAAAGTAAATTCTTAAGCGGCATCTCGCACGAAGTCGAACTTCGTTTACTGAGGAAAGACGGGAAGTATCGCTGGTTTCTCTTCCGTTATAACCCGCTGCGGGATGAACAAGGACGCCTCAGGCGTTGGTATGTCGCTGGGATCGATATCGACGATCGCAAGCAGGCTGAGCAGCGGCTCCATGAAGAGAACGTCGCGTTACGTGAAGAAATAGACAGGGCATCGATGTACGAGGAGATCGTGGGAATTTCTCCTGTCCTGCAAGCGGTGCTCTCTCGTGTATCCAGGGTTGCTCCTACAGACTCCACTGTTCTGATCACCGGCGAAACGGGGACGGGCAAAGAACTGATCGCGCGTGCCGTCCACAAACGGTCGCAACGTTCCTCTCGAGCCTTTATCAGTGTGAACTGTGCCGCAATCCCTCGCGACCTGATCGCGTCGGAGTTGTTCGGCCATGAGAAGGGCGCCTTTACAGGGGCACTTCAGCGACGTTTAGGGCGATTTGAGTTAGCCGAAGGAGGCACGATCTTCCTCGATGAAATCGGAGAGCTTCCTGCTGAGACTCAGATCGCGCTATTGCGTGTTCTGCAGGAGCGCGAATTTGAGCGTGTCGGAGGAGCAGTATCCATCCAGACGAATGTTCGGGTGATTGCTGCCACGAATCGTGACCTGCAGGAGGCTATCGCTGGAAGCACATTTCGGAGCGACCTCTTCTACCGGCTCAACGTCTTTCCGATCGAGGTACCGCCTCTGCGGGAACGTCGGGAAGACATTCCGATGCTGGTTGCATACTTCATCGATCGATACGCGCGAAAAGCCGGAAAAGCGATCCGCAGCATAGACAAAAAGAGCTTGGAAGTCCTTCAGTCGTACCCGTGGCCGGGTAATATCCGCGAACTTCAGAACGTCATTGAGCGATCGGCAATCGTGTGCGACACCGAGCATTTCTCGGTGGATGAGAGTTGGCTGTCGCGGCAGCCCGTTGCAAGCGAGCCGAAAAGCGAGCCGACGAGCCAGCCGGAGCTATCTCGAAAGCTTGCTGCCCGGGAGAAAGAGATGATTGAGTCCGCTTTGCGCGAAAGCGGAGGTAGGGTGTCAGGGCCTTCAGGCGCGGCAATCAAGCTGGGCATTCCAGGCTCTACCCTGGACTCAAAGATCAGGTCGCTCAAGATCGACAAGAATCGCTTCAAATCTCCATGTCCCTCGACAGACCGCAATTGAAATCGTCCTCCCGAATCTCCCTCAAAGCCAGGTCACAAGACCTCGAAAATTTTTGCAAACTCGTAAATTTTCGAGACTTCGAAATCTTTGAAATACTTAAGATCCTTTGTTTCAATTACTTAGCATTGGCACGCTGATTGCCTCAATGGGGTGTGTGACGGAGCTCAAGAGGTAAGAATTCTCAGGGAGAGGGTGGATGCTGAAGATCACAAGGGTAGTTAACGGGGAGGCGGTCTTTAGCCTGAGCGGTCGAATGGACGCAGAGAACGTAGGCGCGATGGAAACGCTGTTGAGCAAAGAAGCCAGCGACCGCATCATTGTTCTGGACTTGAAAGACCTAAGACTTGTGGATCAGGACGTTGTCAGTTTTCTTAGGCGTAGCGAGGCGGGCGGCATCAAGATCAAGAATTGCCCTGCATACATCCGTGAGTGGATCAATGGAGAACGGCAGTGAGTTGAGGAACCCAGAAAACTAGGAGGTTGCGATGGAATCTTACCAGATGATTGATAGAAATGATCGAAACGCTTCCCCGCGTGGATTTGAGCAGATCATAGGCAGCAGCCCTGCGTTGGAAAGGGTGCTGGAACAAGTCCAAGATGTCGCGCCTACGGATTCTACGGTGTTAATCCAGGGAGAGACGGGCACCGGCAAGGAACTCATCGCGCACGCCATTCACAACGCCAGCTCGCGGCGAGGGCGCCCTTTCGTGAAACTCAATTGTGCTGCCATTCCATTGGATCTGCTGGAAAGTGAGTTGTTCGGCCACGAGAGAGGTGCGTTCACCGGGGCAATCGCACAAAAGATCGGCCGTTTCGAACTGGCAGACAAAGGTACCCTCTTCCTGGATGAGGTGGGCGACATCCCAGCGGCATTGCAGCCGAAGCTCCTGCGCGTACTGCAGGAACAGGAGTTCGAACGCCTGGGCAGCAATCGAACTCATCAAGTGGACGTCCGTCTGGTGGCGGCAACAAATCGCAATCTGTCAGAGATGGTGAAGCAGGGCGAATTTCGCAGTGACCTGTACTACCGTCTGGATGTGTTTCCGATCCTGCTGCCCCCGCTGCGCGCACGCCGCACGGACATTCCGGCGCTGGTGGCTCATTTTGTCGAGATGTTTGGCCGCCGGATGAGAAAGCAAATCGACCACATTCCGCGGGAAACGATGTTTGCACTCTGCTCCTACGACTGGCCGGGCAATATTCGCGAGTTGCAGAATCGGATCGAGCGCGCCGTGATCCTTTCGAAAGACGGGGTGCTTTCCAATCCTTTGCCGATACCAGAGTCTCAAGCTGTCGACCTTTGTCCATTTCCAACTACTCTGAAGGAGGTCGAACGCACCGCGATCTTGAGTGCGCTTGAAGACCGTGGTTGGGTGGTGGGCGGCGTGGAAGGTGCGGCTGCAAAGCTCGGTTTGCCGCGCACCACGCTGCTCTACAAGATGGCGCGGTTCGGGATCTGCCGACCCGTCGCGAGTGAAGCGGCATTTTGATCGGAGACAGGAGCTGACTCGTTGCATCCACTGCAGAAAAGCGTGGGCCAACAACCAGTCGACTGCTGGCATTATTCGGACTTATCCACAAACTTGGATCGTGAGCGACACAAAGGCCACATAACGTCCATCGATGGACGCTGTGCCTCGCGACCCAAGCGTTGCCACGGTGGGGAAGTTCAGCTGTAGCGCCAATTCTTCACTGGCTGAGGTTGCGAGCCAGATTCATTGGATAGAGTGACCGCCGGCCTCTCACGACTCGTCCGCCGCAACAAGTTTTCAAACCACATCCTCATGCTTCCACTGATCGAGTGGAACGCAATTGCCACCGGGGCCGAAGTCTCGGGCTCCCCTGCACTGCGCAAATGCTGTTGCAATCCGGCCCCGATGGAGATTCGAATCCGGCGACAGTGCTCCCGACCTCACAGTCATTCTTACTAAGGCAAGTGCATAAGTGCGATGAAGTTTGTCATGACACTTTCACCGACGACAACGTTCGACTCTCACCCGTCTCCAAAGACTTCCCTTCGTGCCCCCGTCGGCCCGCCGACACTAGCTGTGTCATAACAGGTATTCATGTCTTATCCCCGACAGTCGAGGCGGTCGCCAAGAATCCAGGCTGGAAAGCGGGTAGATGAATAAGACCCCGGAGTCGCTCCATGTATCGTGGGCTTGCACTTAGCATCGAGAGTTGGACTCGCGTTCCGGGCGGAATCTGAAGGTCGCCTAAGAAAGCTTCACTAATGAAGCTTATAAGTGCGGTTGGGTTTCCGGATAGTCTGCGACATCCTTATTTGGTACGACAAATGCAGAATGCCTATCAAGGGGAAGACAAATCTTTGGTTCTCTCGGAGGCTCAAATTGCGTTCGGATCTTGTTTTTGGTGCTTTGAAGCATGTCTCAAATCGCTTTCTCCTCGCCAAAGTGCTCGCGAAGGCCACCCGCGACTTCCATAGGCCTGGAGCCCGGATCGAGGACACAACAAACGATGTTTTGGTACGCTGCGGTCGCGTCAATTCACTCGCAGACGAAACTGCAGTTCGACTTTCCACAACCGTTGGGTCGCGCCGCAGCAGACCGCACCCTGCCGTTGTGAATCGCGCCAGAAACTTCACCGTTCTTCCGGTGGGTGAAAGTGCGCAGGCTCCATCGGAGGCTTCATAGGGTACTGCTTGAGCAAAGTTGCGGACCATTCCGACCAACTTCATTGCTTCTTTGCCTCGAATTGGGAGCCATATTCAACACAATCGGCGCATGGGGTGCGAGCAATGCATGGAGTGAATATGTTCAGGACAAAGCGCATCAATAGTCAAAGAGCCATAAGATACGCGACTGCGGCGAGCTTCATCGAGATATTCAACGAGGAGATGCATAGCCTCCTTCTGCTGTCGATCCTTCTGACCGCAGATCCTGAGAAAGCCGAACGGTGCTTTGTCGGCGCATTGGAAGAATGCCTCCATGGAATTGATGTCTTCATGGAGTGGGCGCGTTTATGGGCTCGTCGCGCAATTATCAAACGTGCGATCAAGCTAGTCAACCCTTTGCCGGAGCAACCGAAACGTCAGCCGTTGGTCAGTATTCGATGGCATTCAACGTCAGTCAACGACAACTTAATCGGCTCCATCTTCACGCTCGGCGCGTTCGAGCGGTTCGTCTTCGTGGTGTCGCTTCTCGAGAGGCATTCAGATGAAGACTGCTCGGCCCTGCTAAGTTGCAGGCGGGGCGATATTCAACTGGCACGAGTCCGGGCACTGAAGAGCCTCCCAGACACCGACAGCGGCTGCGATCCATTCAAGGAAGCGCTTCAGGCCTGGGAGATTATCCGCACGCAACAGAGTACGCAAACTAGCACTTAGATGGACACAGTTTCGTCGCTTCGTTGTCGCTTCAAACATCTCGAATGCCGGCACTCAGGCTGCAATCAAGTTAGCGATAAATCCATTCAGCATCTTCCAATTCTCAGCCTCGTGACGAATCCGGCGGGAACCGCTATACGAAAGGAGTCATCACAGTGAATTCATTTGTATCAAAACTCAATACTTCCACCCAACTGAAGGAACCGGATTCCGTGGACGATGCGATGTTAGTTGCTGTGGCACGGTCCGGGGACTCCTCTGCCTTTGTTGAACTTAGCAAGCGCCATTCCAGGCGCGTGTTGCTTAAGATCTATCGAATGACAAACAATTGGCAAGATGCAGAAGACGTGATCCAGGAATCCTTGATGAGGGCCTTTGTTCACCTTCACACCTTCGAATGTAGAGCAAGCTTTTCGACGTGGTTTACGAGGATTGCAATCAACACGGCCCTCATGCTATTGCGAAAGAGAAAGGGAGCTTTGAGATTGGCGGTCGATAGCACCCTTGACGAAAGTGCTCAACCTGAGTTTTGGGAACTCAGAGATCATCGAGACAATCCCGAGCAGCACTACGCGCGACACCAGAGGGCAAGTATGCTCAGTGGAGCAATGCTGCGACTCAGGCCCGAATCGCGGAGGGTACTTGAGCTCCAACAGACGGGCGAGCTATCGACCAAAGAGATTGCGCAATCCCTGGGCATTTCGGAGCCGGCGGTCAAATCAAGGCTTTTGCGCGCGAGGATCGCATTGAGGGAATTCGTGCAAAACGAGACTCCGCGGTGTCACACCTATTCCGGATCCTACTCCGCTTTGAGGCTCAAATGACCTGGATACGATCGGGAATCGTTCGGATAGCCTGCTACAGCCTGAAGTAAGAGAGCGGTGTGGCACCCAACACTAGCTACAAGAGAGAGGAGAATCATGAAGAAACTGACAACAGCATTCGGCGCTCCCGTTGATGACAACCAGAATATTAAGACCGCTGGCGAACGCGGGCCGGCCTTGCTCGAGAACGTTTGGCTTATCGAGAAGATGGCGCACTTCGACCGTGAGGTGATTCCAGAGCGGCGTATGCATGCCAAGGGCGCTGGCGCTTTTGGAACCTTCACCGTCACGCACGATATCACCAGGTATACCAAGGCGAAGATCTTCGCCAAGATCGGCAAGACGACGCCGATGTTTACTCGCTTCTCGACTGTTGCCGGTGAGCGTGGCGCCGCCGATGCCGAGCGCGACATCCGCGGCTTCGCTCTGAAGTTCTATACCGAGGAAGGCAACTGGGACCTCGTCGGAAACAATACACCCGTCTTCTTTCTTCGCGATCCTCTCAAGTTCCCTGACCTCAACCACGCCATCAAGCGCGACCCACGAACCGGCATGCGCAGCGCAGAAAATAACTGGGACTTCTGGACCAACCTACCCGAGGCTCTGCACCAAGTCACCATTGTGATGAGCGATCGTGGAATCCCGCGCTCTTTCCGTCATATGCACGGCTTTGGCAGCCACACGTACGGCTTCATCAACGCGGACAACAAGCGGTTCTGGGTGAAGTTCACTTTCAAGACTCAGCAGGGCATCCAGAACCTCACCGATCAGGAAGCGGAAGCCCTCGTCGGCAGGGATCGTGAGTCCCACCAACGCGACCTCTACGAGGCCATCGAGAGTGGTGAGTTCCCCCGGTGGACGCTGTATGTGCAAATCATGAACGAGGAGGATGCGAATACTTACCACATCCACCCGTTCGACCTTACAAAGGTCTGGCCACACGCGGACTATCCTCTGATCGAAGTCGGCATCATGGAGTTGAACAAGAATCCCGAGAATTTCTTCGCAGAAGTGGAGCAGGCTGCCTTTGCTCCTACGAACATCATCCCGGGAATCGGCTACTCGCCGGATCGGATGCTTCAAGGACGCCTGTTCTCCTACGGCGACACACAGCGCTACCGCCTGGGCGTAAATCACTATCAGATTCCGGTCAACGCGTCCAAGTGCCCGTTCCATGCGTACCATCGCGATGGCGCGATGCGCGTCGACGGGAACTATGGCGGCGCGACCAGCTATGAGCCCAACCGGCATGGTGAGTGGCAGCAGCAGCCCGATTATTCGGAGCCACCAATGGCGATCAACGGAGACGCTCAGAAGTTCGATTTCCGCGAGGACGATGACGACTATTACTCGCAGCCGGGCAATCTTTTCCGCATGTTCAGCCCAGAGGAGAAGCAACGTCTGTTTGAGAACACGGCGCGGTCTCTCGGCCCAGCCTCGAAGGAAGTTCGGGATCGCCACGTTGCGAATTGCGCCAAAGCGGACCCGCGTTACGGCGAAGGGGTTGAGAGGGCTCTTGAAGAATATGTGCAGAGCAATTCGACTCCAGTATCTACGGTCTCCTAAACTTCTACCATCGAGGAATCAGGCGCGCCTCCGCAAAGAACTATCAAAGATTCATTCTTGCACAAATTCGAGGCATCAAAGCCAGTCGGATGATCCGATGGAAACAAGATTGCGATACTATGCAATGGATTCGTGGTGAATGATTTAGGACTACCGAAAGGGGTGATCGCGAGACTGGTCGCTGCGACAATTACATCCCATTTGCTGAAGTTTGTGCGCCAAGATACTGCCGAATTCCTCCGCCCGGGGCGAATCGTCTCCTTGCAGATTTGGTTAAGCCAAACATGTTGTGTCAGCATTTGGATTTGGGAAGGTGTCTTCGTTGTCTTCTTCGTTTCGATCGAGACAAGCGAAATCCTTTTCAATCAGGAGCCCGAGTGACCCGAGGTTTCCTAAGCCTATATTCTCCGCGATTCCGACCTGATCAGTAACACCCCAAGCAATCGCTTGATCGGTCGGCATTAGAATCACGACCCGCTTTTCTGCATATTGAACCGCCGGCCGACTCAACGAAGCCTCCTGTCGCAATGCATAGGTAAACTTTGCGCCGGTTTCCGGCGCAAAGTAGATTGTCTCTTCCAGACAGTCGCCCGCGAGAAGTCTTGCAACTTCTGATCGCGATACCCTCAATCGCAAAGAATTCCCCTTGATTCGCAGTTTCATTTCATCTCTCCTCTTGATGCCGATGGGAATCCAATAATGCGCTCACTGCCGTGATAGATATTGAAGTGGTCCTCTCGCAGGAACCCTACAAGGGTGATATCGAACTCCTTCGCAACCTGCACCGCAAGGCTCGATGGAGCCCCAACGGCTACTACCATCGGCAGTCCACCCATCAAGGCTTTTTGCAGAAGCTCAAAGCTGGCTCGTCCGGACAACAAAAGCAATCGATCCCGCACGGGTGTTCTGTCCGCAAGGAACTCCGAGCCGATGAGCTTATCCACAGCGTTGTGGCGGCCTACATCTTCGCGAAGTTCTGATAGATTCCCGACCGAATCGAAGAGCCCTGCAGCGTGCAATCCACCTGTACGATCAAACACTCCCTGCGATGCGCGGAGGCGTCCCGGGAGATCGTAGAGCAGTTGCGCATCCACTCTAAAATTATTCTTTACCCGGGGCGGGCAGAACGTGCGCAAGGCAAGAAGAGACGCTTTGCCACAGATTCCGCAACTTGAGGTTGTATAGAAATTTCGCTGAAGATTGGCCAGGCTCACCTCAACATCTGTTCCTAACTCCACTCGAACGACATTCCGTTTGGAACCGAGCTTGAGTGGATCCATAACCTGAGGGGGTGGATTGCCTTCGCTGAAGGAGTCTCCTGCGTCGGTAATTTGCCTAATGTCGTTTGCATCTCGGATCACCCCTTCAGTCATGAGGAAGCCCGCTGCAAGATCAGAGTCATCGCCCGGCGTGCGCATGGTGACCGAGATTGACCTCGTGGCCCGCGATTTTTGCCGCCCATACGTAATTTGAATCTCGAGAGGTTCTTCGATCGCAAGACTATCTAGTACCTGCCGTGAAGTCTGCCCCGTGACCCTTTCAACAAGTATTTGCAACATCGGGTCGTCCGTCGCGTGCACGGGGCCGCTAAACGTCGAGACGTTCATGATGGATACGTTCTCCTCTCCATTTGCTCAGTTCAATCTCTTGGTGAGCCAGTTGATGCGCGGCATTTCGGATCTTCACGCGTACCGTTCCGATCTCTCACTTGAAGAGAATGTTAGCCATCATGCCTTTGTCCTCATGGCTCAGCAGATGGCAGTGGAAGAGCGATATGCCCCGGATGTCACCCGAATTTCTTCTCCTGGTGCTGCCCGGATGACCAGAGGGCTTTCGCGCCGGTTGAACAAGAGGCCACCCTCCGGGTGTTTGGATCGCTGAATCGAAGAACGGCCTTCTGCCGGATCCGAAAGAGGCGGCGGGATGGCAGGCTGGCCTGAAGCTGCAAAACCTTGTGCGGTTATCCGCAAACTGCCGAGCATGGCAATGCACGTCACACACGCGAAGGAAATCGTGAGCACTATTGAGGTTCGACTCGAGATCATGCCAAGTCCCCTCCAGGCCCGCTCCTCTATCTAATGTGCTTATTAGCACGAGGCATGCCATTGTATTAAAGACGAACTTTGAAGGACCATGGGATTCAGTTCGTCTAAAACTGCCGTCGGACCGTCGACATCTGTCGGAGGGCTGACATCTAAGGGCGCATAGAGATCGGATCCAGCACACGACATTGATGCCGACCTGGACCAACTGTGGCGCATTTGCCGTCGAAGGTTGTTGGCTTTCGTCGAGATCCCGACGGCCGCGCGAAATGGTGGAAAGTGCTGTTGGCAGGCTGAATCAAGAGAATCCCTACCCCCTTCAACTACATTGCGTTATCTTTCTGTCTTCGGTGGGTTTGGCATTGCAAATGCCCCAAGACTTGCCGTGGCGTGATTGATGCGCTGAGATCCGAAACGAGATTACCCACTGTCGCGGACCTGAGGAACCAACTACCGAAGAGGTGATGTATGCCAGCGCAAGTGCAAAAAGCAGGCGAGCCAGTCAAAACATATTCGACTACTACCGATTGCTGCAGGATCTGCGCTGAGGAAATGGACAGCCTGTACTGGCTGGCCTTCCTTCTAACGACAGACAACAACATGGCTGAACAGTGTTTTGTCGGTGGGTTAGGAGAATGTGTCCATCAAATCCACGTGTCCACGGAGCGATCCCGTTCGTGGGCTCGGCGTGCGATTGTCGAGGACGCCATCAGGATCATCAGGCCAGTTCCGGAGAAAAGTTCGAACGGGTGCTTCGTCGATGCAAGATCGCCGACAACCGTTGGTACGAGAAATCCCTTTGCGTTTATTGTTTCGCTTCGCGCCTTCGAACGATTCGTCTTCGTGATGTCAGTTCTCGAATATCAGTCAGACGAAGATTGCCAAAATCTTCTCAGATGCACACGCCAGGAGTCTCGGGATGGCCCGCAACGCTACCTTAAGGCTTTTTGTCGAAGGCGATCTTGGTTACGAACGCAGCCGGGAACCGATCTCTATTTGGCCGAGGCTTTTGAATTGATGATATTGCCGGCAGAGTGAGGTCAGTATGCAACCCCCCTCTGGGGTGATGATGGGCAAGTCCACTAAGCGGTGCTAGCCAGCTTCACCAATCACCTGGCTCATCGGGAAGCAGTGGCAGAAGAATCTGCAATTATTGCAACTGCGGCAGCAACCCTGCTTGCAATGGCAGCTCTGTCATTTCGAGATTGCTATCGAGCGACGGCCGCGAAATCCCGTGCCTCTGCATCTTGTAGATCAGCGTAGTGCGCTTCAAGCCAAGTCTGGCGGCGGCCCCATCCCGTCCTCCGATTACCCACCCAGCTGCCTCAAGCGTCCTCAGAATCAGTGCGCGTTCGGAATCGATCAGAGTAGTTGGAGGCGGGACGACGCTGACTCGCTGGGTCCCGGCGGTAAGCATTGGATTCGGAAGCACACCATCTTCGGACAGAATCAAGGCGCGCTCAATCAGATTCTGCAATTCACGGATGTTGCCTGGCCAGTCGTACGAGCAGAGGTCCAACATTGTTTCCTTGGGAATATTGTCGATTTGTCGCCCGACCCGCCGGCCAAGACTCTCAACAAAGTGCTCCACCAGGGCCGGAATGTCTTCACGGCGGTCTCGCAGTGGGGGCAACAGGACAGGAAATACATTGAGGCGAAAGTAGAGATCGCTGCGGAATTCCCCATTTCTCACCATCCCCGCCAGATCGCGATGAGTTGCAGCTACGAGTCGAACGTCCACTTGGTGAGTTCGACTGCTACCCAGGCGTTCGAATTCCTGTTCCTGCAGTATGCGCAGCAGTTTGGGTTGCAGCTGCGGAGGAATGTCGCCGACCTCGTCAAGGAAGAGGGTACCTTTGTCGGCTAACTCGAAACGGCCAAGCTTCTGCGCTATAGCTCCAGTGAACGCGCCCTTTTCGTGGCCAAATAGCTCGCTCTCCAGAAGATCAAGCGGGATGGCAGCGCAGTTCAGCTTGACGAACGGGCGTCCGCACCGCGGACTGATATTGTGAATCGCACGCGCAATCAACTCCTTGCCGGTGCCGGTTTCACCTTGGATCAAAACGGTAGAGCTTGTCCGCGCCACCCGTTTGACCCCGTCGAGCACCGCTTCCAATGCGGGACTATTGCCAATTAGTTGTTCGAATTTGCGCGGGCGAGAGCCTTGATCGATGCTTTGATCACCGCATTCACAATCTTCGGACGGCCGCACGGGATAACTGATGCTCATCGTGTACCTTCCTTCCTGGCTCAACGGTCGAGAGCTGCCCGGACACTTTCGACTAGAACTTCGTCGTCGAATGGCTTCGGCAGGAACTCCACGGCACCTGCTCTTAGCGCCTGAAACCGCATCTCTTCATCGCCGTGTGCTGTGATAAAAATGGTGGGAATCCTGCAGTGCTCAGCATTCAACCGCGCCTGCAACTCCAGACCGGACATTCCCGACATGCGAATATCCGTAATCAGACACGCCGTCTCTTGCTGATGGCCCGACCCGAGAAATGCCTCAGCCGACTCAAATGCCCGCGAAGAGAATCCAGCAGACCTCAGCAGTTCCTGCAGTGTGCCGCGTACCGAGTCATCATCGTCGACGATCGATACGAATTTGCTTTCACGATGACTACTCATAAAACAACTATGCGCCGAAGGCAAAGGAGCCACAATCATACGTTCGTATGACCATCCGATTGCTATCCGCGTTCTTCCGGCACCTCGACTAGAACGGGCAGGGTAAAGGAAAAGCTTGCGCCATGCGGCGAGTTGTCGGTTGCCCACAAGCGGCCGCCGTGCGATTCAACAATGGAACGGCTGATCCGAAGTCCCATGCCCAGACCATGAGATTTGGTGGTAAAGAAAGCATCAAATATCTGGTTCGTTTGTTCCGAGGGCAGCCCCACACCGGAATCGGTGACCGAAATCATCAGATACGGATCTTCCCCCCGCCGCGACCGGATCGCGAGTTCGCGTGTTCGATCCACATCCTTCATCGCATCGATGCTGTTCATGATGAGATTCATCATGACTTGCTGAACTTGCACAGAGTCGGCCATGACCTTGGGCAGTTCTGCGTCAAGGTCGGTGCGGATGGAGATGGAATATCTATTCGCTTCGTTTCGCAGCAGGGCGATCATTTCTCCGATAAGTTCATTCACATCGACCAGCTGCCGCCTCGATTCGCCCTTTTTCGAAATAGAACGGATGCGATTGATGATGTCTGCCGCGCGCTTTGCGTTTCGAATGACTCCTGACGCAGCCTCGCGTGCTTCTACCAGATCAGGATCGTCTCGCGTAATCCACCGTATACAGGTGCTCGCGCCGTTGACAACAGCGGTAATCGGCTGATTCACCTCATGCGCCAGGGAAGCGGTTAGCTCTCCCATGGTTGTCATCCGGCTTACGTGAGCGAGATCCGCTTGTGCCTCGTGCAACCTCTCCCGCTCTTTCTCCGCCTGCCTGCGGTCGGTGACGTCGATTATGGTACCCACATATTCAACGAGATCGCCGGTCGGGTCGAGAACAGGATGGCCAAACGAGCGAGCGTATCTGATTTCGCCGCCGGGATGAGTGATTCGGTAATCGAATTCGAAATCCTCCCTTCCATGCACTGCTCTCTCAATTACTTCCGCAATTCGGGCTTGATCGTCCGGATGAACGCTTTGAAAGAACTCTTCATATCGGGGAAGCCCCCCTTTCGGGTCAAAGCCTTGCACGCGGTAACATTCCTCGGACCAGTACCGGATGTCGCCTGGGGGTGGACTCCATGCCCAACTGCCGGTGTGGCTCAGCCTCTGTGCCTCGGCTAAATAGGCCTCGCTCAAGCGCAGTTCTGCCTCTACCTGGTTGTGCTTGACGATCTCACGTGTGAGGTTGTCATTCAATTGAGTTAGCTCCGCCGTTCGTTCAGCGACTCTCACTTCAAGCTGATTTCGCACCCGCGCAACACGCGTCATAAGGAATGCAAAGACCAGAAACACAAGGTCGAAGAGGAGGCGAGACTCGGTGCTTGTGTTGGGTTCAAAGAGATAGTCGCGGACAATCGACGACAGCACTGCGGCAAGAACGCCAGGCGTGGTGCCGGCATACCAAAAGGTGATGGCGATCGCAGACAGCGCAAATGCACCAAAAGTTTGAGGCAGATGGAAGTGAGTGAACACAAGTGACAAGCCTAGAGCGGACGCGACCGAGATTACAGCTAATCCATAGCGCAGCAGCACAGAAGTTGCCGGTCCAGAGGCCCACTTCATCTTGACTCTTTGATTCATTGTCGAATCGTCGCTCCCTCGCAAGATTCTCGTGAATGGATCATAATGGTGCGTTTGCATCCGTTGCCGAATTTCTGGAAATAGGCGATATTGAGCAGGCGTGGCATTCAACTGCTTTTTCTTATCGGCAGCTCAAGCTTTGCGGCCATTCTAACTAATTCGGGGAGTGATTCCGCGCGCATCTTCGTCATCACATGCCCACGCTGTATCTTCACGGTGATTTCGCTGGTCCCGAGTTCAAATGCGACTTGTTTGTTGAGCATGCCTGAAGCCACCAGGCCCATGACCTGGCGCTCGCGCGTGGTCAGCGACTGATAGCGTTTCCGCAATTCGGAAAGCTCACCCTGGTGGTGGCGCGTGACCCGATCACGATCGAATGCCTGCTGAATTGCATTCAATAAATCTTCGTCGACGAAAGGTTTGGTCAGGAACTCCACTGCACCGGTCTTCATGGCCTTGACCGTCATGGGAATATCACCATGGCCAGTAATGAAGATGATGGGAATGCGCACGCCAGCATCCGCCAGCCTCCGCTGTAGTTCCAGGCCATCGACTCCAGGAAGTGACACATCTAGAACGAGGCAACTCGGCCCATCCGTTGCCGTGTTACGCAAAAACTCTTCCGCTGTCCCAAAGATTTCGGAGCGCAAGCCCGCAACCTTGAGAAGGCTCTGGATGGACATACGCACTTCTACATCGTCATCGATGACGAAAACCGTAGGAGTACTGCGAGGCTTCATTCGTCTGTCGGAGGTCGGACGCCGCGTCGAATGCCCGACGCCCGAGGGAAACTTCA
>Ga0207156_10199_pt1 | contig 14557 bp, 15 predicted proteins | sample Alteio_BWMinHeat_24_FD_153514 | JGI IMG/M metagenome (GOLD analysis project Ga0207156, IMG submission 153514) | Enriched cells from forest soil in Barre Woods Harvard Forest LTER site, Petersham, Massachusetts, United States -... | ecosystem: Environmental > Terrestrial > Soil > Temperate forest >...
GCCCCAGGAACAAAATAGAGTTTATAAAGATCAAACCCCTGCTCTTGAAATGCAAATGCCAACTCTTGCGCTAATTCTGAACGACTCCGTAAAAGACCGAGTGGCTGGGTATCGACTGGAGCACAATACGGTCCAACGTCTTTTACTTTCGGAATAAATCCAGTTGTACTCCCTAAATTGTAATTAAAGGCAACGCTGTATGCTAAATCATCTCCTCTCAGCGAACTTGCTGAAAGGCGGAACAGATCCCATAGCTTAAGTTGAGCACCTACATTAATCCGATTTTTGACGACCCTTCCTCCTTCGTGTTCATGAAGGTGATGTCTGTAATTATTTGCATCATATTCAGCAAGAAAAGTGAGATCTTTCAAAAAGAAATCGAACTTACGAAAAGGAGTCCAAGCCAAGCCACCAAAAAATCCATTGATCCGACCTTCACCCCATCCAAGAGTGGCTTCACAATTCAAAGAGAGAAATTCTTGAGTGGCCACCGCATAAAAGGATCTGAATCTACAAGTGCCCATAAAGTCATTCCATCCCAAAGCAAAATTAGGAAGAAATGAAAAGCCATCTTCTTTGCGCAGCAAAACAAATTTGATATTCGCAGCTCTTTCTGCAGAATCTCCAAATCCTAAGTGACCAAAAATCCCATCGAGAATTCCTTTAAAAACCCAATAGTTAGCAGTGGTTTCCAAGTGATCAAAGAATTGAAATCCAAGGCTCCAAAGATGATAGGGAGGGGCATACGCAAACTGAAGCCCAGCCGACCCTGCATCAAATGTCCGAGCCGATGGCATGGTGAAATAGCCCCCTTGGCCTTGGTAGTTCACAATCAACGGAAGCTGGTCTCTCATCTGACGATCGATCTTACTAACAGTTTCTAAATCTCGAAATAATTGGGCTGCTGGAGAGTCATCAAAACAACATGAGGGTTCAGCAAATAGGACTAAAGGAAGAAGGAAAAAAAATAAAGATCTCATGTTAAAACATCTGTTGCGAATCGGTGCAATCCGTTTTCAACGATTTCGACCATTTCGACTTTACTCGGACAGACAAAAGTAGAAAGCGCAAAATCTTCAGGAGCCACTTCCAAAAGCCCTAAAGCTTCAGCTCTCTCAAAATTTTCAGCAATGATTGCTTTAACAAGAGGAACTGTCGGAATTTTAAGCGGCATCACTCGATCGTAAGCTAACGAATCGATAAAGGGACGCTCCTCTCCATGAAGATGGGTCGTGAATCCAAAGATTTTTTGGCGAGAAAAGTACGTCTTGCTAAAGGTAAAATACTTGGTAAAAAATCGAAAGAAATGAAGAGGTTGCCTTTCTTCACTCTCAATAATAGAACTACAAACGGAATCGAAAAATCCAAGAAAAGGTTGAATTTTACCCATTAATGGATCCCCAGAAAGGATCCGTCCAGAAGCAGTAAAATCCAAAGCATTTCCAATATGAGCTCGATAGTATCCACGTAAATCTTCGGAAAATCCAGTCCCTGCGATTGAGATAATCTTTTCTGTTAAAAGCCGATTTTTTGTTAGAGCAGTCCCAATTGCCAGAACGCCCCATGCATCAATTGTCCAAACCACATCAGTAGATTTTCTGATTGGATCGATGAGTTGGATATGAAGCGATGGATTTGAAACAGGATGAGGCCCTTCAGCTGTATGGTGAGTCACATCATTAAAGGATCCAAAATCTTTACGAGAAATTAGATAAACACGAGCAAGCTTAGAGAGAAAGGATAATCCTGCCTGAAAAACTTCAGACTGATCTCCAATTTGCATTTCTGTGGAGGGAGTAAAAGGGGCCGATTCAAGAGCTTTCACAAAAATGCTGCGAGGAAGTAAAGAAGAGCGAACTGGAACATGGAATGGACGCATCCAAAAATAATTGATCAACCCAGTTTGGCATAAAAAAGGGATGATTTCTTCTTTTGATGGCAATTCAACATGACGATCAACTCCATCACGAACAATCAAAATCCCATTTAAAACTCTTTTAGGGCCACGAAGAATTTCACTCACCTGTCCACAGGCTGGAGAAACCCAAAATCTACCTGGATTTTGTTTGTCCTCAACTAAAGGCTGGCCAATTGCAACAGAATCTCCCGGCTTGACTAAGAGGTGCGGTTGGATTGAATGAAAAGGGCTAAAATCAAGACAGATTGAGGACGAAGGAGGAAGAAAACGGATACTCCCAAGCGGTGCACCATCAATCGGAATATCGAGCCCTTTTTTAATCTTAATGTGTGCCATTAACTCGTCCTAAACCTCTGAAAGGGTAGGCTTGCTATGGTTTTCTTGCAAGCCTTAAAAGAGCCATAAATCGTCAATGATGGGATGAAATTTGAGAGCTTAAATGGAATCGACCAGATGCCCATTAAATTAAATTACTTATCTTTATTGAAGATAATTTCTACTCTTCATATACTCTCCTAGATAACTTTCAGCTATATTTGGAAAGGATGCATGGCTTATTTAAAAGATTTTCGCGATCGAATACAAAATAATGATTATCCTGGGTTCTTAAAGATTTGGGAAGAATATTGCTATGGCGATCAGCCCGATGGGCAAGAGATGGTCGCTGTCTTAGAAAGTGTTAAATCTTCAGACTTAGGGAAGTCTTTCGGAGTGCACGTTGAACGGATGTTGCCCTTATGGAGAGAGCTAAAGGACCAAGCACAAGCACTTGCTGTCTTACGCCTTATTTTCGATTTAGAAACATCAAACACCGAAGAACTTGCCGATTTAGCAACTGAATATTTGAAAAATCAATATCCAGATGACCCTCTTTTGATGGAAAAATTTCGTTTAATAGGCTTGCGTAACCGAGAACGGTTCCAATCAGCTATCCGCAACTACGAGCTCTTAACTCACATGAAGAAAGGAAACTACGTTTTTCACTCTGGCGGCTGGGGAACCGGTGAAATCATCGATGTCTCTTTAGTCCGAGAAGAGCTAAGCCTTGAGCTAGAGCATGTCATCGGAGTCCAACATCTATCTTTTGAAAAAGCTTTTAAAACATTAACCCCCCTAACTCCAGATCATTTTTACTCTCGTAGATTCGGCAATCCTGACCTCCTTGAAAAAGAAGCCAGAGAAAATCCAGGAGAAACAATCAGGCTTTTGCTCCGCGATCTAGGTCCAAAAAGTGCGGCTGAAATTAAGGAAGAACTGGCCGATCTCGTGATTCCTGCTGAAGATTGGAATCGCTGGTGGCAAACCACTCGTGCTAAGCTGAAAAAAGATACCAAAATTGAATGCCCTAAAGAGTTAAAAGATCCCTTTAAGCTTCTTGCTGAAGACGTTCCTCATGAAATTGCTCTACATAAAGCCTTTGAATCAAAACCAGCTGTAAGCGCTATAATTCAAATGACTTACGCTTTCTTGAGAGATTTTCCTGAAACTTTGAAAAATGCTGAGTTTAAATCTTCTCTAGAAGCTCGATTCAAAAATATGCTGATTGAAGAACACTTAAGTGCGCACCAAAAACTGCAGGTGTTATTTTTCTTAGAAGATCTACACGTCAGCAAAATCGAAGCACAGATCGAGGAATGGATCGTGCAAATGCAGACAGTTCCAGAAGTGATCCGTTCGATTGAAGTCATGGGGTTTCAAAAAAGAGCTTTGCAAAAGTGCCGTAAACTTCGCAAAGATTGGCAAGAAATTTACCTAGAGCTTCTTTTCACAGTGGATCAAAATCTTTTAAGAGATTTTATTTTAAATGAGCTCGATGGTCCTCAAACAAAAGATCTTCTCAAGCAAAAGCTCAACTCTTTATTGATTCACCCTCTTTCCTTTCCTGAGGTTTTCATTTGGTATTTCCAAAAAATTATCGATAAGAAATCAAAACTTCCTTTCACAGATAATGAAGGGAAAAACCGGTTCTTTGAAGGATTACTAATTGTCTTAGATTTTCTAGAAGAAAAACCGCAGCATCGCGATCTGGGAAAAAAAATCATTTCTCTTTTGACTGGGGATCGGTACAAAATCGTTCGCGATATTCTGCAACATTCTGGGCTAGAAGAAGTCAAAGAATACCTTCTTTTAGCAACCAAGTGCAGTACATTGACTGATCATGACATTAAAATTCTTCATTCTTTAGCAGAAGTCGTTCATCCGTCTCTTACCCGGGTTAAAAAAGATAAGGATCGCAATACTTCTGAAGAAAATATCATTTGGACAACTCAAGAAGGGTATAAAAAAACTCAGCTTCGTATTCAGCAGATAGCGACAGTTGAAACGGTGAATAACGCGCGCGAAATTGAAGCTGCCCGTGCTCTTGGGGACTTGAGAGAAAATGCTGAATTTAAAGCCGCTTTAGAGCGGCGTGATCGTCTTCAATCCGAAGTGAAATTCCTTTCAGATCAAATTGGGAAAGCACGTGTTTTAACTCCAGAAGATGTCTTAAATGATGAAGTGAATGTTGGCTCTATTGTTCATTGCAGAGATTCAAAAGGGGAACACATGCGCTTCACTCTACTTGGACCTTGGGATGCAGATCCTGAACAACATGTTCTTTCCTTCCAATCGAAACTAGCTCAAACGATGAAAGGACGGACAATTGGAGAGAAGTTTGAATTTCAGGGAGAGACCTTTACGATCACTGATCTTGATAATTATTTTGATCAGAAAAAATAAATTTACTACTCTCTCAAGTTAAGGACCTGTTAAACTCGGCTTTGCAACTTTTTGGAGCCGAAGGTCTCGAGATATTTGCTCTCTGAGGAGTTAATTTAAGAAGGAAGGGGTTAAAAACCCCTTCCTTCTTAAATTAATCTCCTAGTTCGACCAAGGGTCGAACGTAGTTGAGCAAATAGACGAGGCAGGCGGTCCTAAAAAGTTGCAAAGCCGAGTTAAAGTATACTTTCTAACAGGTCCTAAAGGTATTTATGTCGTCTTCCCAAAATAGTGTTTTACCGCCGCTTGAGCTCATCATTGCAAGTACAAACATGCATAAGGTGAGAGAATTTAGGACGATGCTCAAACCTTTTTTCCGATTTGATTTGTTGAGTCTTTGTGATTTTCCAACTTATGTTCCCCCAGAAGAGACGGGGAAAACATTTGAAGAAATTGCCTCGCTTAAAGCGGTACATGCGGCCAAAGCGCTCAATCGCTGGGTGATTGCCGATGATTCGGGTCTTGTCGTTCCCGCATTAGATGGTTCTCCTGGAATCTTTTCTGCCCGCTACGCTGGCAACGATGCAACAGATTTAGAAAATCGAAAAAAGCTTCTTGAAGAAATGCAGCACCTCATGGAAGAAGATCGACAAGCATTTTTTGAGTGTTCGCTCGCTCTAGCATCTCCGGAAGGACTTAAGAAATGCGTTAAAGGAACTTGTGAAGGGATTCTTCTGACCAAAGATCGGGGAGGAAGTGGCTTTGGCTATGATCCGTTATTTATCAAACACAGCTATAACAAAACTTTTGCTGAACTTACAGAATCTGTTAAAAACCGTATTTCCCATAGACGTAAAGCTCTTGATAAACTGATTCCGATTCTTGAGTCAGTGATGAGCCAATAAATGTATTTTTTGATCGATGGCTATAACCTTATTTTTAGCCTGATCAAATCAAAAGAAAGTCTCAAAACACTTAGATCTCAAGTGATCGTTTCTCTTCAAAAGCTATTTACAAAACGAAAAATCTCAGGAACATTAGTATTTGATGGTGCTCATCTTCGGGAAGAAGAGAGCGGACTTTCTTATTCAAGCCCATTGATTATCGCGTACACTCCAAAAGGGCAAAGCGCAGATGAATATATCGTTGAGCAAATTAAAGGATCTTCTCACCCCAAACAAATGATTGTCATCACCAATGATCGAGGGCTTCAAGGACATGCAAAATCTTATGGAGCTAAAGTACAGCCGAATGATGAATTCATACAATGGCTGCATAAGCCGCAAAAAAGAAAAAAGCAAATAGAGCCTAGAGATACTCAGCAAAATTTAGATCGTCTTCTAAAAATTTTCGAAGATAAGCTGAAAAATGATTCGGATGATTTCTAAATGATCAGAGCTTTTCCGGTAGAGTGGGCAATGACTTTCCCATCTTCAGTCTGAATAGATGCTTTCATTTCAATGAGTCTACGCATCTGCTTTACGATCTCTCCACGGACAAAAAGAACCTCTCCAATCTGAGCTGGCGCAACGTATCTGACAGTCATCTCTGCAGTAACCGCCTTACCATAAACTTTCCCCGCCAAACGGGTCATAGCCTCATCTAAAAGAGTGGCTAAAATTCCACCGTGAACAATCCCAACCCATCCCTGATATTTTTTTTGAGGTGTAAATTGAGTGGTCGTGACAAGTCCCTCAATTTTCCATTCTAGACGAAGGCCATCGGGATTTTCTAATCCACAAGCAAAACAGCAGTTGTCATCAATTAGTTCTAAAGTTTTCATAAGATCTCAAATGAAGAAAAAGTTTCATGAAGAGGTGTTGTTTTTGTCGAAAGATCTGACACAGCGCCTCTACCCGGTTTTGTTTGAATCACATGAATAAACGCTTGGATTTGATCTCTTTGTCCTTGTGCACAAATCTCGACTCTTCCATCGGAGAGATTACGTACATACCCATGGATGTGATGAACTGCTGCATATTTTTTCACTGCAGCGCGAAAACCGACGCCTTGAATAGTCCCTGTGACAAAAATATGGACTTCGATCATTAGACCTCTAACATTCGCTTTCAGTAAAAACAGGTTCTTGGCTTAATTCGATAGCATCCCATCCAAAAGCTTCCAGATGTTGGAACACTTCTACAGTTGATGCTGACTTATTGAGTTTAACTCGTAACTCTTTGACTCCTTGTAGCCGCTTAAGGTACCAGCAACCCACTCTACGCATATCAAGAAGAGATTGTCTTTCAGGCTGATAACGGATGATGCATTCAAAATGTTCAAGTAGACTTTTTTTCAAGTCGGCAACGGATCTCTCAAGAGCGGGAAGACCTTCTAATGCACGGAGGATATCTTCAGCAATCCAAGGCTGACCCATGGTTCCCCGAGAGACTAAAACAGCATCACATTTCGTATGGGCAAACATCCGAAGAGCGCTATCAGCATCGAAAACATCTCCATTTCCAATGACCAAAATTTCTTTAGCGGTCTCTTTACAAGCTTTGATGTAATCCCAGTTCGCTTTACCTTTATAGCCTTGCTCGCGAGTACGTCCATGGATCGTGATGGCTTTAGCGCCTGCTCTTTCAGCAATACGGGTAATTTCAGCTGCATTGATGCTTTTTTCATCCCATCCAGCTCGTATTTTCACAGTGACTGGTACCTTTACAACTGCGATAATTTCGGACAAAACTTCACCGATGAGCTCTGGTGTCTTGAGCATCCCTGAGCCGCTTCCATCTTTTGTGACTTTATCAACAGGACAGCCGCAATTAAAATCGATCACATCAAATCCAAGATCTTCAACAATTCGAGCGGCCTCAGCTGCCATCTTTGGTTTGCTGCCACAAAGCTGAGCCCCAATTGGATGCATGTCGTGATCGTAATCTAGAAGACGGTATGTATTTGCGTCATTGCGGACCAAAGCATCGATTTTTACCATTTCGCAGTAGACAATTCCAGGTCGATAACGGCAAGACATGCGCCGAAAGGGAAGGTCTGAACAGCCAGCGAGGGGTGCATAAAGGACTTTATTGGGTAATTCAGCCTTCCCAATGAAAAAAGGTTCTTTCTTCATGCAAACAAACTTAAAAGAATCATTTCAGCCAGACGCAAAACTAAAAAAGCAAGGATGGGACTGATGTCCAACACCCCTCCTAAAGGAGGAAGAAGACGGCGAAAAAGATTGAGGTAAGGATCTGTATAGAAAGAGACAAATCGGACCAAGTGGTGATCCTGCCAAGCAGGAAACCAGGAACTGACAATCCGAACAAAGAGAAGGACTGTATAGGTCACAAAAAGGATATGAATTATATAAGCTAAGCTCATGCCGATCTATTTTAAGGATATTTCCAATTTTCGTCATGCTCTGATATACTTATTTATCTTTCGAAGGGTCAAAAATTATGTATATTCTCGGCATCCACCTAGATCCTCCCTTCATTCGCACAGCTCTCCTTTACAAAAAAGGACAAAAGATCGAAATCCGCGCGCTCCATGCTGCACTGATTTCTAGCGAACCCCTTACTACAGATCCTTCTCCTAATGTAAAGCAGCAATACACAACCCCAAAAAACGAGACCTTTTTCGGGGACCCCTCTTCTAATGTAAAGCAGCTTTACATTAAAAATTTTAGTGGACGAATCGCGAGCGGGATTTCTTCTCGAGACCTTTTAATCCGTTCCATTGAGCTGAAAGTAACCAGTCATCGTCACATCGAAGAAGCAATTGCTTTTCAAACGGAGGCTACAAGTTATTTCAATCCAACAGACATCTTAACGGTTCCGCTTTTGCAAAAAAAAGAAAAAGGGTGCACAAGAGCGCTTCTATTCACAGCCTCTCGAGAATGCTTGAAGAAATACTTTGCAGAGCTTGAGAAATTGGAAATTGATCCAGACTCAGTGAGCGCGATCCCTTTAGCTCTTTGTCATTTTGCGAGGTGGAAATTTCCTCAGTTCTTAGATGCCTTAATCATCGATATTGGATCGAGTGAAGTCAGTTGCATCCTCATGGAACAGGGGGAGTTAAAAAAAGCCCATGCGATTTTGGGCGGCGTTGAAGTGCTCCTTGCAGCTCTACTCCAAGATAGAAGAAAAATCCTCTTGAAAAAAGAAATTGAGGGCGCAGCCAAACAAATCGATCTTTTGCTTCTAAAGCCTAGTCTCAATCCCCATCTTACAGAAAACCTCAATAGCTTACGCCAAGAGATCACAAAAGTTCTTTATTCTTTTTCTAGAGGAGAAAAAAGAGCTGTTATTTTTACAGGAAGAACAGATGCTTTTATTCATTTGGCAGAATTTCTGACAGAAGAAACCATTCATTTAGCAACACAAGAAGAAGAAAAATTTGCTGTAAGCATTGGACTTGCATTAGAGCAGACAAGAACCCATTCTCTCAACTTCCGCCAAGCCGAATTTTTCCCTCGTAAAAACTGGAAGCGAATGGGAATTTATGCGCTTAGCCTCTTCTCCATTTCTCTTTTTCTCAGCGTTGCATGCATTAGTTTTGGACTTAGATCAAGCTTCCTAAGGAAAACAGAGATGCTCCGCTCTCTTCACTTTTCTGAAGAAGGCTGTTTGGAAGAAAAAATTGATCAGTGGATCTCTTCAATAGAGAAAAACAATAACGAATATCCTTACATTCTCCAAGCACCAAAAGTAGCAGAAGTTTTCGCATGGCTCTCTTCGCATCCGCTTCTAGAAGAACTGAAAAAACAAAACGATCCAATTGACATTAGAGAGATCCAATACCAACTCATCAATTTCCCGAAAATAGGCTCTACCAAAAATCCTTACTTAGCCAAAGTGGACATCGAATTTAAATTTAAAAATGCGATGAATGCCAGAAAGTTTCACGAAGCGCTAAGGGCTGGAGATGATCGGGTCAATCCGAATCTAGAAATAAGCTGGGATGCTTTAACTGATAGCTATCGAACGAGCTTTTTCTTAAAGAATCGGAGTTCGCATGTCTTTTGAAAAAATTGGCCAATTCTGTTTTTCACATATGCGTCCTTCCTTTTTCTTTGCTTTATCTGTTTTTCCTTTGCTTGTTGCTTCATTTTTTTTATTCTTAGAGCACACTCAGCTTCAAGATCTCGAAGTGCGCTTTGCAAAAGCTGCGCGGAAAGAGAAAATCGTTTTTGAAAAAAAAGAGAGAAAAGAAAAATTCTTGCACCGTTACTCTCAAGCAGACCCTTATTTTCTTGACCAACAAATTGAATCTTTCCCCCTCTTGCAGCAAGAGCTTCAGATGCTAAAATCTCTAAAATCTCACCCTGCATTTCCTCATGATCAAACAGTCAAACAAAGGCTCTCATTTTTAAATGAAAATCGGCTCACATTTGCCGATGAAAACATGCAAACATCTTCTAAAATCAAAGAAATCGATGAAAAACAACGACATTCAGTACAGATGGATGAAAATGACCTTCAAAAAATCCTTTCTGTTCTCGAAGATGTTCCCGTGGGACCATTCCTCCCTTTCGAGCATAGTCCCCAGATTTTGATCAAAAATTTCCGCCTTAAAAAACAAGAAACTCCCTTTCAGACAGAGGTCTTTGAAGTAGAAATGGATCTTCTTAAACGAGAATTCACAAAATGATAAAACGCCTTTTGACTCTTGTAATCATAGCTGCTGGCTGTCACCATACGGCGCCTATCGATCCGTTGTCTTTGATTCAAATTCAAGATCGCAACGGTCTAACAGAAACAATCAGCAATCCCGATCGACTCACTCAATACCAAGGGATCGATTTTTCTTCTTCTCAACCTTATAAAAAAGTGCTTCGCGTCTATAGAACGAATGGTAAAAATCACTCAATAATCACAACTTACCATCCAAATGGGACCCTCTGCCAATATTTAGAAGCAAAAGAACTCCGGGCTTCTGGCGCTTACCGGGAATGGTATTCCAATGGTCAATTGAAAGTAGAATCTACAGTGATTGGAGGAACCGCAGACGTATCTCCTGGTTCTCAGCAGGACTGGCTTTTTGATTCTTTAAGCCAAGTATGGGATGAGCAAGGGAATTTGGTGGCTCAAATTCCTTATGAAAAAGGAGTATTGGAGGGACCAAGCACTTACTTTTACCCATCAGGACAAATCGAAAAAATATTTCCCTTCGTAAAAAATACACTTGAAGGAGAAGTTCTTATTTACACTAAAGAAGGGACTCTCAAAACCAAAACTAAATATAAAAAAGGGCGCAAAGAGGGAGAAAGCCTCGGATTTTTTGATCATGATCAAATCGCTTTTTCCGAAGAGTATACAGAAGGTCTTATACGCAAAGGGCGCTATTATAGCCCTAAGGGAAACCTCATCTCAGAGATTCAAAATGGAGGCGGTTTTCAGGCCCTTTATGAAAACGGCGCATTGACACTCACTGAATTTAAGATAGGACAGCCTGAAGGACTCGTACAAAAAATGACTCCCTCTGGCGAATTGCAAAAATCTTTTTATTTCAAAAACGGGAAAAAACAAGGGGAAGAGACAGAATACTATCTGTCATCCGATCTAGATGCTCCCAAAGCTCGCCCCCTTCCTAAACTCAGCTTAACCTGGAATGAAAATACCATTCATGGAAGTGTGAAAACTTGGTATCCAAATGGGAAACTTCAAAGCCAACGAGAATATTCTCATAACCAAAAGTCAGGAGCAGCCCTTGCTTGGTATCGAGAGGGCGGTTTGATGATGGTAGAAGAATACGAAGAAGATCGTCTTGTTAGCGGCAAGTATTTTAAACTCAACAAAATGGAACCAGTTTCGACAATCTCTAACGGAAATGGTCTCGTTACTTTATATGATGAAACGGGATCTTTTTTAAGAAAGATTCCTTATCTAAAAGGAAAGCCGATTGACCCCGAAAATTAAGTGGCGTCAGATCCTTTTGGAAAGACGCAAAGCAATATCAAAAGAAAGAAGAAAAGAAGCTCCCCTTATTTTGAAAGAAAAACTTCAAGCAAGAGGGAGAATCCTTTCCTTTACATCGATTGGATCTGAGGTTGATCTAAGTCTCTTAAATGAGCTTCTTGCAAAAGAAAAACGACTTTTTTTAGTCCCTTATCGAATCGATGCTCTTTTTGAAGTGCCTATGTCTGAAATAGATTGCATTCTTGTGCCAGCTTTGGGGTTCGATCGCAAAATGTATCGAATTGGATATGGGAAAGGATACTACGATCGATTGCTCGCTACATCAGGGGACATTCCAACGATTGGAGTTGGGTTCCAAGAACAAATGTGTGAAGAGCTATTCCCAGTAGACCCTTGGGACGTACCAGTCAAAGAACTCATTCTTGCGTAAATTATTTTGTCTTTTTCAGAGTTGAAGCTGGGGCCTCTTTTTTAATTTCTTGCTTTGGACTGCAAAAATGAGATCCATTGCAAACGGAAGCATTGATATAAGATCCGGGAGACACACCTGTGCACATGGAAAAGATCCCTTCCGAAGGACATTGCCAAATGACTGTATAGGGAGTTAAAGAGATATCTGGTGTACCCGGGCGAACGTAACCTGCAGGGGACCTATTGGTCGTCCAATTTCTCTGTTGCCCGGGCTGAACAGAAAATTGGCCCAAATACGACCCATCAGAAGCTTGAATGACAGCAGTTAAAATCAGGACCGTATCATTGTGAAGAAGTATCGTCCCATCATTCGTTCCAGCTCTTGCAATCAGAGGCGCGAATAAAAGAAAAATCCACAGTTTGAAATACATCTATTTTATTTCCTTACAATCCTCTAAATGCGCCCAGCGAAAATCAATCTGACCCAAAGGTGATAATGCCACTTCCTCAAGTCCTTCACACTGTAGGTAGTTTAAAGCATAATGAAACACCGGAATGATCGGCATTTGCTCCATTAGGATTTGCTCCGCCTCGCACAAGAGTTTTTTTCTCTCTTCTAAATTTCTACATAATGCAGAGCTGTTTAAAAGTTCAACGTATTTAGCGCTTTCCCAATTTGTATTATTGGTGCTCGCGTCCTTGTACTTAAAAACTTCGAGAAAATTAATCGGATCATCGAAATCAGCCGTCCAAGAACCTGCTGCTAGCTGAAATTCTTTTTGAGAAATCCTTTGGAAAAAAGTTTTGGGCTCGATAGCATCAAGCTCAACTCGAAGTTGAAGCGCTGTTTCCCATTGTTTTTGAATCGCTTGAGCAATAGCTGCATTTCGCTCATCACTTTTATAACTTAGCTTGATAGGTTCTAGATTTTCCTTTTTAAGATCCAACTCTAAGAGGGCATTTTCTAATAACGAGCGAGCCAGCATGGGATTGGCATCTGAGAAATATCCCTCATCAGATAAGCCCATTGTAGGCGGAGTTAGCCCTTTTGCAGGAGTTTGTCCTCCTTGCAAAATATGTTCTGTAATCTCTTTTCTATTCAAACAATAGCTAAGTGCTTTTCGAAATTGTGCATTGCTTAATACATTGATTTTGTCTTTTACTTTCTCTGCTGTATTGACCCTAAAAAAGTAAGTCGCCGAAAAAGGGCTAGCATGGAATTTCTCACTTCGTTTGAGCTCACAAACTGCATCGGCAGGGATTGTCGATAGGGGAGATCCGGCCCAATCAAGCTTCCCTTCCTCGAACATTCTAAGCTCCGTGTCCGAAGACATCATGAATAAATCAAGCTCCCTTAAGCCCACGTCTTGGCTCTGCCAATACTGCACATTCTTAACGACTCTCATTTGATCGCAATGTTTCCAAGATTTAGGAATAAAAGGCCCATTGCACACGTAGCCTTCAGGCTGTAGAGCCCAATTCGGGTTTTCTTTTATTGTTTCATGAGGAATGGGGAAAAAAGAGGTCATCGATACTAATTGCAGAAAATAAGGGATAGGTTGTTCTAAAACAACTACTAAAGTGTGAGCATCAGGTGTTTGAATGCCAACTTGCTGTATATCGACTTCTCCTAATTTTGCCTTGCGTGCATTTTTAATGACGTAGAGCTGATAAGCGATATCAGTTGGAAATTGAGGACTTAAGATCATTTTCCAACTTTCTGCAAAATCGAAAGACGTTAACTCAACTCCATTTGACCAAAAGGACTTACGTAAATGAAAAGTATATTCAGTCCCATCTTTTGAAATCTCTACGTCTTTCGCTAATGCCATTTCAAGCGCACCACTTTTTCCATGACGAGTCAATCCCTCAAAAAACATCCGAATCAAAGTAATGGCTGTTAAGTCGCGTGCTTTACGAGGATCTAAAGTTTGTGGATCAGATCCAATATTTACACGAAGAGACTGTTGTTGTAGAACAGGGGGAGTTTTTTGACAGCCAGATAAACAGAGGAGAAATAAACAAAAAAAACGGATCATGTCGAACCTCAAATTTAAAGCTCATGAAGATATCACAACATGAAAATGGATCAAACATCAATTCACAAATATCTGATTATCAACATTCAGAAAAAAATCATTGATTATCAAGCGCTACTCTATTATGTCGGGGAACAAATCAACCCATAGGGAATGATGATGCTACAGGAACACCCTTTCTTTTCATCTCCTTCCATTTTTTTTGGCGTTCATGAAACGATCAATGAAGATGATGACGATGAAAAAGAGTGGAGTTTTTCTGAAGGATTGCGCATTTCGATGCATGCAAATTTGTTAGCACATCAACAATCGCGAATTGGATTGTTTCTCTATTGGATTGAGACAAGCGAAAGCTAAAAAAATTATTTGCCCAAAAATGGAGAGCAAAAAATGATGAATTTACTTAAGAAATCAACGCCATGGATGGTAGCCTCATTATTTGTTGCTACTGCCGTATTTGGCCAAAACAACGGTTGCCCGGCACCATGCCCAAAGCCTTGTGCACCAAAATGTGAGCCTGCTTGCCCAAAGCCATGTCCACCAAAATGTGCACCTGCTTGCCCGGCACCATGTCCAAAGCCATGCGCACCTGCTTGCGCACCAAAGTGTGTAAAACCGTGCCC
>Ga0207156_10202_pt1 | contig 14507 bp, 11 predicted proteins | sample Alteio_BWMinHeat_24_FD_153514 | JGI IMG/M metagenome (GOLD analysis project Ga0207156, IMG submission 153514) | Enriched cells from forest soil in Barre Woods Harvard Forest LTER site, Petersham, Massachusetts, United States -... | ecosystem: Environmental > Terrestrial > Soil > Temperate forest >...
TATTGAAGAGTCCGGAACTACTAAAATTGCGCCTGAATTTTGAATATTAGCGCTGGTATTCAAAATTGGCAATTGCAAATTTGCACTGCTTCCCAGCAACGAATTTTCTGTAATCTGGACGGTTGAGGATCCGGTTACTTCAACAATTGATGTGCTGGCAGATAAACTTCCGGTCGTCGCAGACGCGATCTCCGCATTGGCCAATTCGGCCGTTAGAACGCTCGATTGGCTCGTTTGGATCAACGATTCTTCCTCATCCTCCGCCTGAGTGATTTGCGTATATGAAACGGGAGCACCGTTGATTGCGATGGATCCGCTCGGGAATGTGCTTGCGCTGTCTCCACCGACTGAAGCCGCGGAAATATTGACCGAACTTCCACTGCCCGTCGTGGTAACTGTCACACCGGGAGAGAAGTTTACCGTTCCAGCTGAATCGTTGACGGTAACGGATTTAGCCGTGACAGGAGCGTTGAACATTACTGTTCCGCCACCGGTGCTGGTTATTGTCAAAGCCTGTGATGTCGTAAAGCTTGCATTGATTGTAATATTTCCGGTTGCTGATAAAGTTATCGCCGCATTTTGAGCTTGCAAGGCGCTAACGGAAATTGTGTTTGCCCCGACATCCAAGGCACTGCTGCTGACCCCCGGTAAATTAGCATCCTGAGTGCCCGGCAATGAAGACGAGACAACGGTAAGGGATGTCGGATCAAGGAGCAGGCTTTGCGCGGTGACGTGGCCGTTGAAGAAGAGTTGGCTTCCGCTGACTTCAACAGATCCTTGGTTCGCCGAGATTAAAGCGTCCGGTTCAAAAAACGTTTTTCCGTTTTCAAGATTTGAAAACACATGGACACTGCCGCCAGGGCCATCCGCCGAAATTAAACTGCTCGGCATAAGTACGGTCGCTTGCGCCGCGTTAACGTAAACGCTTCCGCTATCGGCCGAGATTGTTCCGGCGTTGATCGCTAATCCAGACGCTCCTCCCATCGTGTAGGACTCATCGGCGTTTTGTGTCAAAGACCCAGCCGCTAAAATGTTATTGGTGCTGACGACTTTTATGAGTATGTCATTCATGGCTGCCGCCGGGATCACGATGGGCCCGGAAGTGGCTGTCGGATTTGTGTTCAGAAATTGGATCAGATTGCCTGAATCAAAACTGATCACCGCCTCTGTCGTTGCGCCCAGTCCAACGGAACCTTGGTTGGCGAGAATCAATCCGCCATTTTGCACGAGTGGAGCCACAAACGCAACTGAATCCGCGGTGATATTCCCCTGATGGATCACTGCGCTTAATGACTTTGACGGATCTTGCGTCAGGTGATAATATTTATTCAGAAAGTCAGTATTGCTCATGCTGAGTGTGCTGGCGAGAATAGCGGTGGCGTTTACTTGAGAGCCGGCGCCGAAAAAAATGCCGTTTGGATTCAACAAGAAAATTCGTCCATTCGCTTGCATAGAACCAAGAATCGCCGATGGATCGCCGCCCGTGACCCGATTTAACAGAACCGACAGTTGTGAAGGTTGAATGAATTGTGTCAGTTGGCCATTCGCGATGCTGAAAGACTGCCAGTTGATAATCGCTTGATTGGATTGCTGGTTGACCAGAACGGTGTTGGCGTTGGGCTGCGAAATGGTAGCGCTGCCTGCGCTTACCACGCCCCCTTGGGGATTGGCTATCGCCTGAAAACTGGTCGGTATGAGCAAAGATAAAAACAGAGAAAACCTGTAAAGGTATGGCTTCATACTCCCTCCCTCTTAAACTTCTACATCGAAATGGCTTTCGCTGAATTCAAGCGGGTATGGGCAGATGCAGCCATTATGTCAAGCGTATCGTAGATCGCCGTTGGAGTCAATCAGGCAAAAGAACGATGCTGCGCTCTCTTTCGGTCACTTGTGAATTGGGAGAAAAGGTCGAGCACTCTATAAAAAAAGAAGCCCTTCACGGGCCTCCACGATATTATGATTTAAGTTTTATTATTTGGATTGATTGACGCAGCACGCCTGCTTAGGCGTACAGCAAGCGGCCTGTGGTTTGCAGCAAGATCCAGACTTTTCCGCATGCATACTTGCGAGCGCAATCGAGGCAGTAATCGCCAATCCAATGGCAATGCCAACCAGATTTTTCATGATTCACCTCCTTTCGTCCGTCATAAAACTATACGGAGAAACGTCCGATGAGAACGCTTAGGTAAAGAAGGTTCTAAAGAGGCGGAGCCCTGAGGCCTTTACTTTCGGTTAAAAAGCTAAGCGTAATGGGTGGAGGTAAATCTTGCGAGGCACAGCTCTTACATGGGAAAGTAAGAGACTTTTCGTGATTGAAATTAACGTGATAAATGAGGACGGATGGTGCCAACGTGTGAGAAGATTTTGGAGTCTGAGCAACCGGCTGCGGTTGAACGCAACAGTTCGAGAAACAGGCTTGTGTATTGCAATGAGTTGCTTTTGAGCAACAACCGGTAGAACAATGTTTAGCGGAGGCGGGCTTACAGCAGAGCCCCAGATGGAGAAACAGAATAAAGAGAAGAACAAGAAGTTTTTTCATCATTGGTTTTGCTCTCCAATTTTGTCTTTGCGGTATGGAATCCCTTTTAAGGCTGAAAGCAACCTGCAAAGCCTTGTCACAGCTTGAAAAGTCGATGTTTTTAAAAACCTGTTATCCACAGCAAGCAATTTCACGAAACCATGGAATTTGGCTCTGGCGAGAGGACTCGAACCTCTAACCCTCCGGTTAACAGCCGGGTTTTTCGATATTGCGATTCTTTGCGGAACTGCGATTCACCTTTTGTTCATCGAGTGATTTTTCGATTTTGAGGCCCATCGAGTTTCCCGTAAATTGCGGCATTTTGAGTGGTTTGGTTAGAATTCTGTTAGAAGTCAAAGAGAAATGAAGGACTCTGGAGGAGGGCTCTAAAAACGAGCGCAATATATGACTAAATTTTTCAAGAGTTATGGGCTCTGGTTGATCTCGGTTATTGTTTCCGTAACCGTTCTCACATGGCTGCTTACCGCTCATAGCTCCAAGCTCAATATCGATCTGATCACTTGGATGTTCGGTGCGAAGCTTGCTTTTCTCGGTCTCATTATTGCTGGAGGAACTTTTCAATACACGATCTATCAAGAGGTCAAGGACAATTCTCAACGCGTTCTTATCCAGCCGCTAAATCCACCGCAACTGGACTGGAAAAGAAATCTCGCAGCATTCACGATAAAATACACAATTCCTCATAATCGTGTCGTCATCATAAATTATCTTTTAACCGCTTTTTGTTTGCTGTTTTCGATTTTCATTGATCTTTCAATAATCTTGTTTTGTTGGGAATTCAAGTGGATGGAGAGTTTGTCCATCAGCTTTTTTGTTTACGGCTTATTCCTGCTTTTGCACAATGCTTTCAGGTATTTTTCAGCCCTTCATTATGAATTTGGTGAAGTGGATACATGGTACAAACAGGCGTTGGAAAATCTAAATAAGCAAGCTTAATCAAGCGAGACCTTGCAAAGGAAATGTGGGATTTGCTCACCATACCAGGTAGGCAGTACCTGTAGAACCTCAGCGCTACACCATTTTATTAGAAGATTCTTAATTTTTTCTTGGGTGTGATAAAGTATCATCTTATACCCGGAATTTTTACTGGCTTTCAAAAGAGAATTAAATAAACGGCGCGAGAGTTTTTGGCTCTTAGATTGTTCGACCACGCCACAAGCCGATATGTAGAAGATAGGCTTACTTACAAACTGTCGTTTTAATTCCAACCAATGGGACAATTCAGGGTCGTCATCCTCGACCGGCCATTTGTCGAGCTGCATTCCATAAGCTTCACCTATGAGAATCCCTTCGCTTTCTGCCAAAAAGCAAATCCCGTTATCGAGCATAAATTTTTTCGACTCTTCTGTTTCGTGCGTTTTGTCCAGATAAAGCCGTTCTAAACCCATAAGTTGTTCCTTCCAGGTCATCCACTCAGTCGTCTTATAGGAAAAAACATTTACCATCATCGCCTCCGAGGTTGCGTTGCAGTTCGATTTATAATTCCGGATGATGGGCTTGATTTCCTTAAATCTCTGCATTTTATGCTTTATACTTCTAAACATTGCTAAAAGCTATGTTTTCGCAGTAAGGAACATAAAAGCGGGTGTTATATTTTATGCGTTGATTGTTTGACAATATCCAACAATTGACGTATAATGTATATATGGGTAAGAACGGTCAAGTACAGTCTATTCGAGGAACCGAGCTGGTCAGGAAGCTGGTGGAGGAGGGCGATCGCCTTTTTACGGTTGAACGTGCACGTGAATTAGCGCCTTCAGTCGGCTTGGCTGAAAATTACCTGCGCGAGTCACTTCATTACTTAGCCAGGTCCGGATGGGTGGTCCGACTCCGGAAGGGCCTCTATGCGCTTTCCTCTTCCGCCCCCGGCGTTTCGCCGGTCCATGAATTTGAAATTGCCATGGCATTGGTTCATCCGGCGGCGATTAGCCATTTGTCGGCGGTTCATCATCACGGCATGACCGAACAAATCCCAAGAGAAATTTTCGTTCTCACGACAACTGGCGCTACCATTCCGCGTTCTCACGACAAGAAGGGCGCTAGCGGCGGCGCCGTTCTGATTGAAAACGTTGCATATCATTTTGTTCAGGTCAAGCCAGACCATTACTTTGGGATTGAAGACGTTTGGGTAAACGACGCTCGCGTGAAGATGACAGATCCGGAACGGACAGTGCTTGATGGATTGTTGGCTCCGGAATACTGCGGCGGGTTTGCTGAAGTCCTTCACATTTTTGAAACGCACATGAGCAAGCTTAATTTGGAAAAGCTCATTTCCTATGCTTTAAAGCTTGACGGCGCCACTATAAAGAGAACAGGATGGATCCTTGAACAGTTTGGCGCCAACGCAAAGATAGCGAAGCCATTGCTGGATGTCCCTATAAAGGGCTATCGGATTTTAGATCCAAGCGGGACGCATCAGGGGCACTGCAATATCCGATGGAGAATTCAGGAAAATTTACCGGGGAATCTAAAGCGATGAAGCCGCTCCGCGCGAGATTGCAGGAAGCGCGCAAGCGGTTTGGCGTGCCTTGGGAAGTTTTGGAGCGGGATTATCTCCTCTCATGGATCCTTGCCGGAATTTCCCAGGTAGAAAATTTGTCAAAGTCGATTGTGTTCAAGGGAGGCACCGCGCTCAAGAAGTGCTATTTCGGAACATATCGTTTTTCGGAAGATCTGGATTTCTCCGCAATCGAGAATGTTCCGCGCGGAGTAGCGATGGAAAAAGCGATGCAAAAAGCCTGTGAGATCGCCAAACAGCTGATGGACCCTTACACTCCGATTGAGCTCGTTTGCAGTCGCCATGAGGAACGGAAAGCCCATCCAGGCAGCCAAGAGGCTTTTGATATCCGCGCGAGATTTCCATGGCAGCACGAACCTCTGACCAACGTGATGGTGGAGATTGCCGTCGACGAGCCGATTTTAAAGCCTCACGTTGAGCGCGCTGTCATTCATGAATACGGAGAAGTAATAGAAGCGAAATTTTTGGTTTATGCCCTTGAAGAAATGCTCAGCGAAAAGCTGCGAGGAATTCTTCAGCAGCAGAAGCTTTTTCAAAAGCGAGGATGGGTTCGCTCAAGGGCCCGCGATTATTACGACCTATGGCGCATCCTCGGTGAATTGCGGGATCAATTGGATCTCGCCGGTTTCATTGAATTTTTGAATAAGAAATGCGCTGTCCGCAGCGTTAATTTTACCGGCCATGCGGACTTCTTTCCGGAAGCGATGCTTGCGGAAATAGAACGAACCTGGGAGCAGTGGCTTGGGCCCTTGGTCCCGAATCTCCCGTCGTTTAATCGCGTCGTTACTGATCTGCGTCCACTGATTCAAGACCTTATTCAGGTGAAGCCATGAATTTTTCTCAAGTTGGACGAATTGCCAAAAACTACCGAAAACTGCAGGCAACATGCTGGTCTTGTCGTAAGGTTAGAGGATAAATGGGACCCAATATTCTCATTGATAAATCAACGCTTCAAAGTCTGTCCCGTCGGGAGGATCGGGACGAGATTAGCCATTTATTTCATCATTATGAAGTAATCATTTGTCGAACGCTCCTTCTTGAAATTTTAGGAGATTTAAGCAAAGAAACCAGTTCTCCTGATGATGTTGTCCAAGAGCTTTCCCACAAATTAACCCCTTTGGATTCCAAAGTTATTCCGGCTTGGCAAGAGCTTTGCGCCGGCAACCTTTTAGGTCAAGCCGTTCCGATGGATGGTCGTCCGATCATCCGCGAAGGGACTCCAGTTACTCTTGCTGATGGGCGAAAAATTATTTTTTTCGATGAAACTGAGGAGATGAAACTTTTAAGAAAATGGCAGGTCAAAGGTTTTACGGAATCAGAGCGTCGCTTTGCAAAAGAAAGAAGGGAAGCTTACGAATCTCAAAATCTTGAAGCGATGCTGCAGACGATGCGGCCGGTGCTCAAAGAAAAGAAAAAGTTTAAAAGCCTTGAGGAAGCAAAGGGCTTTATTAACCAGTCGTTATCGAACTCGGATAAAGCGATTCAACAAAATTGGCTTGGTTATCTACTCAATCTTTTGCAAATTTCCGCTGAATTGACAACGCTAATTTATAACAGGTGGCTTAAGCTGGGAATGCCGACGATCGGAATATTTGCTCCTTATGGTGAGTATTGTATCAAGGCCATAACTCTCTTCGTGGTGGGAACCGTAAACGGATTTGTTTCCACCAAAAATACGAATCCGATCGATTTGGAATACCTGTATTACCTTCCCTTTTGTCAGGTCTTTACAACCAAGGATATTTTCCAAAAGAAAATGTCGCAGCATTTGCTTCGGGCGGATCAAGAGTTCATTCCATGTGAAATTTTGAAGCAAGACCTTGCGCGAATATCTGAAGAACACTCGAGACAGTTAAAGGCACAAGCTCCTGAAGAACGGACTCTTTATGAGAGATACCCACCCGATCTGGAGAATTCCGTCACATTGCAAATGTGGAAAAAATATATGGCTCCTAAGAGAAAAAATCCGTTTGCTAAAATGACGCCGGAACTTCACAAGCAGATCATGGAACAAGTACGACCTGTGATCAGTGCGATAACGCAGCATGAACGGAAGGAATCAAATTTCAATGCCCCCGTCTAAAAAAAATAACGGTGCCAATCTCGGCTTTGAGGAAAAGCTGTGGCAAGCAGCGGACAAAATGCGCGGGCACATGGACGCCGCTGAATATAAACACGTGGTGCTCGGCCTTGTTTTCCTTAAATATATTTCCGACGCATTCGAGGAACGGCAAGCAACGATTGTCCGGGAAACAGCAGATCCGAAGAGCGCATACTATGTTCATGAAGAGCGAGCTCGTTACGGCGTAGCCGAAGACCGCGATGAGTACACAGCAAAGAATATCTTTTGGGTTCCCAAAGAAGCTCGGTGGCCGTTTCTTCAAGCAAATGCCAAGCAACCAACGATAGGCAAGTTGATTGATGATGCCATGGTCGCCGTTGAAAAAGAGAACCCGGCACTCAAAGGAGTGCTTCCGAAGGATTACGCGCGTTCGACTCTTGATAAACGGCAGCTCGGAGAGGTTATCGATCTCATTGGGACCATCGCGTTGGGAGACGCTAAAAGCCGAGGTAAAGACATTCTCGGGCGCGTTTACGAATACTTTTTGGGACGATTCGCAAGCGCTGAAGGTAAGAGAGGCGGCCAGTTCTACACTCCCCAGTGCGTTGTAAAGCTTCTTGTAGGAATGATTGAGCCATTCAAGGGGCGTGTTTACGATCCTTGCTGCGGTTCAGGTGGAATGTTTGTCCAATCGGAAAGATTCGTTCTTGAACACGGCGGAAGGATCGGAGACCTTTCGATTTATGGACAGGAATCGAATTCGACTACTTGGCGATTATGCAAAATGAATTTAGCCATTCGTGGACTTGAAGGGAATATCGGTCCTCAAAATGCTGATACATTTCATAATGACTTACACCTGGATTTGAAAGCCGACTTCATTCTGGCAAATCCTCATTTCAATGATAGCGATTGGGGTGGGGATCGACTGCGAGATGATGCCCGCTGGCGCTTTGGCCCTCCTCCGGTAGGCAATGCAAATTTTGCATGGGTTCAGCATATGATTCACCATTTGGCGCCAAACGGAATAGCTGGATTCGTATTGGCGAATGGTTCCATGTCTTCGAACACCAGCGGTGAAGGCGATATCCGGAAAGCGATCATCGAAGCCGACTTAGTTGACTGCATGATCGCATTACCGGGACAACTCTTTTACTCGACTCCAATCCCTGCCTGCTTATGGTTTTTAACACGCAACAAACAGAGTACCGGCCTGCGCGATCGAAGAAAACAAACGCTTTTCATCGATGCTCGTAAAATGGGATCTTTAGTGGATCGTATCCATCGAGATTTAAGCGACAATGAAATTGTCCGAATCACCAAAACATATCATTCGTGGCGGGGAGAAAAGGATGCTGGCCAATATCAAGATATCGCTGGTTTCTGCAAGAGCGCTTCGTTAAAAGGAATATCGGCGAATGGTTTTGTGCTAACCCCGGGGCGCTATGTTGACGCTGAAGAAGTGGAAGACGACGGTGAGCCGTTCGAGGAGAAGATGAAACGTTTGGTCGCGCAATTTCGCAAGCAGCAAGCAGAATCTGCGAAGTTAGATGCCGTTATAGCTGACAATCTGAAGGGAATTGGGTATGGTGCCTGAGTGGCGTGAGCGTCGTCTCGGCGAGATCACCGACAATTTTGATGGTATCCGTATACCCGTAAAAGAGACAGACCGACATCGAGGGCGCTATCCATATTACGGTGCTTCAGGGATTGTCGATTACGTTGAAAAATATCTCTTCGATGGTGAATACTTGCTAATTGCAGAAGATGGGGAAAATCTTCGAACTCGGAATACCCCAGTGGCTTTCCTTGCTAAGGGTAAATTTTGGGTCAACAATCACGCACACATAGTTCGTGGTAATATCGAAGCGGATACGCGATTCTTAATGTATGTATTGTCAACCAAGGACATTAGCGGTTATCTTACAGGCTCGACGATGCCAAAGTTGACTCAGGCCAACATGAACCAGATTCCGGTATTAGCGCCACCTGTTTCAGAACAACGAGCCATTGCATATATTCTTGGTGCATTGGACGATAAAATCGAGCTGAACCGCAAAATGAACGCAACTTTTGAAGCCATGGCGCGTGCCATTTTCAAGTCTTGGTTTCTGGATTTCGAGCCGGTCCGCGTCAGAATGGAAGGTCGTCAGTCGATCGGCATGAATGCTGAAACCACCGCTCTATTCCCGGAAAATTTCGAAGATTCAGCGTTCGGCAAAATTCCGAAAGGGTGGACAGTAAACAAGCTCGGAGATATTTTATTGGTTATTGAAACCGGATACAGACCTCCAGGAGGGGTCAGGAATGTCTTTCATGGAGTGCCAAGCATCGGTGCAGAAAGCATTGTTGGGTTGGGGCAATTTGATTATGGAAAAACAAAATTTGTTCCTCGTGACTTTTTCGAGGCGATGAAACGTGGACACGTAGCGGAAGGGGATGTACTACTTTATAAGGATGGAGGAAGACCGGGTGAATTTGAGCCACATCTTTCGATGAGTGGCAAAAACTTTCCCTTTACGCAGTGTTGCATAAATGAGCACGTCTATCGTCTGAGGGCGAACCCAAGATGTTCCCAGAATTATCTATTTTTTTGGTTGTCCTCTGAACTCATTATGGAAGAAATGCGCAATCGAGGCACAGGAGTTGCAGTGCCCGGCTTAAACTCTACAGCGGTTCGAGATTTACCCATTTTGCTTCCGTCTGATTCATTGATGCAAACCTTCGAGAAACGGATCGCGCCATTAATTAACCGTATCTTCACCAAGTGCAATGAATCACGCATTTTGGCTGCCATCCGTGATGCGCTGTTGCCGAAATTACTTTCGGGTGAAATTCGAGTCAAGGAAGCACAACAATTAACATGTTAAAAGAGCCTCCTGTTAAGCTGGATGATATATGGTCGTTCTTTGTTCCACTTGAATCTTTCAAAATGGAGACGGCTTCGCAGAAGATTGGCGAAACTCTTCATTTGCGTGAACTAGGCCAAGAGGAAAAGAATTACTTGTTTGAGGCTCCATTGTTTGATCTTTCCGAGATCAGGGCTTTGGAGAGCCGGTTTGGAATATCCAGTTCATATGCGCAAGGTCAGTGGTCAGATCGTACAAAAATCATAGTCGAAACACACAGTCTCATTACGGCTTTTCGTTTGCATATGGCCGGAAATATTGGAGCAAGTGCTGCCTATGAGACCAATGGGCGTATAAGAAAAACAAGCGCTGGCGAATTTAAGTTGGGTGGACTTGAGGTGCGTCCATCATGTTCGGAATATTTGTTGGCTGAGGATGCTTGGTCGAAGATTTTAATTTTATTTCAGTTCGTGAAAGATGAAACATCCGGAAAAGCACCATTAGGACTCGAATCCGCGATTCGACGATTTAATCTTTCCTACGCCAGATATTATTCTGAAGATCGGATCGTTGATCTAACAATTTCTCTGGAAAGTTCTCTGTTGCAGGGCGACAATGTGTACAAGAAAAAATCAATCCTTGCCAAAAGGAGTGCTGCCATTCTCGGCGATGACAATACTTTTAACATTCCTGATCTTTTGGGGGCAATGTATAACGTTCGAAATGAGATTGTACACGGCGGAAAACATTTATTTGAACTGCAAGACAAATTATCAAAAAGGCATTCTGCTTTCTCTTTGCAAGAATTTCCCGAGGTTTGTGAAGAAGCCGTAAGATGTATCCTGAAAGCTTATATTGATATCGGTGTGCGTACCAATTTTTCCGTAAAAGCAATAAATGAGTTGTTAAGACAGGGGAAAGCGCTTCATGAGTTCTAACATCACCGAATCAACCGTCGAAGATGCGGCCCTTGGCTGGTTCAAGGACGATCTGTCTTATGAAATCATTCACGGGCCGGACATCGCGCCCGGCGAGCCACAAAGCGAACGAGAGAGTTATTCTGACGTTATCCTCGTCGATCGTCTGCGTCATGCTCTTGCGCGAATCAATCCAAATATTCCGGAAGAAATACGCGAAGAAGCAATTCGCAAACTCCTTCGGATAGAGCATCCAAGCTTAATTCAAAACAATCATCAACTCCATCGTTATCTTGTGAATGGCATTCCGGTCGAATATCAAGGAAAAGAGCGAACTATCCATGATCAAGTATGGCTGCTTGATTTTAACAATCTTGAGAAAAACAATTGGCTTGCTGTCAATCAATTCACCGTAATTGAAAATCAACACAATCGACGACCCGATGTCGTGATTCTCGTCAATGGTCTTCCTCTTGCCGTCATCGAACTGAAGAATCTCGCTGACAAAGAGGCCACAGTTCGCAGCGCATTCAACCAATTTCAAACTTACAAAGCTGAAATCCCATCGCTCTTTACCTTCAATGAAGTGCTGATTGCTTCCGATGGAGTCAAGGCATTAGCCGGAACAATAACGTCCGATTGGGAACGCTTTATGCCGTGGCGAACGATTGACGGCAGTGAGCTTTCTCCAACAAACTTGCCGCAGCTTGAAGTGCTGTTGAAGGGGATTTTTCAAAAAGAGAATTTCTTGGAGTTGATTCGTCATTTCATCGTCTTTGAAGCTGAACGGAATGGGCTATCAAAGAAAATGGCTGCCTATCACCAATTTCATGCAGTAAGAAAAGCGATCAATCAAACCGTCAAAGCCGTTCAAGGCAATAAGCGCGCAGGCATTGTCTGGCACACGCAAGGGTCCGGGAAAAGTCTCACGATGGTTTTTTATGCCGGCAAGATGGCACAGCATCCTGTCATGGAAAACCCAACACTGGTTGTCCTGACTGACCGCAACGATCTGGATGACCAACTCTTCGGAACCTTTGCTTCCTGTCAGGAAATTTTGCGGCAAGAACCTTTCCAAGCAACAAATCGAGCGGATCTCAGAGAGCGGCTAAAGGTGGCTGCAGGCGGAGTTGTCTTCACGACAATCCAAAAATTTCTTCCGGAAACCAAAGGCGATCGTAACCCACTGCTTTCCGATCGCCGGAACATTGTCGTCATTGCAGATGAGGCACATCGAAGTCAGTACGACTTCATCGACGGATTCGCGAAACACATGCGCGATGCTCTTCCGAATGCTTCTTTCATCGGTTTTACAGCTACACCTATTGAGAAAACTGACCGGAGCACCATCGCGGTCTTCGGCGATTACATCGATGTCTACGGGATTCGCCAATCGATGGAAGACGGCGCCACCGTACCGATTTACTATGAAGCCCGCTTGGCTCATTTGGAATTGAAAGAGGACGAGAAGCCTAAAATTGATCCGGAGTTTGAGGAAGTCACCGAAGACGAAGAAGAATCCGTCCGGAAGAAGCTCAAGTCAAAATGGGCTCGAATGGAAGCGCTGGTAGGGGCCCAGAAACGGATTAATCAAGTCGCCGAGGATATCGTAAAGCATTTTGAAACACGCCGTACAGTTCTTGAAGGAAAGGCCCTGATTGTTGGGATGAGTCGTCGGATTTGTGTCGAGCTTTATAAAGCAATCGTGAAGCTTCGACCAGAATGGCATAACAATGATGACCAGCAAGGATTCATCAAAGTGGTTATGACTGGATCAGCTCCGGATCCGGTGGAGTGGCAGCCACATATCCGCGACAAAGCTCGCCGCCGAAAATTGGGAGAAATCTTTAAGGATGAAAAAAGTTCCATCAAGCTTGTCATCGTGCGAGACATGTGGCTCACCGGTTTTGACGTTCCCTCACTTCATACCATGTATCTCGACAAACCGATGAGAGGTCATGGCCTTATGCAAGCCATTGCCCGAGTCAATCGAGTCTTCAAAGATAAGCCAGGTGGACTGGTTGTTGACTATCTTGGAATCGCGCATGAACTTAAAAAGGCGCTCGCAGATTATTCAGAGGGAGATAGAAAGGAAATTGCTGTTCCGGAACATATTGCTCTTGCTTTGATGGCGGAGAAATACGAAATCGTAAAAGCTTTATTTCATGGATTCGATTATTCGCAATTTTTTCAAGGAACTCCTCAGGATCGAGTGAGAGTTGTTCCAGCTGCCATGGAGTACATCTTAATGCTGAAGGATGGGAAGAATCGCTTTCTCCTTGGCGTGGCGGCACTTTCTAAGGCTTTTGTTCTCGTCGTTACACATGACAAGGCAAAACAAATTCGGGAAGAAATCGCATTTTTTCAGGCTGTTCGATCAGCCTTCATTAAAAATACTGAAGGAAGCGGAAAAGCCCAAGAAGATCTCGATTCGGCCATTCAGCAAATTATTTCCAAAGCGGTCTCGTCCGATCAAGTCGTCGACATCTTCAGTGCTGCAGGAATCAAGAAACCGGACATTTCCATTCTATCAGACGACTTCTTACAAGAAGTGCGCAAAATGCCACAAAAAAACTTGGCGCTTGAACTCTTGAGAAAATTATTGAATGATGAGATCAAGCTGAGATCCAAGAAATTTCTCGTTCAATCAACAAGCTTCTCACAAATGCTGGAAGAATCCATACGGAAATATCACAATCGCGCCATTGAAGCCGCTCAGGTCATCGACGAGCTCATCAAATTGGCTAAGGAAATGCGCGAGGCGCATCACCGTGGAGAAAACCTTGGCTTGCGCGAGGATGAACTTGCTTTCTATGACGCGCTTGAAACCAATGACAGCGCCGTTAAAGTGCTTGGTGACGAAGTACTGAAGACGATTGCTTGCGATCTTGTAGAAGTTATCCGCAATAATGTCACTATTGACTGGACAGTAAAAGAAAGTGTCCGAGCACACCTACGCACTCTCGTAAAACGCATTTTGCGGAAACATGGGTATCCACCGGACAAGCAAGAAAAAGCAACACAAACAGTTCTTGCTCAAGCCGAATTGATTTGCAAGGATTGGTCGTCGTGATTGATCAACGGAATTTAATCGAGCAGCTTATTCGAGAAGGCACGAAATGGGTGGCGACGGAACGTGACTTCCATCGACCAAGAGGAAGATCTCTTTTTGCAAACGAGCGGGATTCCTTTGCACGCTTTTTCAATTCTGCGCAATTAGACAAAGTCCGTATTACAAATGTCCCCATGATCATCGATCCGCTTTTTTACTTAAATCTTCCGATTGAATTGAGACAAGGGTTAATTAAATTTAGCAATATGGCTGGAATTACGTTTGGGGATACAATTCTTATCTCGCAAAGCAAATCGCAGGGTATGCAATTCGATAAGCTGCTGTTTCATGAGCTTGTTCACGTTGTTCAGTATGAAATTCTTGGGATTGCTGAATTTATAAGGGAATACGTTCATGGCTGGAATGATAACGAGCATGACTATTGGAAAATCCCTCTCGAAAAAAATGCACGCGATCTCGAAGAAAAATTTGTCCTTTTTCCAAGCGCTCCATTTTCGGTAACGGATGAAGTATCCAAGGCGCTGAAAAGTTAGTGGCAGTGATTTGCGT
>Ga0207156_10203_pt1 | contig 14498 bp, 12 predicted proteins | sample Alteio_BWMinHeat_24_FD_153514 | JGI IMG/M metagenome (GOLD analysis project Ga0207156, IMG submission 153514) | Enriched cells from forest soil in Barre Woods Harvard Forest LTER site, Petersham, Massachusetts, United States -... | ecosystem: Environmental > Terrestrial > Soil > Temperate forest >...
TTTCGCAAGGACGCGGCCCAAGTCCGGGCCGGATTGGTACGCCATCTCCCGAGAAGACCGGTAGCCGGAAGCGCCCGAGCCGCCATTGCCAGGCCAATCAAAGAGCAGCACCGGAGTATTGATGTCCAGCACGTAGGCCGTGTAGGCCGTCTTGAGCGCCGCGGACTGAAACCAATCCCGGTAGCCCCACACGATGACCAGCAGCGATTTTTGCGGAGACGCTTGAATCGCCTCACGCCACCTCGAGAGACTTTGTTCCTGCGAAAGCTCGACCCGATCCGCCCATTGCATTTGCTTCATGTCGAACCATACGCCGGGCAGGATTGGCATGTAAGGCGAAATGCGCACCTCGAACGTACCCGTCGAGATTTCCGTGCTCAGTCGATTTCCTTGCCCTTGGAATGTGTCGGGATCCTTCGGGTCGCGGTTGGTGGCGTAGAAGAACTGGAAGCGGCGCATGTCGCCGTCCGGGACGCTGGGAAGTCGCCCGGCGAAAGCGGATCGCGTCGGGACGGGCCCCATCCCGGTGAAGTTTCGCCCGTAATAAGCGGCCACGACCGCGACAGCAACAAGCAAGCCGATATACAGACTTGCCAGCAATAGTCTGCGTAGTCTCATTCCAGTCAAGTTTACGAATCCGGGATCAGAATCAGGAGTGGTGCTTAGTTCTTAGAGCTTAGAGCTTGGCTCTAAGAGCTCTGTTCTAAGCTCCAAGAGCCAAGCTCTAAGAACCTTCCAAACGAAAGTTGCCCAGGCTATTGCTATAGGCGAGAAGTCGGTCTCGAACAGAGGGCCGTGTCGTATCTTCACATTCATTCCCGCGTGTCTTTTCTTGGATTTAAGCCAATAAGATAATGTTCCGCCATGGGTCACGGACCTTACGAATAAGGGCGAACTCCGGGAGGAGCAAGGCAATGCGCTGGAAAGACTTGTTCGGCTTGATACAGGAGACCGCGATCGGCTGGTCGAGGCGACAAACGTTTCAGCTGGGCGCGGCCCTGGCTTATTACGGGGTCTTCGCCTTGGCGCCGATCTTAGTCATTGCCATTGCCATGGCGGGCATTCTCTTTGGCGAGGATGCGGTCCAGGGCCGGCTCGCGGCCAAATTGGAGAACGCCGTTGGTCCCGCGGTCGCCCAAGCCTTTGCCGAGGTCCTCGCCTATGTCCATGTCACCGGCTCCGGGTGGACCGCTACCGTGGTCGGCTTGGGTTTGGTTCTTTTTGCGTCGACCGGATTGTTTACGCAGTTACAATTGGCTCTCAACTCCATCTGGGGCGTCCAGCCCAAGCCAGGCCGCGGTTTCTGGAACATACTCCGGGCTAGATTTTTCGCGTTTGTCTTAGTCCTGGGGACAGGGGCACTGTTGCTTCTGTCGCTAATTGCCAATACCGCCCTGCTCGCGCTCCATGCTTTCCTCGGGCCGACCAGCTGGTCCGGAGAGTACTTGATGTGGGAAGTCGTGAATTGGCTTCTGACACTGGTGCTGCAAACTTTATTGTTCGCTATGATTTATAAGTTGCTGCCCGACGCGATCATTACTTGGCGCGATGTGGCGATCGGCGCTTTCCTCACGGCGCTCTTGTTCGCCCTGGGCAATTCTCTCATTTGCCAGTATCTGTACCGGGCGGCGCCGGCTTCGGTCTATGGGCCAGCGGGTTCGCTGGTGGTGGTGATGCTCTGGGTTTTCTACTCGTCTCAGATTTTGCTTTTCGGCGCGGAGCTTACCAAGAATTTCGCCAACAAATACGGCAAACCCATGCAGCCGGCCAACTACGCCATGTGTCGGCCCGAGTAATTGTGACATCTCTGAATGGCTCTCCAGTCTTCCTCGACACTTGATTAGTGTCTGACAGCGCTATCATGATGGGCTGCCCAAAACACGTTGCGTGCTGCGCTACCAAGGAGACGTTGTACCGGTGAATGCTGCCGGCGGGGGCAGTCAGGTGCGGCGCCTGTTCACCGGCTTTTCAGTGGATTAAGTTCTTGTAGATCTTGCCATCCTTCATGATGACGACGAAGTTCTTGGCCGGGTCTTTGATCAGCTTGATGTCCTCGATGGGGTTGCCATCAACCAGCAGCAGGTCGGCCAGCGCGCCTTCCTCCACCACACCCAGCTTGCCGGGGTAGGGGTTGCGCTTACCGGACAAGGCCAGGAGTTCAGCGTTCGTCCGGGTTGCCATGACGAGGGTCTCGGCGGGGGTGTACCAGCGTTCCAGCTTGGCCAACAGTTCCCCCTGGCGACGCGCCAGCGCTTGCGAGAATAGGACGTCGGTCCCCCAGGCCGTTTTGAGCTTGTACTTCCGCGCCATCCGGTACGCGACCTCCATGCCGGCAAGCACCTCGGCAAACTTGGCCCTCTGGTCCGATCCGGGCGGGAAAACGTTGGCCATGTCTTCGGGGAACGGCTGAATGCTCAACCAAACGCCCCGCTCGGCGATCAACCGGGCGGTCGCCTCGTCCATCAGGTGGCCGTGCTCGATGCACCTCACGCCGGCGGCGATCGCCCGTTTGATCGAGGCAGGTGTGTAGGCGTGGACGGTGACATAGGTGCCCCAGTTCTCGGCGGCCTCAACGGCGGCCCGCAGTTCGGGCTCGGTGAAGGTGGTCACGTCGAGCGGGCTGTGGGGCGACGCCACCCCGCCGCCCCCCGTCAGTTTGATCTGCGATGCGCCCAGCATCAGCTGTTCGCGCACCCGCAGGCGGACTTCATCCGGGCTGTCGGCGAGCAGGCTACCGCCGATCTGTTCCATGCGCGTCCTCGCGCTGCCAATGGTGCGCGGCAGCTCAAACGGCTGACGGAAGTCTCCATGACCGCTGGTGACGGTGATCACGGCGCCGGACGGATAGATGCGCGGGCCGGCGACAACGCCCTCGTCGATGGCGCGCTTGAGCCCGAATGCGGGCCCGCCGACGTCACGAACCGTGGTGAACCCGCGCATCAGCGTGTCCGTGGCCTCGGCGCCGGCCACCAGGTTGGCGTAGCCGACGTCCCATGAGATCGCCTCCGCGGGCGTCGGCCGCACCAGCATCGCGTGCCAGTGCGCGTCGATCATGCCCGGCATGAGCGTACGCCCGCTGGCGTCGATGAGGGTCGCCTTCTCCGAGGCCGAGATGTCGACGCCGATCTTGTCGATCTTGTTGCCGACGACAAGGACGGATGTCTGTCCGCTGACCTTGTCCGATTTGCCGTCGAACACCTTCACGTTCTTGAACAGGATCGCATTCGGCTGTTTGACATCGACCTTCACGCGCGGCTGGGCGCCAGGCGCGGGTTGTGCCGACCCGTGAGGCTGCTGCTTGGGCGGTGGTTCGACGGACCCGAGCGGTGCGACGAGGAGGCTGAGGAACCCGCCGGCCGCCAGCACGAGAGGAATCTGCTTCAGTGACTTGCCCATCTTGCGCCCTCCGTAAAGGGTTTCGTCATCTACGACGCCGTTGCCGAACTTGATGTCAGCCTAACCGGCGGCGTTCGGGCTGGCAACGCTGCCCGTCTTCGAAGCGTTAGGGCAGCGCGGCATCAGCCGGCCAGGTGTTGAGGAGCCAGCGGATAATCCAATACATAATCAGGATGGGTAAGACGAGAATGAGGCCTGCCCCAGGATCCCTCCGCAGATTTTTTGCCAACTTTGCCGAATAGCCCCGTAGCCGCTTCTAAGCGCGCCTGCGAGGAATCCTCGACCCTCGCACTCGCAACCAGAAGGCAGGCAGTGACTAATTAGGATGAGAGTTTTCTTTGCCAAGGGACTTCCGGAAAATGGAGGATAGGTATTGAACCCCTGACCTCCTGAGTGCCATTAACACTTTAACCTCTGCCGAACCTGATAAAAACCTTATTACGACTAGGATCCCTCGTCGGTTTGCAAGGGGTTACGAGGGCCTCGTATTCTTGCGAGGAAACGACAATCTTCCGCGGAATGCGCGGGAGAAATAAAGCCGGCATTTGTTTCTGACGTTTCGATAACCAGGAGACTTGGCCGGAAGAAGAAGGGGTTGGTTGCCATGCGTCGTGGTCAAAGAAGCACTCCCAAGGGCGAACACCGGCCGGTTCTCTTGGAAGACGTGCTCGCAGTTCTCAATCCGCAGCCTGGTCAAGTCGTTGTCGACTGCACCGTGGGATGGGCGGGGCATGCGGTGGAATTGCTCCGGCGAATTGGCACAACGGGTCGTCTCATCGGTTTGGATTTGGACGGAGAAAACCTCCCCCGCGCGCGAGAACGATTGACCGCGCTAGGCTATCCCTTCGCGCTCCACCACGGCAATTTTGCGGGCTTGCCTGCCATGCTGGCCGCCGAGGGACTGGAAACAGTCGATGCGATTCTTGCCGACCTGGGCATGTCCAGCATGCAGGTGGATGAACAGGAGCGCGGCTTCTCATATGTCCGCGATGGTTCGCTCGACATGCGCATGGATCGCACCCGCGGTCGCACGGCCGCCGAGCTTCTCGCCACAATTTCGGAGAGTGACTTGCATCAAGCCCTGGAAGAGCTTGGCGATGAACCTGAAGCCACACGAATCGCCGCGGCTATCGTTGCTGCTCGCCAGATTGAGCCGATCCGACGGACAGGAGATTTGTCGCGCCTGATTATGGAATTACTTCACGGTGGAGAAAAAAGCCAAGCATGGCGTCTCCATCCGTCCCCGACCCGGTGGCATATCCACCCGGCGGCTCGAACGTTTCAAGCCTTGCGGATTTTGGTCAATCGCGAGCTCGCCAATTTGGAACAGTTATTGCGCGTGCTGCCCACATGTCTTGCGCCCGCGGGCAAAACCGCGATCATCAGCTTTCACAGCGGTGAGGATCGACTGGTCAAAACGGCCTTCCGCGCGGGACTGCGAGACGGCCGCTTTTCGAGCATATCCCAAGAACCTCTGCTAGCGTCATGGCGGGAGCGCACGGAAAATCCTCGGGCCCGATCCGCGAAGCTGCGCTGGGCGGCAAAGAGGTAAGCCCGGGGGGCACTCCCATGGAACGGATGGGAGCTCCCCTACCTTGAACTAAGACGACTGGACTGATCTAATCTTGGGTATAATGGCACCAAACGAGTAGGCGGCTTTTTCACCTGTCTTAACGTTTCATGTATGATTCTGGTCACTGCAGGCCCCAATCACGCTATCCTGGCTCGCGGGGGTCGGTCCGACGCTCCCTGCTTTTGGCGCTGATGGGGTTGGTGGCCGGCTTAGTTGCCGTGGGCATCCACTTTTGGCCAGAGCGATATTTGGAGTCTGCCCATGCCGCACTACAACGCCGGGATTACGACGCCGCTCGAACGCTGCTGCATCGCTACCTGAAGGCCCGTCCCAAAAGCGCCGAGGCTCATCTCCTCTCGGCCCAGCTCGATCGTCGCTCGAACCGCTATGATGATGCGGCGGCGCACCTGGATGCCTGCGGGCGGTGCGGAGGGCCGTCCGATGCCATCGACTTGGAACGCGCTCTATGTTCCGTTCAAAGCGGCGTCCTCAATGCTGAGTCGGTCAAACGATGCTATGACCACCTCAACCGAGAGGATGCCGACCAATTCCTGATTCTGGAAGCGCTTAGCCAGGGGTTTACCAAAACCTACCATCTGAAGGAGGCCATCTTATGCCTGGAGCGCATGCTGGTTCTTGAGCCGAACAACAATTACGCATTGCGACGGCGGGGCTGGATTCATCTTCAGAGCGAGCAATTTGCTCAGGCGGAAGCGGATTATCGCCGGGCCGTGGAAGTCGATCCTTCGGATGCCGTGGCTCGACAGGGGCTGGCCCAGATCTTGCTGGACGTTCGCCAAGATTTCGTCGAGGCCGCGAGACACTATGAACAGTTATGGCCGGCTCAACAAGACCCCACCGTGGCCCTGGGTCTGGCCCGAAGCTGGCAGCTGCTCGGCCGAACCGATGATGCGCGCCAGCTCCTGGACGATTGGTTGACGGCTCATCCCGGCGATCCGTTGATCCTGACGGAACGAGGGAGGCTGGCCTTGGAAGAGGACGCCTCGGAGTTGGCCGTGACTTTGCTGCGCCGAGCGGTCGCGTTGGCTCCGTACTTGCTCGAGGCCAACAATGCGCTCTATCACTGCCTGAACAAGCAGGGCCGAACGGCCGAAGCCGAGGAGTGCATGGTACGCATCCGTCAGGCCAAGGAAAACCGAGAGCAGCTCACGGTCCTCACTCGGCGCTTACAGCAGGCGCCCGATGATGCCGATCTTCGCTGTCAGGTGGCCCAGCTTTTCCTCCAACTCGGCCAAGAAGAAGAGGGAATCCGTTGGCTTCAGGTTTCACTTCAAAGTCATCCCCATCATCGACCGTCTCACCTGGCCCTGGCGGATTTCTATGACAAGGCGGGACAAGCAAGTCTTGCCGCCCAACATCGTCGCTTGGCCGAAACGGCTCGGTGACAAGGAAAGAAGGAGTCGAGGGTCAGCAAGAATGAGCCAGGGACGAACACGGATGAAACACGGATATAAAGATCATTCCTCTTATCTGTGTTTCATCCGTGGCTGGTTCTTTTACCAGTCCGGCAAGACTTGACCATCTTGTGGCGTATTCACTAACAGCCAGGTCAAGCCATTAATATCCCCGGCCACAGTTCGCACACTGCCATCTCCCATGGCGACATTCATCACACCGCTATGACCCGCGGACGGCCGAGTCGGGTCACAATTGACTTGGTAGTTGATAGCGATCTGAGGAGTCATCGCGGTGGTGATCACGCCGTTGGGGAGATCGTTGTAAACTGGGGCAAAGAAATCCAGCAAGGGATCGCTCCAGTTACTGCCCCCGCAGTAAAGATCGCCGCCTGGCCCATTGCACTGGCCTCCGTTGTTCGACAACTCCAGCGGGCCTTGCGGGGCGGTCATGCAGAAGGAGAGCTTTTCCGTCACGAAAACGGTATTGCTGAGACCGTCGCTAATGGAAGCGAAGGTCGGATAATAGATAGGCGGTATGGGAGTGCCGTCAAATTGCAGGCCCAAACTGGCCGCATTGTTGATCGTCGAGGTCGGGGGATTTGTCGTCGATCCGGGATTAAAGGTGGATCGGTCAAAAACCAGCCCGTTGATCCCATAGCTTGTCGCGGCCGCCCAAGGAGGGCCGCCCGGGTTTTGCATACAATCATTGCTCGTGGCGCTGGGATCGCTCGGGCAGACAAAAGTCTTTATGGGTATGGAATAGGTATTGAAGTTATCGTTCCAGCCGAGAGGTGACGTGCCGATGCCGTCCGGACCGCCCCCGGGTGCGTAGGTAAACATTTGACGCGAGAGGTTGTCCTGTTCCACGAAAGTCAGAAGGAATTGGAACGGATTGCCGACGCCGCGCTGCCCATGGGGAAGTGGAGGGGTGACGGTCGCATTTGGGTCGTAAACGTAACCGTTGGCCGTCTTGTCAGGGAAAGGGCCGGCGATCGGTGGTAGTTTCTTATAGGTGTCGTGGCAGTTATGGAACCCGAGGATGATCTGTTTGAGGTTGTTGGCACAGCTGACGCGGTTGGCAGCCTCCCGGACCTTCTGCACCGCCGGCAAAAGTAATGAGATGAGCACCCCGATGATGGCGATCACCACCAGCAATTCGATTAACGTAAAAGCAGGCCTACGACGCGGACCAACTTTATGCCTCATGAGGCACCTCCTGAAAAGTGGAATAGATAAAACCGAACACCTCTCCCTCACCTCGGAAACGGAGATGAGGTTGTTCATTTCATTTCGATGTCGTATGGCTGCGAACCTTCCTTGACGGTGAGTCCCAAAGGCGACTTGGCGGGGTCGCCGTATTTGTCGGGGACGGAAACGGCATCCGAACTTTCAGGATATTCATTGCCTTTGCCAAATCGTTTCTTCATTTGTTTGGCCGCTTTTTTCAGCTCGGCCGCGGGACGAGGCGTGTTCACGATAACCTTGACGGAGCCCAGAGGCACATCCGTGGCCGTGTAAGTGCCGTCGGGGTTGATCGGAGCGCTTGCGGCCTGATTGCTGGGACCGAAGAAAGTCACCTTTCCCGCCGGCACGATCTCGCCTTTATACCTGACAGTCCCGGTTACCGTTCCTGCTGGCGGCCCATGGGAGCAGCCGGAAAGCGTGCACGCCAACGCCAACGCCAACAGAATGATCGGCCAGGCGTTTTTGTAGCATTCAGGGAAACCGGTCCACCGCATGCTCATTAATCGATCCCCTTGAGCAGACTGCGGTTTGGATAGAGAGTTGAACGGGGATGAGTGTATACGCGGGGATGACCAGTGTCAAACAAAAATTCGGCGGCCTTCCCATCGCGTCAACCGTTTATGCGCCCGAGCCGGAGAAATGGTAAAAACTCGTCATTGCGAAAGGGCGCCATCCTGCTTGGTGTCTTCTAAGCTTTTCCTCTCACTTATCGGCCTAATAGTACTCGGAACTGACATTCGTCTTAGAATTCGGGCCGCCCTACCGACCAACGGAAGGTATGTTCAACTAACGCTCGGCAAAGGTTTAGGTCTAGTGGAGGATAGGGGATTTGAACCCCTGACCTCTTGAATGCCATTTAGGGTTTGGCTCCTATGGACCTTTGCCGAAACTACCCGAAAACTAGGCGATTTCCGAGCATCCTACCCATCGAAATACCGATTTGCAAGGGGTTGCAAAAACTAGCGAGGATTTGCGAAGAAACTCAGTAGTCCGGATTTAATGTCAGTAGTCTACTGAGTAAGGAAAAGAGATCGTCAGCCCGGCTTTGCGTCACCGCCACGGCGGAAAGTTTAACGAAAAGTTGCACCTGCGTCCCGGCTTGGCAGGCTTCCTCCTTCCGTGGAGGGCCGAATGAGCACGTTGCGGAAGGCCATCGTCAATTACGTTCGACTGACCAATCAGGTCCCGCGGTAGAATGTAGGCCCGGCTTCCTACTCACGACCAATGATGTATGCCATTTAGCTGCCAGACCCGGCTCACTATGCCAGCGCCACATCACGCTGTCATGGATAGATTGCCTCCATGAAAATCCTGTTCCTGCACGGCTGGAAATCGGTTCCAGGGGGCGTCAAACCGACTTTCCTCGCCCAGCACGGCCACGAAGTTTTCAATCCTGCGCTTCCCGACGAGGATTTCGAGGAGGCGGTTCGAATAGCCCAAGCCGAGTTCAACCTTCACGGCCCCAACGTTATTATCGGCTCCTCACGAGGTGGGGCCGTCGCGATGAACCTTCGAATCGGAGATGCCCATCTCATACTGCTCTGCCCGGCCTGGAAGAATTGGGGGACAGCGAAAACGGTGAAGCCCTGCACCGTGATTCTGCATTCACGAGCCGACGACGTGGTGCCGTTTTCCGACAGCGAGGATCTGGTCAGGAAAAGCGGACTGCCGCCTTCAGCGCTCATCGAAGTCGGAAATGATCACCGGTTGGCGGATAAGGAACCATTAGCGAGAATGTTGACGGCATGCGAGACGACGCATCACCGGGGCATAATGTAATCTGCAATTTAGTCACATTGACGGGCCTCCCATGAGCGAACCTGAATACGTCGATCCAAGCCAACTCCGACCGGGGCCGATTCGTCACGAATCGTTGCCGCCGGAAATGCTCGAACAAATCAAGGCCGTTTTCGACGTAATCGGGAGGTACCTCGGCATGACGCTAGAACAGTTCGAGGTCACTTTCATGCGAGATACGCACCCTGAAAGCGAAGTCGTTCTCTGGTGCAGCATCACGGCGGCATGGCTGGCCTACCATGAGAGATTCTCCAGCGGCAAAGAATTAGCTGACGAGGACGAAAAGAAGCTGGTTGGCGCTCTGATTGCGATTTCTGCAGGGATGGAGGACGTGTCGAAACTCGGCGTCCCCGTTGATGTTGGCCGCAGACTGCTTGAGTGCTACGACGGCCTGTCGAAAGAGTGACCAACGGACCATAAGACCATCCAGAAAACTGCCATCCCTACAGGACAAGTGAGGTCAACGATGGTTCTCCTAAGAATGACATGGGCTTTGGCAGCTTCAATCCTGTTCCTTGCGGTGTCCACAATTCTCGCCCAGCACCAGATCGTGTGTTCCGGCCAGTCGGCAGGTGGTTACGCTGCATTCCCAGATGTTTGCCGACTGCGGAACGGCGAACTTTTTTGTGTCTTCTATTCCGGTTACGGTCATGTTTCCACACCAAGCTCCAAGTGGCCCAAGGGTGGTCGCATCATGGCGGTACGCTCCTCCGACAATGGCCAAGAATGGAGCAAGGCGCTCGTGGTAATGGACACGGACCAGGACGACCGAGACCCCTCCGTGGCTTGCCTCAAAGATGGAACGCTCCTCCTCAACTGGTTTACGCTCCAGCAAGGCCGAGTTGCGATCCTGCTGGCTCGCTCGACGGACCAGGGAAACACCTGGAGCGAGCCGATCAAGCTCAACCTGGATTCGCCTTACTCGTTCGCCTGCTCATCACCAGTGCGAGAACAACCTGATGGTTCGTTGATCCTGGGCCTTTACCACGAAGACGACAAAAAGAACCTGGCCTTTGGTGGTACGGTTAAGTCCTATGATGGCGGCAAGACCTGGAAAGAATTGGCGATGATTGGTGAAAAAGCAGGCGTCTATCTCGATGCCGAAACGGATGTGGTGCGGCTTAAAGGCGCCAAGCTGCTGGCAGCCCTTCGCTCATCCAAGGTGGACATGCACTACGCCTTGTCGGAAGACCTGGGCAAGACCTGGGGGCCGGTGCGATCCTTCGGCTTCAAGGGTCACTCCCCTTATTTCCTGCGGCACAGCAGCGGCGTCATTCTTCTGGCCCATCGGGTGCCGGCCACTTCACTGCACTGGACGAACGACGACGGCAAGACGTGGCAAGGGTCGGTGCAGATTGACTCGGTGGGTGGGGCGTATCCCAGCATGGTGGAGTTGCCGAATGGTCAAGTGTATTGTGTTTACTACGAGGAAGGCAAAGGATCGAGCATTCGAGGCATACGGTTGCAGGTGGACTCGAAGGCCGTGAGGATCGTGGCAAAGGAAAATTGAAGCCCGTTCAGCGACTAAGCGGAGACTCCGTGATGGATCTTCTGACCGACGAACAGACTAACTGGCCTCCATACAACTTCCCCCTGCCATGCCACTCATGTTCGATTCCTCGCATCAAAAGTGCGCAATCAAACTCCACCGAGCCGGCCGGGAACAAGACCCGATTTTCAAAAAAGCTCGACTCCACCTTGTCGACGGCCAGGGGCTGAACCTGCCAGTTGAAGCTGTGAAGCTCCAGGCCGTCAAACTGGCCCGGCTTGGCCGTGACTGAGTACCCCAATGATCCACCCTCAAAGAAATCTGACGCCTCCTCGAGCGACCCGAAAACAGAAGTTCTAGGGAGGTCCTGGGCGATGTGCCCTTCTACCAGCAAGTGAGTATGCCGGTCATGGCTGACCAAAGCCACTCGGTAGTGGTCGTCTTTTTCGTGAACCTTGGAAGGCGCCATGGTGATGCACGTCAGGAAACAAACCTACCGCCCAGCAGGGTATTGAGCCGAGAGGAGGTATCCCGTCGTGGGATGAATACGCCTTCCTTGGTTTCGCCGTCCTGGTCCCACTCCACGGCAATCCGGTGAGCTGCGTTTTCGGAAGAAAGGCCCAGGAGGGCCGGCAAAAACCTGGGCCGGATACCCTTGAGCCGGATCAGGCAGACACCGGCCATGCCGTTACCTTTCACCAGTTTGGGCCGAAATGGGGCGGGCAGAATCGTGGTTAAAGCCTCCGGGTCCACTCGGAAGTTGACCAGGATGCGGCGGTCGATGAGGCCACGGATCACGGGAATTTGCATGGTTGGCTCCTTGGTGGTCTAACCGCAAATCGAGGATGCGGATAACTTGACCGGAGATACAAGGAGGCAGAAAATCAGGCGGGAGAAAAAACGCCCTCAATTGGAACGCCGCTGGTCCTGGCCTTTCACGGTTGATGTTCTTCGAGGTCGGCCAGCCGGTCCCTGTCGGGGGGATGACCGCACCACCGCCCACGCAAGAAGAAATTGAGAAGCTTCTGACGGTTGCACCGAGGTACAGCATTCATTGATGGAGTTGCAATGGCGAGGATTTTCAGGACTGGCAAAAAAGTGCGGCCGAAAACCGCCGTCAAAGGCAAGCGCTTCCGCTGCGCCAGATGCCGCAAGAGAAGCCCGAAACCTGTCAAAACCCCAGCCCCCTGGTACTGCCCTAACTGCCTCAACCAAGAGGACGTACCAATGGTTTCAGAATCCGTGTGACCATTTTGCCAGGGGGAATCTCCATGTCCTTCGTGAAGTGCAGCGTCGATGGCTGCAACCGCAAACTGCAGCCGATCTTGAAGGTTGACCCCAGGGACCGGGACACCTGGCTCTACCGGGAGTGCGACGTGTGCCTCAAACCCGCCTGTGAGAAGCACTCAGCGGAGGTCGAGGGTCAGATCATCTGTGACCGATGCCGAAGGGAGGGTGAAGCCCAACAGCAATCAGCGGGGCTTATCGACCTCGGCATCCGGCTGCCTCCTGAGCCGGAATGAATCGCCTATTACTACTCCCCAAGCGGTTCCGGCACAACGATAAACACATCTCCCGCTCGAACTATGATCGGCTCGGCCAGGTCCACCCAGCCGCTTTCGCCGACAGTCCCGGTCGCCAGCAGACCAAGCCGCTCATTAGTGCTGGGGTCGAATTTGAAGACCGACACCCGCTGCCCGGCCTCGACGCCCTCCAGGTGAAATCGAGGGATGATCCGGTCGTCGGCAAACCGGAAGGTGAACCAGGGATCTTGGTAAAGCGGCAGCATCCTACTCCTTTTCCGCCCATAGCCGCTAAGAATGCCGACCTCGATTGGCGAATGCTTTACGAGGAAGTCGTGCGTGCAACTCTTATTGACCGGCCAGACCGGGTGGCTCTCATCCCGCCGATAGAGGACGTAATCTCAATAGAGTGAGGCACTCCTTGGGGCTAGAGCGAGATGAAAGGTCTCCACCTGGCTAGCCTCTATGAGGATCCCGGCGAATGGGGGGAGTCATATTCAACTCGCTTCGAGGTGAGCGCGTGGCTAAACGGTTCTTGTGCGCCGCAAGTGGGCATAAGGCGGGAGGGTCATCAGGCGACGATCCTCAAGCGGCCCGCCCACCGTGAAGTGATACAGGTCCTGAAACTCATTGCCGTTTAGGCCCAACAGCTCGTGAAACGCGTCATCGAAATAGCAGCCGATCCCTGTTGAGCGCACGCCCGCAGCCTCGGCTTCCAGATACAGCACTTGGCCGAGAACCCCCGCTTCCCAGAACAGACGGCGATACCACCAGGCGCCCTTGGCGCGGATTGTCTGAGTAAAATCAGCAATCATGCCCAGGCTAAAGGCGCCATCCGAGGCGATCTCTTGATGACAGCTAACAATCTGGGCAGTGCGTCGCAGGTCTTCCTGCATCAGGCAATACAGCCGCAAATGCGCCGGGCAATCCGCCGGCTGTTCCCAGAGAAACGTTGGCCGCAGAGCGGCCCGAAGCCGATCGTGAATCGCCTCGTCCCGTTCCAGCAAATACAGTCCAGGGGCCAGGCCAGTCACGCGGTGGACGAAAATGCCCGCGTGAAGTTGGGGTGGCCAGGAAAGCGTATCCCAGGGAGGCACCCCTGGGCGCGGCAGCAGATGATCGAGCATCCGGTAGAAAGTTTCGGCGGGAATGGGGGTCTGGCCGTCGAGCGCCAGGCAACTGCGGCGCTGGCGGATCAAAGAAGCGGCCGAGGTGCGGCAGGCAGAGGACAGCGGCGGCAACGGCGTGGGCTCGACGCGTCCGGGCCAGTCCGTCACCGGCTTCCAGGTGGCCTTGGCAACATCATCGATAATGTCCCAGTCCACATGAGTGGGACTGAGCTGGTTGGCCTGGCCTGTCCAGTGACCCGCACGGATCGTTTCCACGGGCAGCGCCTGCGGCGGCGTGGACACTGGTCCGCGTGACACCAGGATCAAGACGGCCGGATGTTCGCGGTCGTGCGGATCGATTCCGGCGAAATCTGCGTCGCGGTCCAGTCCCAGCACGGCGGCGACGTCGTCATCCGAAAAGGAATCGAGCAGAAGCGCCGACCAGCCCAAGGCGGCCGCTGCGTAGCGAACCGTGGCTATCGCGTGGCCCGCGTCGTGCTGGCAGTAGCGAAAGGCCCGCTCGCCATATTTCCACGCCTCCCTCCAGTGGATCGACGACAGCCCCACCAGGATGGAGTCCGATGGCAAGCCCCGGGCCAGGTCGGCCGCCCCGCTCTCCTCCAGCCAGCAGCGCCGCTCCAGGCAGTGATCGTGGCTGGCGTAGTGATAGACGCCAGCCTCGAAGTTCGGCTGTGCCGGCACGATGGCATAGCCCTCGGTGGGGTGCAGATTGCCACTGCTGGGGTTGCAGCGAAGGGCCCAGCGGCTGCCCTTGAATTCCTTCCAGGCAGATAGTCCGAGGGCCAGTTCAAAGAGGATGGCGATGCTCCTAAAATCCAGCGGCTGGACCGGTACGGCCAATGGTGTGAACAAATCAGCGTAGGGAGTGGTCAGACCGTCCGCCGCAAGGGGCAACTCAACGCGCATGGTCCCCTTGAAAATGCGAAA
>Ga0207156_10204_pt1 | contig 14459 bp, 6 predicted proteins | sample Alteio_BWMinHeat_24_FD_153514 | JGI IMG/M metagenome (GOLD analysis project Ga0207156, IMG submission 153514) | Enriched cells from forest soil in Barre Woods Harvard Forest LTER site, Petersham, Massachusetts, United States -... | ecosystem: Environmental > Terrestrial > Soil > Temperate forest >...
GAAATGGTTTCTCTGTATGTTTGATTTCACAGAGTGTTACGCAATCATCTTCTCTGTCAAAAAGTAAATCAATTTGAGCGCCTATTCCTTTTTTCCCTGGATTATATCGCCAATCTCCAAAATATGACTCTATATTATCAATTTTTAATGCTTTCTTAATTTTGTCTATATGCTTTAAACATACTGCTTCGAATGCATAACCTGCCCATGTATGCCATGATGCTGTTCGCATAATTGATGTCCAGTGAGAATCGTTTGGTGTTGGTCTGGTTTTTTTTATATAGGGTTCAATCCAGTTAAGATAAAAAATTGAATATTCGTCAATTAACTTATAATGAATTCCCCTACGAGAATGTCCTAGCGGTAAAAATATACCTAAAAAACCTGCTTCTTCTAAACTTTGAAGTTTAATATGTAATGTTCCACCATCAGTAATTTTTTCAACATTACGGATTAGGTCTTCTCGTGATAACCCACCACTCTTCTTTGCTATCGCCCTGATAATTTGTATGAAAATATCTGGTTCTTCATATAATGAATGAAATAATTTATTAAATTCGCCAAGTAGAAACCCGTCTTTTTGAAAGCATAAAGAATTAATATTTTGAGAAACTGACTGACTTTTCTTTATATGTTTTAGGTAATGAGGTATGCCGCCCATAGCCATGTAAAGATGTAAAACCTGCTGTTCATTAAATTGATTTCCTCGATAATTTAGATAGGAATATACCTCACTAATGCTAAATGGTGCTAAAGGAATATTTACTGTAATACGATTATGTAAACCGCCTTTGGCATGAACAATTTTTTTAAGCATCCATGAGGCTGCTGAACCACATACGATAAGAATCAATTTTTTTCTATTTGACCATTGAGTATTCCAAAAATATTCTAATGCTTTAAGAAAGCCGGATTTTCTAGTAGCAAGCCATGGAAGTTCGTCGAAAAAAATGGTTATGCGTTTGTTTTTAGGCGTGTTATCAATGGCAGTGGTAAGCTGACGAAATGCATCTATCCAATTCGATTGCACCGCTATTTCGATATCTTTGTAAAAAGCTTTCGATAATGATTCTGAGAAATTTTTAAGCTGGCTTTTCAGGTTTTCATTGTTTCCTGTGAGCTCGAAAAACAGACCCCGTTGCTGGCCAAAAAATTGTTTAATGAGATATGTTTTCCCAACACGACGACGACCATAAATAGCTATAAACTCGGCTGAGTTTGAAGACATAGCTTCTTCTAAAATTTTTAATTCCTTTTTTCTACCAATAATGGGTTCACTCATAAGTATGACACGCCTTTAGTATTCAGATTGTTCCGCTGTTTATGAATTTATCACAAACAGCGGAACAATCCCACGAAGCTAGAGGGCAAAATTTTTTTGCAGGAGTATGTTGCGCTGCTCTATTTATCTTATATTAAACGAGTACTAAATTTAGGCTCAGTTTATTTGGCTGCAACTACTCTAAGGGCAACGTAAATCTAAAAGCTGCACCGCCTTCTGGCCGGTTTTCAGCCCAGATTTTACCCCCGTGCGCGGCAATCACGATGCGACAGATGGCTAAACCCAGTCCTAAACCACGTTCAGTAGTAAGTTGGCGGCCGCGATAATATTTCTCGAATAGTTTATTTTCTTCATCAGGTACAATGCCAGGTCCTTGGTCTTCAACGCTGACTACGACAGTATTATTATCTGTTTTAGCGGTGATATTAATATTTGTCCCTGAAGGCGAAAATTTAATGGCATTGTCTAGTAAATTAAGCAGGACTTCTTGTAGTAGAGTGGAATCGACTGGCACGATCAAATCATCTGGTATCTGTAGCGTTAAATGTTTGTCGCCTAGTTTTTTATTTGAGACACTGAGAACAGCTTGGATAATATCATGTAGGGCAATAGGTTTTTTTTGTAATTGCACGTCATTAGATTCAAGATAAAAAATTTCTAGTAAATTATTTATCAAACGATTTAATTGTTCTGATTCTAAATAGATCTCATTACCGAGTTTCACAATGTTGCGACTATCTAGTTCATCGGGCATTTCAATGAGCGTACTGGCAGCGCCCATAATGGCGACTAGTGGTGTGCGTAGATCATGAGAAACAGCTTGTAATAATGTGTTGCGTATACGATTAGTTTCAGTTTCTAACTCAGTATTTTTTGTTTGTTCATGTAAACGATCTACTTCTAGTGCCAGAGCAATTTGACTGGCACAGGCTTCTAGCAGATGCATTTTTTCCGGCGTAAATAACTGATGCTCTTGAAAAGGACGTAGGCGAATGACGCCTAGGGTGCCTTGTGACGTGAGCAAAGGAATGTAGAGTGAATCTGCAAAAGGCAATGTATCAGTGCCTAGTCCCGCAACTTGCCCTAAATTATAGACCCATAAGGCCACCCCATGTTCTTTTTCACTGAGCTGTGTTGAGTGTGAACTTTGGCGACGGATTAATTGTCCATTTTCCGGGAGAAATATAATCACCTCGCTACTAAAGACTTCTGTGAGATAGCGGACAGCAGTGATAAGTAATTTATCTATACCGCGCGTACTTGCTAATTGTCGGCTTAAAGAATGTAAGGTCGCAGTATTTTTTTCAATGAGTTGCGCTACTTTTGCTTGTTTGTGGGTAATCGCTGCTAAATAACTGATGATAGCGGAGAGAATAAGCATAAAGAAAAGGGTAAAAATAGCGCGTATGTCGCCAAGGGCAAAACTATAGTAAGGAGGAATGAAAAAAAAGTTATAAGCAAGAACACCTAATACAGTGGCAATAATAGACGGTCCTAGTTCTCCGAATAAGGCAACGAGACAGACGCTGAGCAAATACACCATAATTAAATTACTGGCGCGCACATAAGGGAAGATGAGGAAATTGATCAGGGTAGCACCTGTGATAGCTAGGATAGTCGCTACATATTTTTGCCATATTTCTTTAAATTTGAACCAAGACAATAATTTGAGTGGGGTGCTTTCACTATTGGTGGAAACGATATAGACATCAATTTCACCTCTGCGGCGAATAATTTTATCTGCCACATCGCTCCAGAATAATTCACGCCAACGCGATCTAACACGTTTCCAGAGCACAATTTCCGTAATATTTTGTTCGTGAGCAAAAGTGAGAATGGTAGTCACGATATCCATGCCAATTAAAATGCGTGTTTCTGCACCTAATTGTTCAGCTAAACGTAGATGATGAATAGCATTATTTTGTTGTTCAGATGATAACGGTATTTGTGGTGAATCGACGTGAATGGCAATCCATTCGGCTTTCAAATTGATTGCCATGCGGCGTGCAGTGCGAATCAGTTTGATAGATTCAGGACCAGAGCCAACATAGACTAAAATTTTATCTTTAGTGGGCCAAACATGTTGTATGCCTTGGCCTTGTCTATAGAGTAAAACTTGCGCGCCGACCCGCTCAGCGGTGATACGTAAAGCGAGTTCACGTAAAGCAATGAGATTGCCTTTGCGAAAAAAATGTTCTTTGGCTAGTGCTGCTTGCGCTGGAAAATAGACTTTGCCTTCTTGTAAACGACGTAATAAATCTTCAGGCGGTAAATCAACGAGCTCTATGGTATCGGCCATTTCTAACATAGTGTCAGGCACAGTTTCTTTGATACGACTATGAATAATTTGCGACACCATATCATTTAAACTTTCAATATGCTGCACATTGAGCGTGGTATAAACATCAATGCCGCGGTCTAATAATTCTTTGATGTCTTGCCAGCGTTTAGTGTGTCTCACACCGGGCACATTGGTGTGCGCCATTTCATCAATTAAAATCAATGCCGGGCTGCGTTTTAAGGCGGCATCAAGGTCGAATTCTAATAAATCTTTGCCGTGGTACAACACTTGTTGGCGAGGAAGAATGTCTAAATCTTTTATTAAGGCTTCAATTTCTTTGCGACCATGCGATTCCACTACGCCTAACACCACATCCAAGCCTTGCGCGCGTTTAGATATGGCATCTTGGAGCATAGTGTAAGTTTTGCCGACGCCAGGGGCTGCGCCTAAATAAATTTTTAATTTACCCTGATGTGCTGAGCGTTCTTCTTCTTGTACCCGTTGCAATAAAGTTTCAGGATTTAATCGTCGATCTGGCATTAGGATTCATCCTTTAAATTGTCTAAGGCAAGATTCAGTGCCAACACATTGATACGTTTTTCTCCTAAGAGGCTAAAAGTGCGGGATTCTATGTGTTTTGTGACTAATTCGTATAAGACCGTGTCAGGCAATTGCCGAGCTTTGGCGATGCGGGGGATTTGATAATAAGCGGCAGCAGGACTGATTTCAGGATCCAGACCACTGGCTGAGGCAGTGACTAAATCTACCGGTATTAAAGTGACTTGATTGCCAGCTGTTTTTTGTAAGTGCACGACTCTATTTTCTACCAGCGTTAGCAATGCTGGATTGGATGGCCCGAGATTAGACGCCATGGATAGTTGCGCATTGTAAGGATAGGGTTGCGTTGCTGAAGGGCGGCCCCAAAAATAGTGGGGATCACTAAAGTTTTGGCCTATCCATTTTGAGCCGATAATGTGGGCATTATGCGTGATTAAACTACCATTGGCTTGCCACGGAAATAATAGTTGCGCGATGAGGGTCACGATGCCTGGATACAGTAAGCCAGTGAGCAGACAAAAAATAATTAATAATGCGCAGGCATTTTTTAGTTGGGTAGACAATTCAGTTAACATACTGTGTTCCTGTTATCTTGCTATTCCCATGAATACCAATAAGCAATCAATTGTTTTAATGCCAATAAAGGGCACAATTAATCCACCTAGACCGTAAATTAAAATATTGCTCAACAATAAACGTGATGCGGATACACGTTGATATTTAACACCACGTAACGCGAGTGGAATCAGAAAAATAATGATGAGGGCATTGAAAATAACGGCGGATAAAATAGCGCTGTTAGGAGTGGCTAAATGCATGATATTCAGTTTATCTAACACCGGATAAGTGCCAGAAAAAGCCGCAGGTAAAATAGCAAAATATTTTGCGACATCATTGGCTATGCTGAAAGTGGTTAACGCACCACGTGTCATCAATAATTGTTTGCCAATTTCCACTACTTCTATTAGTTTTGTTGGATTGGAATCTAGATCAACCAAATTACCCGCTTCTTTTGCCGCCTGTGTGCCGCTATTCATGGCGACAGCAACATCGGCTTGCGCGAGTGCGGGGGCATCATTGGTGCCATCACCAGTCATGGCGACTAAATGTCCGTCTGCTTGTAGTCTGCGAATTAATTTTAATTTATCTTCTGGTTTTGCATTTGCAAGAAAATCGTCCACGCCGGCTTCAGCAGCAATGGCTGCTGCTGTGAGAGGGTTATCGCCAGTGACCATAATGGTTTTGATACCCATTTGTCGCAATTGGGCAAACCGTTCATGAATGCCGCCTTTGATAATATCTTTGAGATGAATAACACCTAGCACCTTGCTGCCTTCTGCTACTACTAAGGGTGTTCCACCTTGGCGAGCAATGACTTCTATACTTTTTTGCATGGACGCTGGAAAGGTGCCACCCATTTGCGTGACATAGGTTTCTATCGCTTCGAACGCACCTTTGCGAATTTGCCGGCCCATGATATTTGCGCCACTCATGCGCGTTTGTGCAGTGAAGGGAATGAAGGTAGCGTTTAACTCGTTTAATTCGCGGCCACGCAAACCATATTTTTCTTTGGCTAAAACCACAATACTGCGACCTTCCGGTGTTTCATCTGCGAGTGAGGAAAGCTGTGCTGCATCTGCTAACGCCTCTATTGTTATTCCTTCGGCAGGAATAAATTGGGTCGCTTGGCGATTACCTAAAGTGATAGTGCCCGTTTTATCTAGCAATAAAATATCAATGTCACCAGCGGCTTCAACGGCGCGCCCAGAAAGAGCGATGACATTGGCTTGAATCATGCGATCCATGCCGGCAATGCCAATCGCTGATAATAAACCGCCGATGGTTGTCGGTGCCAAACACACGAATAGTGCGACTAATACGGTAATAGAGACGACTTGGCCGCTGCCCATGGCTTTGACGCTATAGATAGAGAAAGGTAATAAGGTGGCGCAGACAATCAGAAACACCATGGTGAGTGCTGCTAATAAAATAGTGAGTGCTAATTCATTGGGGGTTTTTTGGCGTTTAGCCCCTTCTACTAAGCCAATTATTTTATCTAAAAAAGTTTCACCGGGATTGGAAGTGATGCGCACAATTAACCAATCGGAAATGACTTGGGTGCCGCCGGTGACGGTATTGCGATCGCTACCACTTTCGCGAATGACGGGTGCACTCTCACCCGTAATGGCACTTTCATTGACGGAAGCGATACCTTCAACGACTTCGCCATCGCTGGGGATAAAATCGTTAGCTTCAATCAACACGAGATCGTTTTTGCATAAATCAGCGGATTGCACCAGAGTCACTTTGGCATTGCGTTCAGGTTTAGATAATTTTTTCGCTTGTATTTCTCTACGTGCTTTGCGCAATGCTTCTGCTTGCGCTTTGCCGCGACCTTCAGCCATGGCTTCGGCAAAATTGGCAAACAATAAGGTGAACCACAACCACAAAGTAATCGCCATAATAAATTTAGTAGCCGCTTCGCCGATATCGATTAACGCTTGTACGTATAAGCCTAATGTAAGTATTGCACCTACATAGACAGTGAACATCACAGGATTACGAATTTGATGGCGTATAGATAATTTTAAAAAAGCATCGCGCATTGCGATAAAAATAATGCCGGGATTCCAGATCGCAGTTTTAGTGGCCATGTTGTGCTCCTATCGTCAGTGCTTCAACAATGGGCCCGAGAGCGAGCGCTGGGAAAAATGATAAGGCACCAACGATGGTGATGATCATAAATAAAATGATGATGAACTGTAGGGTATGAGTTGATAACGTGCCGGCAGTGCGGGGAATAGTTTTTTTGCGGGCTAATGAACCAGCAATGGCAAGCGTCGCTATTGCTAACCAATAGCGCAGAATTAACATTTCTATGCCACCGACAATATTATAAAAACGGGTGTTGCTATTTAGCCCATCAAAACTGCTGCCATTGTTGTAGCCCAGGGAAGTGAAAGTATATAAAAGTTCAGTGAAACCGTGGGCGCCGGGATTACCGAGAGCACTCGTACCAGCGGTGGTGATGGCGGCTATCGCTGTTAACAGCAACACTAGCAGCGGGATAATTAATACGGCAAATGATGCCATTTTCATTTCATACGGCTCAATTTTTTTACCTAAATATTCGGGGGTTCTGCCTACCATGAGTCCTGAGACAAATACGGCGATGATGATGATCATAATCATGCCGTACAATCCAGAGCCGACGCCACCAAAAACCACTTCGCCTGTATGCATGAGCCATAAAGGGATCATGCCAGCGAGTGGGGTGAAAGAATCTGGCATGGCATTGATTGCACCAGTTGAAGTAGCGGTAGTGCTAGCCATCCAGGTTGCAGAGTTGACGATACCAAAACGCGTTTCTTTCCCTTCCATATTGCCGCCTGCTGCTAGGTGGCTATGTGCTTGAGTGATGCCCATTTGATTAAAGGCAGGATTTCCTTGTTGCTCCAGTACAGTGCTGGCAAAAATTAACGGAATATACATAAGCAACATAGCGCAGAAAATAGCCCAGCCTTGACGTTTATCATTGACCATCATGCCGAAGGTATAAGTGAGTGCTGCGGGAATAAGCAGCATGGCGATAAGTTCTAAAAAATTGGTTAGCGGAGTAGGGTTTTCATAGGGATGCGCGGAATTAGTATTAAAAAATCCGCCGCCATTAGTGCCTAATTGTTTAATGGCGACTTGCGATGCGACGGGTCCCATGGGTAGCAGTTGCGTATGAGAATCTTCAGTGGCGAGTGGTTGTAGCGTCTGAATCGTTTGATAAGGCTTGATATTTTGCATCACGCCTTGAGAGGCGAGGGCTACTGCGAGCAGCAGTGCCAAAGGTAACAAAATGTAGAGCGTGCCGCGCACAGTGTCTACCCAAAAATTGCCAAGATGGGTTTGCTCATGTTGGACTAAGCCGCGAATGACGGCCATTAATAATGACAGGCCAGTGGCTGCAGATAAAAAATTTTGTACGGTTAAGGCGAGCATTTGTGATAAATAACTCAAGGTATTTTCGCCACCGTAAGCTTGCCAATTCGTGTTGGTGATGAAACTGCTCGCAGTATTAAAAGCTAAATCAGGAGAGACGGCAGAAAAAGCCTGAGGGTTTAATGGCGCATAAGCTTGCAAGCGTAATAAGACATAAAAAAATAACCAGCCTACTCCATTGAACACGAGCATGGCGGAAAGATAGGTTTTCCAATTCATGTCTTGATCGGGGTTGATGCGGGAGAGACGGTAAATGAGACGTTCGACAGGGGAAAGAATTTTATCTAGTCCACAAGGGTTGCCTTGGTATACCTGAGCCATATACCAGCCGAGCGGTTTGACCAAAAGGATAAGGGTGGTCAGTAGTAATAAGATTTGTAATATGCCGTTTCCTGCCATGGCGCTATCTCATCCTAAAATAATTCTGGTTTAAATAACACGACTAGTAAGTAAAGCAATAAGCCAAACGTAATTACACCGCTTAATAAATACAGCCCCATTATTCACTCCTAGATAAGCTATCAAAAAAATAAATAATGACAAAACTGAGGGTAAAGAAAAGAAGGGTTAAAAGAATGAGTACAATGTCGGTCATGAGATCCTGTCCTTGGTTCTGAGACTAGAGTAACACTGTTGTTGTGAGTAAGGTATCTGCGCATATAAACGCTGTTAGTGAAGCACTCTACACTCTTGATCAAGATGAACACACAATGTATATTGCCGGCAATATTATATCCAGATAATAACTATTATTTCACACGCGAGGCGCTAAATGAATAATCGTGGAAGACGAAAGCAAGGCAGTCAACACATGCCTGCAGAAAAACAGCATGAGGAAAAAAAACGCGAAGCTGTTTCGAATATTCTTGAGACATCCGTGCGTTCACAGCCTGCTGTTATCCAGGCAACAACAATACCATCTGACATATTATTACCGACGGCGGGAGCGCAGTTTCATGTATTAACTGCAGAGGAATTTGCAGAGAGATTATCAGAAAGCATGCAGCTCCTGGTTCCAAACTTTATTTCTACTTCATTCTATGAGCAACATGCAGCATTGGTAAAACTACTTTATTCTAGCTATCTCTATTTTGTGGGTAATTATAATGAAGACCAGTTCAGTGCCAGCCAAGCTCAAGAAGTAATAGACTATTTTCCACAACCTTTCCAGCAAGAAAAAATCCAACTTAATGGAATAATGTATAGAGCTATTATTCTCGCGTATTTCCGCTTAAATAAGATAAAAAAAGCACTTGAGATAGCAGACTTGGCAGTCAATGCAGCGGTTATAGAAGGTAGATATTATAACTCACAGGTCAAACCGGACGTTTTTCCGCTTAGCACGTTATTTTTCTTAAAAGGCAAATTAATGCTTCTATCTGACGGCGATGCTGCGTCACCACCAGTAGACTACGATGGAGTCATTGCCTGCTTGACCCAAGGGCTCAGTAAGGGCGCTACTTCATTGAGAAATAAAGCACAAATATGCGAAACGCTCATGTTATATCAGTTGTGCTTAAGAAAAAAACACGGGTTGCATGATGTTAGGCAAAGAGAATCAATTGCAGACTATGAAAATAAATTTCTTATCAATAAAAGAAATGCGAAGTTCTCTGAAGCTATTACTGAAATGGAAAAAATGAGTGCATGGTATATAGAAATGCTACCTTGGGCGCTATTGCGGAAAATTGAATTACTTGAGCTAGCAGGATACATTGGTCCGCAGCTAACACTCGAAGTGTTCAGCCTATATTCATTTTGCACCTGGCTTTCAGCAAATATTCAGTCAAGCCCTAAAGAAAAGATCCATCGGGTCTCAATCGATATGTTTATAATCGTTGCTCGGTGTCATTTACGCATGCTTGCAAGTGTAAGCTTAGACGGTATAGAAGTAGATTTATATGAGCGTCTTACTCAGCATCATGATGAACTTATTGCTACGTGCAAGTCGATTGAAGGTGCAAATGTAGATGCAAAACAACTCGAATATACAGTATATGAGAATTATAAAGAACTTGGTGATTACTTCTTAGTGCAATATCAGGCAACATGGAATAATAGTTACTTGACCCACGCGGAGCGATCTTATAGAAAAGCTGTGGATGCGCATAAAAAAACACCTCAAGAAATGTCGGATAAATTTGCACAGATTACACAGTGGCAATCAGGCCAAACACCTAATGATGTTCCAGAAGGTAATCACCCCGATGATGTGCAAAGACAAAGAAAAGTAAAGCGTCAAACAGCAGGAAAATCAAATTTTCCTGCTGTCAGTAAAGGTCATAAACCTGTGCGGCAACCTAGAGAAGTAGAAGAGAAAATAAATAAGCCCCATGTTCCTTATGACCAAGCAGCTCGTGCGGCAAAAATCTTACAACAACAACAGCGTGCAGAAAAACTTGATAAACATCGTGCGGCCCGCCTTGTAAAGAAAAAGGAAGATAAAATCAAGGGAAATAAAAAAGCTAATAATAAAGCTAATAAACCTGAAATAGAAGATAGTTCCAACACTCCCAGCACTTATGAAATACGTGAGCTCTCTTGGCAAGAAATACGGGCAAAGCAATTAGCGGAGGCTAAAGCTAAAAGCAATGCCAAGGGTGACGAGATCAGCAACGACATTCAAGTTCAAAAAAAAGTGAAACCACCTTTGCTGCCAAAACTGGCAAATAGTGTGCGCGCAGGCATTTTAGTCAATCTTACGGCATTAGATCTAGAGTTATTAGCAGTAGTCCCTGAAGGCGAAGAGGAAGAGGGTATTAATGCTATATTTGGCGGCACAGCGATGAATCGTATGTTAGAAACAGAACATGAACTAACACCAGGAACATTGGATGATGCTGATACTGATCTTGATATGCAAACGGGTTACGCCATTGCTGCTATGAAAACTACCTATGAACAACGCTATGGATTAAGATTAATATCTTGCTATGTAAGTGAGTATGATCCCTCACTTTTGCGTATGAAGATTAGAGTTGGTGATAAGATTGTGGCCATGGATGTGAAACATAATCCTGGTTTAACTAAAAAAGCACAAAATTTTCATGCCGCTAGCCATAATTGCTATGCTACCTGCGTCTCAAATTTTATTACCATCGATAGAAAAGTTCATGATGGTACTGGCAGAGGTTTTGATGATCTGATGAGTTGTACTATTCGCACGGTGAAACCAGCGAAAGAACTCTTTGATCGAGTGAACCCTTCTACTATTTTGAATACGATTAAGTTACGAGCCAGGCTAGAATTTATCGTTGAAAAATTTAATCTGCCGCTTCAGCCGAGTCTCGCAGACGATTTACAAGTACAAATGATAGTGCATACAGAAAATCTTAAACGTAACCCAGGTCAAACCAATGTGGCATTAAAAAAGATTTTCTTTCATAAAAATACCAATGCGCTGCGTGATTTGTTTCATTTGGACATATTCAAGAAACTTTTTCCAGAATTTATGGTGTTATTTGAGAGGGATCAGTACCAAATCTTATTTGGTGATGCCAAACTTTTCTATGAAGCATTTTTTGCCTTCTTAAATCAAGCGAGGAACAATCGTAATACGTCGCTATTTATCGTCTATGACTTTCTTTTGATGAAACTCAAAGCATTGCAGCCCGATGTCGATCTAGAGCAAGTGATCGCACAGAATCCTATATTGCAACAGCAATATAACTATATTGTTCAAAGCATAGCTAAAAAGCCCAGTATGATTCTGAATGAACTTGAGCGTGCTACAACCTTCGCTTTACCATTACAGCATCGTGTTTTGACTGCGGTTGCACAAAATATAGATCTTTTACCAGCGGTGGTGCAGGCTAGTACGGCAGTTTGTGCGGAAGTAAATCGTTTCTTAAAGCGATTATTTTTCGCACAGAATAAATTGCCTTTGATAGAAATGCTGTTAGATTTTTCTATCTTTGAAAAATTATTTCCTGAATTAAAAGCGAAGGCAGGTCATCATTTTGATGACGCCATTCGAGTGATTTTCACAAACAATCATTCACTGGGTGATGTTTATAAAACTCTATGTATGAAAATGCGGGGATTGAAAATGAACAACCCGATCGTGCATGAATTTTATCGTAGCTCGGCTGAACAAGGTTTAGAAAGATTGTCTGGTAAGATAGTGGCATTGTCTAGATCTAAACAATACGCTGAGTGCTTAGATTTATTAGAGAATATTAGTTTACATTTTAACGCCGTGGAGTTTTATCGTTATTTATTGGTCAAACAGTTATTGCAGCATTTGTTTCCACATGGTTATCAGCAGTTGTTTGCTGATCAAGCTTGGTTGTGGAGTAAATTGACGATCATAGATCAGCGTGTGCCCGCTGAGAACCGATTAAATTGTATTTATGGCGTAATCTTAGTATCACTGTCTCAAGGTAATGTTTCGTTGACACAGCAGATTATTGCTGATGAGAATTCAGTTTTTTATTGGCATGGAAAAATTTCTGGTTATAACTGGGAGAATTTAAACGTTGTTTGTGAGGATTATTCGAAGCTACGTCCACAGTCGAATCAATTTGGTCTTTTTCAACATCCACAACCTCATGTGATGCCTTTGGTAAGAGTATTGCCGCAGGCTCCGCAACAGTTCCCGTATATACCAGCAATGGGGCCATCTAATTTTTTTTACCACCCAGGCCCATTGCCATTTCCTCCTGGTTATTTACCACCACCTCAGCTTGTAAGAGCGGGCGGTCCAATGTGGGAGATGTCCCCGCCATATTATCCTCCCAGAGAGTTCAAGTCGTAACACTCACAACAAGAAAAAGTGGTAATCTCAGCAAGACTGAAATGCCTAGCAATGCTATGCTATTTTTCATCTCATAACAGAAAGGAATTTTGTGCGAGCCTCCTCTCCTGCAATTTCTCCACGTTTTCTTGGCTATTTCATTTGCAGCTTAGCCTCTTTATTTTACGTATATGATTTCATTATCCGTATTATTCCTGGCACGATTGCCGACACATTAATGGTGCATTACCAAATAGGGGCAGCCGGCTTAGGATTATTGTCGTCATTTTTCTTTTTAGGCTACATGCTCATGCAAGTCCCTTGCGGGTTGCTCTATGATCGTTTTGGACCTCGACGTTTACTCTCCTGCACAACTTTCATTGCTGCAGTAGCAACGTATTTTTTTATTGCCACGCCTTATTTTTGGCTCGCAAGCGTTGCGCGCTTAGGCATGGGATTAGGCTCTGCCTTTGCCTACATTGGTGCATTGGTACTCGCGAGTCGTTGGTTACCCGCGCGTCACTACGCATTAGTCGCAGGTCTCATACAATTGTTAGGATCATTGGGCGCGATCATGGGTGAAGAACCTCTAGCCAGACTCACGGCTTATTTCGGTGCCTATGCTGTGATTAAAATTGTCGCGATAGTAGGCATCGTATTAGCACTGATTTTTTGGTTACTGATTCAAGATTATCCGCCTGGTACAGCAGCACAATGGCAGCAGCCTAGTGGTGAATCGCATGAATGGCGGCGACTGCAACACGTGTTGGCCAATAAACAAAATTGGGCGGTCGCTTTTTATGGCTTCACTATTTGGGCGCCCATTGCTATTTTTGCCTCCCTTTGGGCCGTCCCCTTTTTAACCACTTTATATAATATTTCTACTGTAGAAGCCGCTGGACTCGCGTCTTTTCTTTGGCTAGGCGTGGGACTCGGGGGTCCTATTTTAGGCTGGTATTCTAATCACATTGGTTTGCGCCGCTTACCGTTACTGATTGCTGCAGGCATTGGTCTCATCAGCTCACTCTGCATACTTTACCTACCGCAAATACCGATCAGTTTCATGGCACTGTTATTATTTTTCTATGGCACCGCCAGTTCAGCGCAAGCAGTCACTTTTGGACTCGTACAAGATAATAATGTCGCGCAACATACAGGCACAGCGTCAGGCTTCAATAACATGGCCATTGTGTTAGGCGGGGTGTTATTTCAGCCATTAGTAGGCTTATTTTTAAAATGGCACTGGCAAGGCAAAATCATTGATGCCACGCATGTTTATACTATTACTGACTTTCGTTTTGCTTTATTAGTAATTCCAATTTGCTTCATCTTGAGCTTGTTAGTAGCAAATCTTTTTATCAATGAGACTTATTGCCAGCCTATGCGCGCTTGATAAGAAGGGGTGCGATTGTTAAGCGTTCAATTCATCGGTTATTGAGCGTTGGCTTGGATGGATATTTTTTCACTACACGCTTTCAATGGCATTTCAGTTCTTGTCAACCAGCAGCTGCGCGCAATATTACACCTTAAGCTCGTCATCATAGTGACCAAAGCTATTTACAAATTTTATTAGGCCTGCTTTTACCTACAGATTATCAACTGATGAGCATCTA
>Ga0207156_10205_pt1 | contig 14404 bp, 12 predicted proteins | sample Alteio_BWMinHeat_24_FD_153514 | JGI IMG/M metagenome (GOLD analysis project Ga0207156, IMG submission 153514) | Enriched cells from forest soil in Barre Woods Harvard Forest LTER site, Petersham, Massachusetts, United States -... | ecosystem: Environmental > Terrestrial > Soil > Temperate forest >...
CCCAATCCATCAAGCGGGTGCGGCGTAGATCCGGCGGTGATGCAGGGAAGGCGTACGAGATTACCTCGGGAGGTCTGCATGGTGTCCGCAAGGACGGACTGAGCGAGCCGAAAGGTAAGCCGAACGCCATGCAGAAGTCAGCATAGGACATAGTAGGTGGAGGAAACGAGCCCGAGAAAGTAGGGAAGCCTCACCCACTGAAGGTCCGAAACGGCCCCCCTTGGGATAGGGGGTTGAAAGAAGAGGGGAGTAGGACTAGCGACTTATGGGCGTAGAGCGGCAGAAAAAGCAGGGGCAGCAAGAACTGGCCTTCATGGGGGCGGAGAAGAGTGAAACTCGGAAGGCCGCCAGGGAAGGGACCGAAACGCCGATAGCGGAGCAAGGAACTGAAAGCCCGACGAGAAGCACGGAGCTCATGGAGGGAATCTGTGAGCGCGAGAACCTGATCAAGGCGTGGAAGCAAGTGAAGGGAAACAAGGGAAGCCCCGGGATCGACGGCATGCGGGTCGAGGAAGCAGGGGTATACCTAAAGGAGCATTGGCCAGCGATACGGGAAGAACTGTTGCAAGGGCGCTACAAGCCACAGCCAGTGAAGCGAGTGGAGATACCGAAAGCCGGGGGCGGGAAGAGGAAGTTAGGAATCCCGACGGTGGTGGATCGGATCATCCAACAGGCGGTGGCGCAGGTGCTGGAGCAGGAGTGGGACCCGACGTTTTCGGAGCACAGCTATGGATTCCGGCCGCGGCGTAGCGCGCATCAGGCAGTAGAGCAGGCGCAGGAGTACATTCGGGAAGGATATGCGATCGTGGTTGACATCGATTTGGAGAGATTCTTCGACCGAGTCAACCATGACGTAATGATGGGCCGAGTGGCGCGGCGGGTGGGAGACAAAAGGGTGCTGAAGTTGATCCGGGGATTCCTGGAGAGCGGAGTAATGGAAGACGGGCTGGCGCGGGCAACGGAAGCGGGAGTGCCGCAAGGCGGACCGCTTTCGCCATTGCTGTCGAATCTGCTATTGGACGAGTTGGACAAGGAGCTTGAGAGACGCGGCCTGCGATACTGCCGGTACGCAGACGATGCGAACGTCTACGTAAAGAGTGAGCGGGCCGGGAAACGGGTGATGGAGAGCCTGAAGAAGTACCTCGCCCGGAAACTGAAGCTGCAAGTCAACGAGGAGAAGAGCGGAGTGGGGGCAGCAAAGGAGCGGAAATTTCTCGGATTCACAATAATCGAAGAGGGCGGGGAACCGAAGCGCAGCATCTCGGGGCGGTCGCTGGAGCGATTTAAGGAGCGAGTGCGAGAGATAACCGGGAGGAGCCGGGGAATCAGCTTGGAGGACATGGTGGCGGAGCTCAGCAAGTATGTGCGGGGCTGGAGAGGCTACTATGGATTCTGTGAGACCCCGCGAGTGCTCAGGGACCTGGACAAGTGGATACGGCATCGGCTGCGATGCATGGTGTGGAAGAGCTGGAGGCGAGGGAGAACGCGCTACAAGAAGTTGAGGCAGCGCGGGATCGGGGAGAAGCTCGCGGCGATGACGGCAGGGAGCAGCCATGGACCCTGGCGAGCAAGTCGCGGCGAAGCAATGCACAAAGCTCTACCCATCGCCTATTTCAGGAGGCTCGGCTTGGCCGAATTAGCGCTGCGGCTCGTTTAATCAGCCGAACCGCCGTGTACAACCAAGTACGCACGGTGGTGTGGGAGGGGGGAGCCGCGAGGCTTCTCCCTATCCCGATCGGTAAGGCTCCGCCTTACCGGGTGACGGCCTTCCCAATTCTCTTGCGGCTGCGCCGCTGTGCCGCGGCCTCCGCCCCGATCCTTTCAGAGGAGAACGGTCCCATGGGGTACATGTTACAGTTGGCGGAGCTCACCGGAGATGTCTGTTGCCGCGAGTTCTAGGCGGTTTGCGGTAGGAGGATATTCAACAGCGGGGAAGCGTCCAGCCGACGGCGTGCAGCGGCGGCGCGCGGAAAGGGCTTGACGACAGGAGTACCGCCACTTTGGCGGATGATGGAATCGATCAGTGGCCCAGAAGAACCGAGCCACTGATCACTATTCACTACCCACTACCCTCACGGCTTCTCGACGATGTCTTTCTTCAAATCGGTAAGCGCGGCCGCCAACTCGCCCTGCTCCTTTTTCGGCACTCTAAACTCGGTTAGAACTGCGACCAGGTGGTTGACGGAGATAGTCCAATCGTCTTCCGTTATGCCCAGCCCCTTGTGCGCCGTCTTCATGTCGCGGCCGATGTAGACGCACGGCCCGCCGGTCGCGGCGCACAATTGATCGAGCACCAGTTGGCGAATCCGCCCCTTGGAGTTGTCGCTTGCGCCGACAAAGAACCGGCCAAGCTTAGGGTCGCTGGCCAGCCGAACGATGAACTTGTCAGTGACCTTGGCGAGCGCATCGTATCCGCCGAGCCGCTTGTAGAGGCTGTCCTTGCTTTGCGCCGATGCGTTGCTCGCCGACCCCAATGATCCCAGCGAAATTACCAGCGCCATCAAAGAGCATGCGAACTTCAGTCTTCTCATTTCTTGAGTTCTCCTTTGTAGTTGAGTTAGGCCGGCAAAATCTGACCGCCTTCCATGTAACAGCGCCTTCAAGCGAGGTGATTGGGCCAAGAACGGCGCGCCGCGACTGATCTGATCTGATTGGCGCGATGGCCTACGCTTGAGGCCAGTCCTGATGGGTGTCCAAGCTAGAAAGATACGTCGCTCGTGACGAATTGGATTTCTTGGCGAGACACAAAATCTTAGTTTGCTTGGGCCTGGTTCACGGGCAGCCAAACGGCTCCTGGCCAGGGCGTTCTTCCGGAGATCTGAACAGGGAGTTGAAAAAAGGGTACGGGGGACGTTAGCCCCCCGTACCTGCGTTTGAGCCTCCTGGCTATCAGGCGAAAGCCAGCTTTTTGGCAGGGTTGAGGCTCACCCCAAATCGTGGGGAGGGGATGGTCTCCACGAGCGGGGCATCGCTGGCTGGCCAATGTAGGGACCAGCCAATATCGGCGGCTCGCTTGCTTGAGCAGAAGGGTCCGCCGGATTTCAAAAAACGTAGCCGCGATCCTTTGGATCGGCCTAACTCGGGCTCGGGATATGAATTGCTTTTTTCCCCCTCACTAAAGATAGACGGAAATCACATCGCCGTTTTTGCAGAAAAGAATTTTCAGCACGATTCTTTTTTCCGCCAAGGCGTTTCATTTATTTCCTTATATCTCTAGAGATTTACACATCGCTGCGATTTGATTCGCTGCTCTTCGCGCGTTTTAATCATGTGCGCAAACGGTCAAATCAGTTTCAAGACTCGGAGAGGCCCCACAATCTGAGCGTTGCGACCGAGCCTTGGAGGCGGTATGCTTGCTGAAAATCCGAGCAGGGTTGGATTTCATACGATCAAAGCTGATAGGAAGGAAGACCATGACAAAAGCGAGGATGGGACTGACGCTAATCAGATTTGCGCTCGTGGCGATACTGGCTGCGGCATTAGGACTGCCAGCCGCGGGGCGCGCGCCCGCGCAGACGATCGACATCGACCGCGTTGTGGCCGAATTGGAGCCGGCGATTCAACAGACCTTGATCGAAGGCCGAATCCCCTCCGCCGCCGTCGCCCTGGTCTCGGGAGACAAGATCATTTGGACGGGGGCGTACGGCTATTCCAATCTGTGGGCGCGCACGCCGGCCGCGCCAAGCACGGTGTATCTGATCGGCTCGACCTTCAAAGCCATGGCGACTGTCGCATTGCTTCAACAAATGGAGCAGGGCAAGTTTAAGCTTGACGATCCTGTCAACGACTACCTCACCGATTTCAAGATCCAGAACGAGACGCCGGGTAAGCCCGTGACGTTCCGCCATTTGCTGACCCACACGTCGGGGCTCCCCGCGGACTTTGGACCTTTCACGGTCTGGGGCGATACGGCGCCGCCTACGCTCGAGGAATACCTCGGTAAATCACTAAAGGCGGCAAAGCCGCCGCTCGAGGCCGAGGTCTACTCGAACATGGCCTACACGCTGGTCGGCTACCTGGTCCAGAAGTTTTCCGGGACGCCGTTCCGACAGTACATTCAAGACCACATCTTCACTCCCCTTGAAATGACCAGCACCGCGTTTGCTCCCACCCCTGAGATGGAGGAGCGCTTGTCGATACCCTACGTTGTCGACGACAAGACCGGCCAGCAGACGCCCACCGTGCGGTTGAAGGCGGCCGTCTGGCCGGCCGGCATCGTCTATGGCGCGATCCACGATCAGGCGGACTGGTTGATACTCAACTTGAACGGCGGCGTCTTCAAGGGCAAGCGGCTGATCGCTGAGAAGACATTGGAGCAGATGCTGACGCGACAGTACGACAAATTCAAAGGTCCTATCGAAGGGCTATGGGGCAAAGAGACCGCTGGATTTGGGCTCACCTGGTGGCTCGACGCGCGCAACGGCGACCGCTTCTTCGCCCACAGCGGCAGCGTCCCTGGCTACACCGCATTCTTGCTTGGAAATCGGGATCGCAAGCTCGGCTTTGCGATCCTCACCAACGGCAATCGCGCCCATCCTCATTTGATCAAGCTGGCGGACCGGGCGCTCGACTTGATGAAGATGTATTCGAAAAACCCGTAGCGCAAACTGCTAGTTTGCGTCGGTCACGCCGTTGGCCGCCAAGGGCGCCCGGACCCTTCCGTCAGACCTGGCCTTGCAGTTCACCAACTCCGGGAGCGTCGGGTAGCGAAGCCGAGTCCGCTGGCAGATGATGTGCCAGATCTGTTAAAGCAATCAGGCCCAGAATAACTGGATTCGGTAGCAAGAGCGGCGCAAACTGGGCCGAATCCCACCATCGGGAGATGGTGGATCGTTCATTCCAGCCACATAAGGCAAATGGCAACGAGGGAACTGTCCAGACTCTATTGCAGCCGTCTTGTCGTTGATTCGGTAATGCTGGGCGGGACAGGAGCGGAATCTGACAGATCCGGCGCCGTGACCCTCTCCCCGGCAACAGCGGCAAGGATGGGCGCGGCCCCAAATGCGTTTCGACTTATCTCGCGCTCGCGCCGTGAGGTCCGGTACTCTGCAAAGGCGCCGATTCCATTGGCTAGTTCAACCAGGCCGTGAATCGTCATCCATCCAAAGAAAAGCGACCAGAGAATCAACCACGGAAAAATCGTCTCGGCAAAGTGTAACGGAACAAACAGGAGCAGCAGCGAGGCGATGATGTAGCCGGACCCTGCCGTCAAGTCTCGAATGCTTTTTCCGTATTTCTTTTGCCAGACCTCCTGCGTTATTAGCGTCGTTGCGCAGACGTCCCCAACTGGCCCTACTTTACCCGCCAATGCGAGGGCGACGAGTTCCAGATTGGCGCCGCAGACGCGACAGAATTTGACGTCGTCCGAGTTTTGCAGTGCGCAGTTTGGGCAGTACATAGCAAACACCCAATGCTACCTACGGTCCCAGGTGCGACGATGTTCAGCTCGAGCGCCGGCAGGGCGGGGACCAGGTCACTCTATAGGACCGGAGGGCGCAACTAAAGCAGGGTCTCCCAATTCACGTGAGGTTGCCCTTCCCTTGCGGTCGAGCAGCAGTATCTTCCGCTACTTATCTTTCCAATCCGGAATCCGGCCGGGAGTCCACGGAGCTCCGGCCGCCTCCAAATCTTTCTCCAATTGCGCGAGATCCTTTTCGACCAGATTGCGCAACTGCGGCAGAACCTGCTCAAACTCTCGCGCCGCCGCGGCGTACTGGTCCATCTGGGTTTGCGTCGGACGCGCCGTGGAGAGACGTTGCTCTCCCACGATTCCTCCCACTCGCTCGATGATTGACGGAGGCGTGTTCTCGCTGCGCGCCCGCAGATTGTTGTCGCCGCTCAAGGCGCGCAAAATGTCCCCGGTTCGCCGATCCAGGGCAATCGCGCGATCCATCAACCGCCCGTCGGCCGCCGGCGTCTCTTGGATGGCGCGTTTGATCAGACCCATGCGGGTTTTCACCTGCGACGCGGTTTGCAGCGAGCCCACCACTGCTCCTTGCAACCGCGAAACCTTCTGCTGGAATTCAACAAGCGCGGCGCGGTCCGCTTCCGACATCGAGGATTGGCCTTCGGCGTAGACCGTGAATTCTTGCGGCGCGGACAGTTGCGTGAGCGCCCCGTTTATGCGCTTAGCCAGGGCGACCGAATACTTGCCGGGCATGACCAGCGCGCCCGACGGCGGCTCAAAAAACGGATCTTCCTCGGCTTCGGTCGGCCGAGCCGGCGACAGCGAGGCGGCCGGATATCGCAAGTCCCAGCTTACGCGGTTTATGCCTGGCGCCGCTGGCGCGTTGAGCCGCCGCACGACCCGGCCCGATGCGTCGGATATGGTCAGCACGATGCCCGGCGTCTCTTCCTCCTCTTCCGCGCGCAGATCTTCAAAGCTTGGCAGCGGAGGCGCGGCGCCCTTCTTCACGGCTTCCTGCTCCGCCTCTTGTCGTTTCTGCTTCCGCGTGCGCAGCGGCTGTTTCAGGTAATAGGTGATCGCGGTTCCAAAGGGCGGATTGTCAGCCGTGTAGTAGGACTCGCCCTGAAATGACTTGCCGCGTCCGCCAAGCGGCTGCGCCTGAATGTACATCATCGCGTCCTTGACCGGGAACAACGCCGCTTCCTGGTTGAGCGACTCCGCCTTGACCATTCGCAACGGCGCATAGTTATCAAGCACGTAAAAGCCGCGCCCAAAGGTGGCGATCACCAGGTCGTTTTCGCGCTTTTGAATGGCGATGTCGCGCACCGAAATGGTAGGCAGGCCGCCTTTGAGCTGGACCCATTTCTGGCCGCCATCAACCGTAAAGAACAAGCCAAACTCCGTGCCGATGAACAGCAGATTCGGATTGACAGGATCTTCGGCGATCGCCAGCACCGGCCCGTTCGCGGGCAGGTTGCTCTTGATCGAGGTCCAGCTCTTCCCGGCGTCCGCGCTCTTTAGCAGGAATGGCGTGAAGTCGCCGTTCTTGTGATTTTCAAAGGCGGCATAGACGGTGCTCGGGTCGTGCTGCGAGGCGATAATCCGGCTGACGTAGGTATTCGCGGGAACGCCGGGAAAGCTGTCCATCTTGCGCCAATTCTTGCCGCCGTCTTCGGTGACCTGGATCAGCCCGTCGTCCGTCCCGACGTAAATCAAGCCCTCTTTTTTGGGCGATTCGGCGAGCGCGCTCGAGTTGCCATAAAAGTCGGTCGACTGGTGTTTGGCGACGGCGTCCGCCCCCCAAATCCTGCCCATCACCGGGAGCTTGTTGCGGTCCAGGGCGCGCGAGAGTTCGCCGCTGATAGCCCGCCAGCTATCGCCGCGATCGTCGCTGCGGAACAGTTTGTCGGCGGCGAAATAGACCCGCGTGTGCGAGTGTGGGCTGATAATGAAAGGCGAATCCCAGTTCCAGCGCAGCGGCTCTTCGGCGTGGCCGGTTTGCGGCTGAATGCCCATGCGCTCTCCGGTGCGCTTGTCAAAGCGGACCAGCACGCCGTATTGCAGCTCGGCGTAGACGGTGTTTGGGTCTTCCGGATCGACCTGGGCGCGGAATCCGTCTCCTCCTTGCGTAACAAACCAATCGGCGTTGGTGATGCCCGAAGCGCTACGCGTGCGCGACGGGCCGCCCATGTTGAAATTGTCCTGCGCTCCCCCATAGACGTTATAGAAGGGCGCGGCATTATCCACTGTCACATCGTAGAATTGGGTGATCGGCAGATTGGCTTTGAACGACCAGTTAGCAGCCCGGTCATAGCTTTCATAGAGTCCGCCGTCGCATCCGACCAGGTAATGATCGTTGTTGTCGGGATCGATCCAGATGATGTGATTGTCAACGTGCTTGTCCTTCTCGCCCAGTCGCCGCAAGGTGCGGCCGGCATCGTCCGAGACCAGGATGAACACGTTCATGATGTAAATGCGGTCGACCAGCTTTGGGTCGGCGAAAACGTGTCCGTAGTACATGGCCGTCGTGTCGTATTCGTTGCGCCTTTCCCAACTGCCGCCGCGATCGGTTGAACGAAAGATGCCGCCCTTTTTGTCCGCCGCTTCCACTGTCGCATAGATGACGTTTGAGTCGACGGGAGAGATGGCGAGTCCAATACGGCCAATCTCTACGGTGGGAAGCCCCGCCTTGAGCTTGTTCCAGGTCGCCCCCGCATCCGTCGATTTGTACAGGCCGCTCTCCGGCCCGCCGTCGATGAGGGTCCATACGTGGCGGCGGCGCTGGTAGGCCGCGGCGTACAGAGTGTCCGGGTCCCGCTCATCGAGCGCGATATCGGTTACACCCGTGTTTTCACTGATCGCCAGGATGTTCTTCCATGTCTTGCCGCTGTCGGTCGTCTTGTAGAGGCCGCGTTCGCCGCCGGCGCTCCACAGCGGTCCTTGCGCCGCGACGTACACGGTGTTTGAGCTGCGCGGGTCGATGACGATGCGGCCGATGTGCTCGGAGGTCTTGAGCCCCATGTTCTTCCAGGTCTTGCCGCCGTCGTCTGAACGATAGACGCCATCGCCGTAAGAGACGCTGCGCTGCGAGTTGTTTTCACCGGTTCCGACCCAGACGGTCAGCGGATTCCTCGGATCGATGACGACCACCCCGATTGAATAAGAGCCTTCATTGTCAAAGACCGGCGCCCACGTCGTCCCGGCGTTCGTCGTCCTCCATACGCCGCCGGAGTTTGCCGCAACGAAATAGCGGCTGTGATTGGTCGGATCAACCGCGATGTCGCCAACCCGCCCGGAGGTAAACGCGGGACCGATCGAACGGAACCGCATGCCGTTGAAGGTCGGGCTCGACATTGGATCCGGCTTCTTAGGCTCTTCCTTCTTGGCCTCGTCCTTCTTGCCTTCGCCCCGCCCAGCCTCGGTCTGCTCCTTTTTGGCGCCCTCTTGGCTTGCTTTTTCGGGCGCTGCTTTGTCAGCTTGCTTTTCAACCTGCCCAAAGACGCTCATAGGCGCGCCGATCAGAATCATCGTAAGACAGAGCGGCAACAATCTGCGCAGTGAGTTCAAGATGGCCTTACCTCCCTTTACGAGCCCATCCAGCAGCGGCGCTCAACGCGACCGTGCTCCCTAATTCTGGTCTTGTTCCGCGGTCCTCAATCCAGGTTAGACAAGGGAAACTCAAACCAGAAACGAGAAACTAGAAACCAGAAACCACTTTCACGGCAGCCGCTCGAATGTAAACTCTACTCCGGGATTGGTTGCCGGCTTGAGAGTCAGAGTCTTGCCTTCGAGCTTGAATTCCCATTTCGATGATGTGCCCATCGCCGCCGGGTTCGACTGCACCATCTGCTGGATCGTAATCGTGTTGCCCTGGATCTCAAAGGTCCCAGCGGTGGCCGCCAACCCCTGGTATGCCTCAACGATCTTCTTCATGCGGTCTTCTTGAGGCTCATTCTGATCCCATGTCTTGCGGTTCAGCGCCGCCCGGACGAACGCTATGTACTTGCCGTGGACGACCATGACGCCCTTCTGATCCGCCTCAGTTTGAGAGCCGCCCTGGAACTTCGTCGAGACATACTTATACGCGCCGTCCAACTTCGGATCTGCTGCTCGCCCGGGAACGACAGCAACGGCCAGGAGAAACAGAAGCACAGCGATTCCTTTGATCCTCATCGAAAAATCCCCCTATTATGCAGCTTATTCAGCTCGTTTAGGATAGCAGTAGAATGACAACCCTGATTGAGCGCCTATCATACAAGCGAGGCCGCGGTTTTTCAACAATGTGACAGGCGCGGGTCCAGGTGCGGCCGCACGCCGCCTCGGCGCGATGACCCGCCAACGACTTCGGCGCGTTACTTATTCGGATTCGAGCGACTGGCCGTCTCGTCGAGCAACGGACTGATAACCGCGAGCAGCGCCGCCCGATCCCGCTTGCCGATCAGGGTCTCGCGAATCCGGCCCGCGCGGTCGATGACGTACGTTGTCGGCAGGGCGGGAACCCCGCCGAATTTCTGCTGCTCACCCTCTCCTCCGAGCACGATTTTATAGTCCAGCTTTATCTTCTTTCGGAATTCGTTGATCTCCTTTGCGGTGTCGTCCCACGAGACCCCGACAACCGTAAGACCGCGCGCCTCCAGATCGTGATGCAGCATATTGAGTTCAGGGATCTCAACTCGGCACGGCACGCACCAGGTCGCCCAGAAGTTCAATATTACGACTCGCCCGCGCAATTCGCTGAGACGAAATGTGCCGCCCGCAACCGCCGGCAAAACAAGGTCCGGAGCCGGCTTGAGCGCGGAATCCTGAGCCCCGGCCTGAGGCGAGGCGCTAGCCGCGCCGCTTGTCTGCGCCGCTACTTTGAGCAGCGTGAGGTCAACGAACGGCCGCCGTCCGCCGGCGCCATAACCTGGAAGGACCAACCCGGAGAATAATAAGATGCCGGTCGCGACCATCTTGATTCTGGTATGCGCACATCGCATGGTTTGAGCCTCCTCCGCGGACAGGGCGCGCGCGGCGCCATTCCGCCCATCGCCGGCAGCAAAGCGTTTAAGTATACACCGCGGCGCCCGGCGATGGGTCAAGACCTGGCTGCAAAAAGTTGTAAAAAGAAACGGGGCGCCGACTAGTTTCTACCAAGAGAGGGCAGCCCGGCTGTCTTGCCAGCCCCACGGCGTCCAATGAATAATGATTGTGCGTCCGGAGCTGGATGGGCAAGGCGGCGGATGCAAGGAGCCGAAGATGCCGGGAACCGTGAAGATCGCGATAGCAGTGCAAGACATGTTCTTCGCCGCGAAGATCAAAGCGGCGGCTGAAGCTGCCGGCAGTCAAATCCTGTTCGTGAAGTCCCTCGAGCAATCTGAAGAGCTAGCGAAAGCGGAACCGCCGTCGCTCTTGATCCTGGACCTCAATTCAAATGGCCTCGATGCCCTTGCTTTGGTCAAGCTCTGGAAGGCGCGCCCGGTCCTCAGCACGACGCCGATTGTCGGATTCATTTCTCATGTGCAAACGGAACTCATCCGCGAAGCACGCGTCATTGGCTGTGACTATGTTGTGCCGCGCTCGCTGTTTTCACGCGTCCTGGTCGAGATAGCCGCCGGAAATCTTTCTTCCCTGACGTCCCACCATGCCGGCGCATAGGACGCCGGGATCTGCAATCTGTCATCTGAGATCTGTCATCTGCGATCTGCGATCTGTGATCTGTGATCTGTGATCTGAAATCTGACAGGTCTGCGACGTGTGAGTTTGACCCACCAAAGGGTTCGTCCGCTTTCTATACGATTTCGTATGACCGAGTACGCGAATGGTCCACTCGAATCGCCTAAACCGCAAAGGGTTGTACCCGTAATCGCCGTCCCTGCCGCGTTTAGATATCCTCGACGATTTCGTATTGAATACGGCTAAGGCGCGGCATATCTGTTGCAATTGACACCGGTGAAGTCAGATTTAGCCTGGTGGGAGACAGATTATGGCGTTGCTGTGGGAATTGATTACGAATCACAAGCACTACTGGGGTGTGCCGCACAAGAGCGACAGCAGCAGCAATCAGATCGTGATGATCTGTTACGGCTGCGGCAAAGTAAAGGGTGTGAAGGCCAATCTTTGCCCCCGCAACTAATGACCTGAAATCCTGGCCGGCTCCATAATGAACGATCGATGCGGGCCAGGGTTTCGGTCATTAGGAATGGGCCGAGCCCGCTGCTAACCACAGGTCAACCAGAGGCGGGTTAGTCGGCTGCCTGTGACCTCGACGAAGCGCCCGTTATGATGCCGTAGAACTCTGGCCTGCGGTCCAACACTCGGTCCATTTCATAGGCGCCCGGCACGTTGACTATTTTGTTTTTGGCCGCCCCCTGAAAATCAATCTGAGCGAACAGGATTTCTTCTTCCTCGCGGCTCAGCTCTCCTATCGTGTCGCCGATAAAGTCGACGGCTTTTGTCCTCCCGATGAATTGCCAACCCCGTTCGATGCCCACGCGGTCCACCGCAAAAAAGTTGACGTGATTCTCGTTGGCGCGAGAGTTGATGACGTACTCGGGAGTCCGCCAGGCGCCCGTCGGCCAATTGGTCGGCAGGACTATGAGTTCCGCGCCAGAGAGTTTGAGGACGCGCGCCGCCTCCGGAAAGCTCACGTCATAACAGATGTTGACGCCGATCTTCCCAAATGGCAGGTCCAGCGCCTCGAAGGGTTTGTCGCCCCGAGTCAGGAACCGGTCCACGCCGAGAAACGGAAGATGGACTTTGCGATAGACGCCGAGGATCCCGCCTGGACCTAAGATCATCGCGGCGTTATACAGATTGCCTCCGTCCTTCTCGATAAAGCCGACGACGGCATGTATGCCAGTCTCGCGGCACACCTTCAAAAAGAGCTCGGCGGAAGGTCCGTCGATAGGCTCCGCAAACTGCGCCGCTTCTTCAAGCGACTCGAAACAGTATCCGGTCACGGCGCATTCCGGGAAGACCGCGAGCTCGGCGCCGCGCTCGGCTGCAATTCGCAAATGCTTTACGATTTTATCCCGATTGGCCGCCGGGTTGCCGATTTCGCAGTCCATTTGGACGCCCGCTATCATTGTTTTTGCCATATCCGTCTTTCCGTTCCCGGCTGAGATCGCGACGCAGTACGAGCAATGCGTCTTGCTCTTGGCCGACACTCAAATGGCGGAGGCGTGTGGGAATCGAACCCACCCAGGCCGCCTCTCAGCGACCCGCAACGGGTTTGAAGCCCGCGAGAACCACCAGGCCCCCTGCGCCTCCCGTCGCGTCAAAGGTAGCAAGCGGCGCCTTGCGAATCAAGCGCGAGCAGCTAGGAGGTTACGCGTTTCTGGTTTCTAAGTTTAGACGATGTGCATCGTCGGGGAACTATCAACCAGCCGGGAACTAGAAACGAGAAAGGAGAAACCAGAAACCAGAAATTAGAAACCGCGTTTTTCGGCGACCCGCCGCATGAATCGCTCCATATGAACCATCGCGCGGACGTGAGTTCCCTCGCCGATCTTGTCGATGCCGTCGTGGGCATGGACCGCAAACGAGACCGTGTTCTCGTGGACAGCCGAGACCTCCGCGCTTACCGTGACTTTAGCGCCGACCGGCGAAGCTGCCAGATGTTTGACGTTAACCACTACGCCCACCGAAACCCAGCCTTCCGGGAGGTATTTCCGTATCGCGTTCGCCGCCGCGACCTCCATATGATAGATCATAATCGGAGTGCCATATACTTCGGGCATCGTGGACTCGAAATGAGCAACCGTCATTTCCCTGGTGACCTCGATAACCGAGGTTGCCGCCGCTCCAACCGGTATGTTCGCAATCGCTGCCATCCGTCACCTCGAAAGGAATCGAAGAAGGAGGAGATTTTAGCCCGGCCAGGCTGCGGATACCAAGTGAAAAGCACCGCGCCGCCGCGCCGCTGGCTTCCTGTAAGGCCTGCTGCCTGTCCCCTAGCGGAATCGGACTGTGCTTCACACGCCACACCGGTGTCGCATCGGCGCTACGGTTCATCCGCTCGGATTCGAGGGCGGCGTTCTATTTTGCTTAATTTCTCGCATTCCTTCGCTGGCACGGCCGTTGCTACCACACGTAGCCCGGTGTAGCTCATAATGCCCTAGAGAGGCCTTTTATTTGATACCGCAAACAACGCTCGCCAGTTCGATTTCAACCAGCGGACATGGACTGCACACCGGCGAGCCGGTGCACATGACTCTGCTTCCCGCTTCGGCGTACACGGGCTACGTGTTTCGCCGTACCGACTTGAACAATTTCGAAATCCAGGCAGCGCCGCAGTATGTCGCCCGCGTGAGCTACGCCACAACGCTTATGCGACAAGGAGTGATGATCGCCACAGTCGAGCACCTGCTGGCGGCGCTGGCCGGGGCCCACATTGACAACTGCGTCATCGAACTCGACTCGCTCGAGGTCCCGATACTGGACGGTAGCGCGGAACCTTTCATCGAGATGATTGAGGCCGCCGGCACAACCACGCTCGAGGCGCCGCGGCAGTTCCTCCGCGTGCTGAAGAAGGTCGAGGTCGCCGATGGCAATCGGCGCATGAGCATAAGCCCCGCCTCAAAATTCTCTTTATCGTGTCTCATTGAATTTGCGCACCCGATGATTGGCACGCAACGCCGCGACATTGAAATCCACGATGGCCAATTCGCCCAGCACCTCGCCGCGGCCCGCACCTTTGGCCGCCTGGATGAAGTCGAGGCTCTGCGAAATCTTGGGCTCGCGCGCGGCGGGTCCTTGGAAAACGCCATCGTCCTCACGCCTGAGGGCGGGATTATGAATCGCGAAGGATTGCGATTCGTTGATGAATTTGTCCGCCACAAGATGCTTGACATCATCGGGGACCTCGCTCTATTTGGCATGCCGATCCTGGGCCACGTGGATGCAGAGCGCACCGGGCACGGCGTGCACACTGCTTTGGTCGCGCGGGTCCTGCGCGATGATTCCGCCTGGGAAATTACCGATTCCCCTCCTCTCACACACGCGGCGTCGTGATTC
>Ga0207156_10206_pt1 | contig 14391 bp, 14 predicted proteins | sample Alteio_BWMinHeat_24_FD_153514 | JGI IMG/M metagenome (GOLD analysis project Ga0207156, IMG submission 153514) | Enriched cells from forest soil in Barre Woods Harvard Forest LTER site, Petersham, Massachusetts, United States -... | ecosystem: Environmental > Terrestrial > Soil > Temperate forest >...
GTCTTCTTCCGCATGAATTTCTGCATCTTTAACCATTTTCTTGATTTCATCTTCACTCAAACCACTAGAGGCACGGATGACAATGGATTGCTGTTTGCCTGTCGCCTTATCTTTTGCAGAGACATGCAAGATACCATTCGCATCAATATCAAATGTGACCTCCACTTGTGGCATACCGCGTGGTGCGGGGGGAATATCTGCTAAATCAAAGCGGCCTAAAGATTTATTCGCTGAAGCCATTTCGCGCTCACCTTGCAGGACATGAATAGTCACAGCAGTTTGGTTATCCGCAGCAGTAGAAAACACTTGATTGGCCCGTGTGGGAATCGTGGTATTTTTTTCTATGAGCTTGGTCATCACACCGCCCATGGTTTCTATGCCTAAAGACAAAGGCGTCACGTCTAATAATAAAACGTCTTTAACAGAGCCAGATAATACTGCACCTTGTACCGCAGCACCTACTGCAACAGCTTCATCAGGATTCACGTCTTTACGCGGTTCCTTGCCGAAGAAATTCTTCACTGTTTCTTGCACCATAGGCATACGCGTTTGGCCCCCGACCAAGATCACATCTTCAATTTCCGCTGCCGTGAGACCTGCATCTTTCAATGCGGTGCGACATGGCTCGACCGTACGTTTTACGAGATCTTCTACTAAGGATTCCAATTTCGCGCGTGTGATTTTGATAGTTAAATGCTTAGGACCACTCGCATCAGCAGTGATGTAGGGGAGATTTACTTCTGTTTGTTGCGTAGAAGACAATTCAATTTTCGCTTTTTCTGCCGCTTCTTTTAAGCGTTGCAAAGCTAAAGGATCGTTACGTAAATCGATACCGGCGCTCTTCTTAAATTCATCTACTAAATAGTTGATTAAGCGCACGTCAAAGTCTTCACCGCCTAAGAAGGTATCGCCGTTGGTGGATAACACTTCAAACTGATGCTCACCTTCCACTTCAGCGATTTCGATAATGGAAATATCGAAAGTACCACCACCCAAGTCATAAATAGCGACTTTACGATTGCCTGGTTTTTTATCTAGACCGAAAGCTAAGGCTGCGGCTGTAGGTTCGTTGATGATACGTTTCACTTCTAAGCCGGCAATACGGCCAGCATCTTTAGTGGCTTGACGTTGTGAATCGTTGAAGTAAGCAGGCACCGTAATAACCGCTTCAGTGACTGCATGGCCTAAATAATCTTCCGCCGTTTTTTTCATTTTAATGAGGATCTGTGCTGAGACTTGTTGTGGTGCTAATTTTTGATTATTCAACACTTCAACCCAAGCGTCGCCATTATCAGCTTTGATAATTTTATAAGGCACAATTTCTTGATCACGTGAGACGACTTCTTCATCGAAACGGCGGCCAATTAAGCGTTTTACCGCATAAATGGTGTTTTTAGGATTGGTGACAGCTTGGCGTTTAGCCGGCTGACCCACCAGAATGTCGCCATTTTCTAAATAGGCGACGACGGAAGGTGTGGTGCGACTCCCTTCAGCATTTTCGATCACTTTAGGGCGATCGCCCTCCATGACTGCGACACAAGAATTGGTGGTGCCTAAATCGATGCCTATTACTGTACTGGTTGCCATAATTATTCTCCAAAACGTTGATAACTTATCTGTAAGATGGGGGTACTTTTCTGTTTTTCAACATGGGCCATCTCCGTACACGGCAATTTTTTAATATTTCTCTCATCACTCCGTCGTCCCGCGCTTTATGCGCGGGATCCAGGGACAAAAGTTTTGTCGCTGGATCCCGCGGACAAGCCGCGGGAAGACGTGGTAGTGGACAAAGTATTAAAAATTGTCGTGTATGTAGCGCCATAATGGTTTATCACTCTTTAATCTGTCTTAGCGACCACCACCAGAGCCGGCCGCACTAAGCGATTATTCAGTAAATAGCCTTTTTGCAGGACAGTGATCACGGTGCCTGGCTTCACTTTGTTATCAGCTTGCGTCGAAACTGCTTGATGATATTCAGGATTAAATGGCTGCAATTCTGGGTTCACTTGTTGCACTCCATGTTTTTCCAGTACGGCATGGAACATTTTAACGGTCAGACGCACACCTTCAATGACAGCACCCATTTCCTCTGGATTGGCTTGCGGATTCACCATTAAGGCACGTTCTAAGTTATCAATGACGGGTAATAGATCAGACACAACCGGTTCCAAAGCAAATTTATAGGCTTGAGCAACGTCTCTCTCTGCGCGGCGCAAAATATTTTCCGTATCCGCTTGAATACGCAAACTCCGTTCCCAATTTTGATCGGCCTTTTTTTTCTGCTTCATCTAATCTTTTTATGAGCTCTTCATAGGACACATTACTATTCATACGTGTGTCGTCATTCTCAGCATTCATCGATGAATCATCATCACTATTATCGGGTGCCATACAGCCGTTCTCCGTTATCATGTTAGTAGGTTAGTTCTTAGCCCATAATATGCGGGCGCTCTAAGCTTGATTCAAGGCCGCAGACAATAATTTTGCTGTCAGGTCTACGGCAGAGATAACGCGATCGTAGGGCATGCGGAGAGGGCCAATAACGCCCAGCGCACCGACCACTTCCCCTTCTACAGAATAAGATTTAGTGACCACGCTCCAATCATTCTGCGCCCCCAAGCCAGATTCTTTGCCAATTAAAATTTGCACGCCCTCAGCGGCTAAGGCCCGATCCAGTAGCTCAAGTATTTCCTGCTTTTCTTTAAAAGTATCAAACAGGCCACGCAAAGTGCCGAGATCTACTTCTTTGATATGGTTCAACAAATTATTTTGCCCATCAATCAAACAATCTTTAGGATCATCTGTCGCCAATGCCAAGGTTTTGCTGAGCATATTTAAAGCTATTTGCGTAAAGCGAGCGATTGAGTCGCGGTCTTCTTGCAGAGCGGTCATGAGCTCAGTACGGATGGTTAAAAGATCTTTGCCGATATAATGCACATTTAAATAGTTAGCCGCTTGCTGTAATTCTGATGGGGTATAGGAACGATCAGTCACAATAATCCGATTCTGCACTTCGCTACTATTTAACACTAGCACCACTAAAACCCGCTGATGGGATAAAGATAAAAATTCCACATGACGTAAATCAGTGCGATTACGGCGCGGCAGAGTGACGACAGAAATCAGTTGCGTGAGCCCAGATAACGTAGAAGAAGCTGATTGCAATAAATCTGGCATGGATAATTGCGGATCTAATTTAGCAACCAAGGTTTTGACTTCTTGGCCAGCTAACGGTTTCACCGTCAAGAGACTTTCAATAAAAAAACGGTAACCTAAAGCAGTGGGAATGCGGCCGGATGACGTGTGGGGAGAGATAAGATAACCTTCATCTTCCAAAGCGGACAAGATATTGCGTATGCTAGCCGAGCTCAAGCCTAATGCGGATTTCTCCGTAATCATTTTCGAGCTGACAGGATTGCCTTCTTGGATATAAGATTCCAAAACTATTTTTAAAACTTGCTGATCTCTGGGATTCATAATCGGCTTGGCTTAGGGCAACAGTTGAGAATATATCATTAATTTTTTTTTTAATGTAAAGTTTCGCTATGTCATCACAATTCAAAACCATAGGTATTATTGGTCGGGTACGCAACCCTGGCGTCGTCGATACGCTGCGCGCTTTGGTGTCTTACCTGCAAGCCTTGAAGAGAAATATTATCTTAGATGCTGATGTTGCTGAAACCCTCGCTGACACTCGCCTCCCCAGCGCTCCCCGCACAGAATTAGGTAAGCTGATCGATTTATTGATTGTTGTCGGTGGCGATGGCAGCTTACTAAACGCAGCGCACGCTATCGTGCATGATGAAAAACCCGTTGTCGGTATTAATCGTGGCAGCTTGGGTTTTTTAACAGACATTCTGCCTTCGGATTTATCTAAAATTAAAGCCATTTTGGGCGGCGAATATATCCTAGAAAAACGCGCGTTGCTGACAGCCACGCTTAAATATCACAACCATCTTATAGCGCGCGCCGACGCTTTAAATGAAGTAGCATTAATTCCCGATGCCGTCCCACACATGACTGAGTTTGAAATTTATATTGATGATCAATTCGTTTGCAGCCAAGATTCTGACGGCTTAATCATTGCAACACCAACAGGCTCCACTGCTTACGCTTTATCTGCTGGCGGCCCCATACTGCAATCACAACTTGATGCAATGGTAGTAGTGCCCATGTTTCCACACACACTGAGTAATCGCCCACTCGTCATTCATGGCAGCGCAAAAATTGCTATTGTCATTACGCCTAATAATTTAACGTCACCGCGCATCACTTGCGATGGTCAGGAGTGTACGAATGTACCGCCTGGCAGTCATATCTTGATCGAGAAAAAAGCGCAAAGCTTACATTTGATTCATCCGCTCGATTATAACTATTACCAAACGCTCCGCAGCAAATTACATTGGGGCAGAAAATTACATTACACGGAATAATATGCTGACAGAAATTCACATACGCCATTTGGCAACGATAGATGAAGTTCACCTAGAACTACCCAATGGCACTATCGTTATCACGGGCGAAACGGGTGCTGGCAAATCTATCATCATGGAAGCCATTGATTTGGCTTTAGGTCTGCGCGCAAGTCCTGATATTGTCCGCGCGGGTAAAGATAAAGCAGAAATCAGCCTGAATTTTTTTGCTGACGACAATCAAGATGCTTTGCTCTGGCTAGAAGAAAATGATTTTAATGCTGACAAAGATGCCTGCATGATTCGACGTATCATCTACACCGATGGCCGCTCTCGTTCTTATATCAACGGTATTCCCGCAACGCAACAAGCCGTGCGACAACTCGGCAATTTTTTTCTGCAAATTCATGGGCAGTTTGAACAGCATGCTTTACTCAAAACGGAAAAACAACGCAGCATTTTAGATCATTATGCAGGACATCTTGAACTCGTTACCGAAGTACAACACTTGGCTAAACAAGAAAAAGAATTGGCTGAGGCAATTAGTTTGCTCAATCAACAAGTCTACGATGCAAAACAACATAATGAATTTTTGCATTTTCAACTGAGCGAACTTGACGCCCTACATTTACAACCAGGGGAATGGCTGACACTGGAAAATGCCCAGCGCAAACTGGCTAATGCAGAAGAATTATTGCTGCACTTGAATAAAATCGTACAGCAGTTAGGAGATAACGAAGAATTCAACATCACCAAATCATTACACGAATCCATCAAAGCGTTGCACGCGATTCAAGCCGTAGAAAATAAAACCACCAACTGGTTAGAAACGACTAATCATTTATTAGTGCACACGCAAGATTTACACTCTGAGCTAACGGCTTACCTAGAACAGATAGAACTAGAGCCCGACGAATTACATCATATAGAACAACGCATTCAGCAAATTTATTTGATCGCGCGCAAATATAAAGTGCAGCCAGAAGAATTACCTATCTTAAAAGAAACCTTGCAACAGCAATTAACTGCTTCAGCCTCTAGCGAGGAACGGTTAATAGAACTTGAAGCGACGCGTCAAACTTTGAAAAAAGCCTACTTAAAAGCTGCAAAAAAACTAAGCGGGAGTCGTGCGCTTGCCGCTAGGCAATTAGAGCAAGCTATTACTGACATCATCCAATCTTTGTCGCTACCGCACGGACAATTACACATTGAATTTACGCCTGAAACAGCTGAATATGCGCCACATGGTTTAGAAAAAATTCACTTCCTCATCAAAACCAATCCTGATCAAGCATTACAACCCCTCGCCAAAGTGGCCTCTGGCGGTGAATTATCGCGTATTAGTTTAGCCATTCATTTGGTTACTGCCGATCAACATGCCGTCTCTACTTTAGTATTCGATGAAGTAGACACGGGTATCAGTGGGGCAATCGCTGAAAAAGTCGGCAAATTATTACGTCGGCTTGGTATTTCCTGCCAAGTGTTATGCGTAACCCATCTTCCGCAAGTAGCAGCACAAGGCCATCATCATTTATTAGTCGAAAAAATGGTGCACGAGCAAGCCACATTCACGCAAATTCATCTCTTGAGTGAACAAGAAAAAACGCAAGAAATTGCTCGCATGCTAAGCGGCGAGAGAATCACTGATGCCGTATTGGAGCATGCTCGAGCTATGTTAATAACGGAATAAAAAAGCCTTATTTTTGCTTTTTCTGGCAGCTAGGGCAAATGCCATAGATATTCAAATTATGGTCGGTAATCTCATAACCAGCATTTTTGGCGATAATTTCTTGCCGGCTTTCGATATCAGCATCAACAAATTCATCTACACGCGCGCACTTCACGCAAACCAAATGGTCATGATGTATGCCCGACTCTAGTTCAAATACGGAATACTCACCTTCAAAGTGATGGCGAATGACGAGTTTTGCTTCTTCAAATTGCGTCAGCACCCTATACACGGTAGCGAGGCCAATGTCTTCACCCGATTTAGCGAGAATATGGTAGATGTCTTCGGCGCTTAAGTGATGTTCTTTGGCGTTTTCTAAAATTTGCAATATCTTCAGACGCGGCAGAGTAATTTTGAGGCCTGCTTTCTTTAAATCTGAATTATTCATAGATCAACGCTCCTGTAGGACAGTTGGCCAAAATTATAGTGAAGCAAGCCATGAGTGTCATCTTAAAGTTTTTCCGTGAGCACGATTGACCTTTCAGAGCTAGGCTCCTAGAATTGCCCCAACAAAGGAAACCCCCATGCAAAAAATATTGCTCATCCTCTTCATCACGTTATTACTCTCTAGCTGTGGCATTTTCCGCGTGCACAAAATGGATATCGATCAAGGTAATGTCATTGATGCAGACAAAGTAAACCGCTTGCATACGGGAATGAGCGAAGCACAAGTGCGGGATGTGATGGGCACCCCCGTTTTAGTCAATATTTTCGATCCTGAAGAATTAGATTATGTGTACACGTACCAGCCTGCCTACCATGACCGCGCTGAAAAACAAGTCATTGTGTTATTCAAACACGGTCGAGCCACGCAAGTTAAAGTTTGCAATGGCCCCATTTGCTAAGAGGTATAGACATGTTCACTGCTAAATCTCTGCCACCCTTTGATGACGTAAAAAAAGCATATTATTCAAACCTCATCGGCAGAAAACCCCTTACAATTAATTTGCCCTTTAGAAGTAAAAGCCAATAACCTAGAGCATATGGATAGATTTGTCGCCATTAACAGTTTAAGTACACAAGAAAAAATGCAATTAACTGCAGCCATGATTGAACACGACCAAGTTATTTTAGCAGCAGAAATTCGCAAACTAACCATACTGAAGCAATTCTTAGAAAATTCTGTACTAAATAAACTAGCAACAGCACGTCGCGGCAAAGTATGCACCGCTATATCGTTATTAATATTTGGCAGTATGTTCACCGCCACTGTCGCAGCAAGGAGCGCACGGGCTGCTGCCATAGACGAACTGCACCACACACTCATACCCCAACAAAATAACATCTCTTGTTTCGATCATTTTAAGGTTAGTCAAGGTGACTGCAATCAAAAGCTAGCGCTAGAAAATGAATGCACCCATGCGTGCGAGTTATTGATGCTAAGCGTCAAATTTTTTGTTACTTTTTTGCTAGCTGACACTCTTTATGTAGCACCCTTATGTGTTTTTATTTATTTCCAAGTTCTGTACATTCAAAATTTAACTGCAGAAATAGATAGAATAAATACGAAAAAACTAGAGAACCTTCCTACAAGTGTAAAAGCTGAAATACGCAAACACCCTGCACTTACCATGGAGATGACTGTTGCAGAAGCATTAGCAATCACCGTGCATGATATAGAAAAATATCAGGCTCATGTTAAAAATATTCCTGCGCAAATTAAACAATTACTCGAAAAAATGTCTGAAGAACACTTAGGTATTCCTTTATTGAACCAAAGAACCTCGGCTATAAAAGAATATCATTCCTTCAGTATCTAAATATTATTTTTTGCTCGTGCGCGACGGGCTTCTTTAGGGTCAATCAGCAATGGGCGATAAATTTCTATTCTATCTCCAGGCTGTACGATGTCAGTGAGTTTTTTTAACTTTCCGAATACACCGACCGCTTGCTTAGCTAAATCAATCTCAGGGAATAAAGCGAGCATCTCTGATTGCTGTATAGCCTCGCCAATAGTCGTTCCCCGTGTAATCTGTAGTGAGATTGATTTTTGCTGTACAGGTGCCGCATAGACGATGTCTATAGTAATGAGTTTAGGGGTGGCCATAAAGCTCCGCTGCGCGTTTACAAAACGCATCCACCAAGGTATTAGCAATGTGATGAAACACTGGTTGAAAAAGTTTATCCAATAGATGGCCGCTAAATTCAAATTCTAAATCTAGCAAAATCTTGCAGGCGGTCGGATTCAATGGTTGAAACGACCATTTCCCTTCGAGTTGACGCAGCGGGCCATTCACCAGACTAATGTCAACTTTCTCGTATGGGTGCAAGCGATTACGTGTCGTCAAATTTTTATGCATCCCCTTCCAGGCAACATCCAGCGAGGCAATAATTTCCTCTTCCGTTTGACTCACAATATGGCTGGCGTGACACCAAGGTAAAAAACGCGGATAGTCTTCTATGCTATTGACTAGCTCAAACATTTGCCGTGCGGTATAGGGCACTAGCGCACTTCGTTGAATAACGGTCATAATGATTCCCAACTTAATGAATTGATATTATACTCCGCGACATGAAACCGTCACAAAATACAGACCATAATATCGCTGTCAACCGTAAAGCCCAACATGAATTCTTCATTGAAGATAGATATGAGGCTGGAATAGCCTTATTGGGTTGGGAAGTAAAAAGCCTGCGGGCTGGTCGAGTACAATTAGACCAAGGTTACATTTTATTGAAGAATGCCGAGGCTTTTTTAATCGGCGCTCTCATTACCCCTTTAAATACCGCCTCTACCCACATCGTCGCCGATCCGCAGCGGACACGAAAATTATTATTGAGCCGTCACGAAATCAATAAATTAATCGGCAATACTGAACGCAAAGGCTATACGCTGTTACCTATGCGACTGTATTGGAAAAATAATCATGTGAAATTAGAAATAGCCTTAGGGAAAGGCAAAAAACTGCATGATAAGCGCGCTGTAGAAAAAGAAAAAGATTGGCAAAGACAGCAGCAGCGAGGTTTGAAGGGCGGCTAGATTAGCTTTATCCACTCCTTGATATCAATAGAAAATGCGGATAACATTCTGGCCTTCTCTATTATAATCAACATAGGGGGCGACCTGGTTTCGACGTGAGTATCGAAGCTTAAGGGGCATGTCGAGGATAGTAGCTCACCTCGTAAAATATGTTACTAAACAAATAGTTGCCAAAAAACAACGCAACTTCGTTAACAATGCTCGCTTTTCTGAAGCAGCATTAGCCGCCTAAACACCGGCATAACGCCTCTCACCAGCTGTGCTTGTACGGCTGGAGTACTGCGAAAGCAGTCACGGGGGGTCATATTTTACAAGCTCGCTGACAGATACGCCTGAAATCCATCAGCTAAACTAAGCACAAAGGCTCGCTGCTAGCTCACCCTGCCGGTCGGGGGAATAGCAGTTAAACTAAATGACACGGCTACACATGTAGAACCAAGAGTGTAGAGCTTGCGGACGCGGGTTCAATTCCCGCCGCCTCCACCAAATAAGCATCCAATAACAACCAAATTCATCCACAAACCCCTTGTAAATAAGGGGTTTTTTATTTATCCTTCTCCATTAAATACCCCTACCGTCCAACGACATCCACCCAAAAATGGGGGTATAAACGGGGGTATATTGGCACCCCCAGAAGGAGATACCCCCAGTGGCTGCTAAAGAGATGAAATTTCGCAACGCTAAACCTCGGGAAAAGGCTTATAAAATTCCTGCTGAACGAGGTCTACATATGCTAGTCAAACCCAATGGATCAAAAAGCTGGCGATTTAAGTATCGCTTTCTTGGAAAGGAAAAGCTTTTATCTATTGGACTATACCCAGACGTGAGCTTCGCTGACGCAATAGAAAGAAGAGATGAAGCAAGAAAACTGCTTACTAAAAAAATTGACCCCGCACTAAACAAACAGATAGAAAAACGATCAACAAAATTAGCTGCAGAAAACAGCTTTGAAGCTATTGCGCGTGAGTGGTATGTAAAATTTTCTACAAAATGGACACCTAGCCATGGCGAGAGAATACTCAGGCGATTAGAAAAAGATATTTTCCCCTGGCTTGGTCAGCGCCCTATCTCAGAAGTTACCGCACCAGAATTACTAAATGCATTACGACGTATTGAAAGCAGGGGCGCTATCGAAACTGCACATCGTGCGCAGCAGAACTGCGGCCAAGTATTTCGATATGCAATCGCCACTGGCAAAGCCGAACGCGATCCATCAATAGATTTACGTGGCGCACTCACACCAACAAGACAGAAGCACCACGCATCCATTACAAATCCACATGCAATCGGTGAATTGCTACGAGCATTTAATGATTACCAAGGTCATTTCGTTACTAAATGCGCATTACGTTTAGCTCCCCTGCTTTTTGTTCGTCCTGGCGAGTTACGTAAAGCCGAGTGGTCAGAATTTAATTTTTCTACTGCTGAATGGCGCATACCTGCTGCAAAAATGAAAATGCGTGAAACACACATTGTACCGCTCTCTACTCAAGCTATTACTATTTTAAAAGAAATACGCGCATTAACTGGTGATGGTCAGTATGTTTTTCCAAGCATACGAAGCAATAAACGCCCAATGTCAGAAAATACAGTGACCGGTGCATTACGTCGACTTGGTTACACCAAAGAAGAGATGACCGGGCATGGGGTACGCTCCATGGCCAGTACAATTTTAAATGAACAAGGTTGGAATCGCGATGCTATTGAACGTCAACTTGCACATGCTGAGCGCAACTCTGTCCGTGCAGCTTACAACTACGCAGAACATTTGCAAGAACGCAGAAAAATGATGCAGTCATGGGCAGATTATTTAGATGAATTAACTGCAAATAATAAAATCATTAAATTCCAAGTGGCATAATAAGGTAGAAATAAATGGCATTACCAGAAAAAGAATATTTCAAACTAAATGAACTATCTAAATTATGGAATTGCACCAAAGCTGATTTAATTCAATTTGGAGCAACTGGCAAATTGATTATTCACTCCGATTTTGATGGTTATGTAATTGTTGACGGAATATATAAAGACACATGCCTTACTGAAAAAATGAAATTTGGACAAACCATCGGTAGGCTTTTCACCTTTGATTTAAACATTAATAATCCTATAGCAGTGCACAGCCCAAACTTAGAGAATATCTATCATTATGTTTTTAAGGTTCCACGAAAAGAACATGTTAAAGTACACCTCCAAAGAGCATTCCGCGACACAGAACAACCAATCACTCTTGAACTTTTTAAGCACTACGATGTGAACGTCACTGATAATTATGTGTCAATGCTTATTCCCTTAAACGAATTTGATCACATAAGTATTAGCCCAAGCATATTAACCTGGCTTGAAGATATTAGCGTCCAGATGTCATTAGGCATGGAACAGATAAGAAAAGAAGATATTAAAAAGTTAATTACCAAAGAACGAGTTCAGGTCGAATTTTTACAACCTTTAAAACCAGGATACTTTAGATGTATTGCTGAAGGCAAAAATCAAGAGCTACCTTGGCGCTCCATAAGTGAACTGTATGTTTCTCGCCAAAGTAAAAATGAATTTGAAAAAGAGTATCTAGTTGCCAAAAACGAAGAAAAGCCAAATAACATCTCTAAAAACAAAAATCCTCCAACACGTGCGTCAAAAAAAGTTCCTGAATTATTAAATTTCGCAAAATATGAGATTAACAACAATCGTCAATTTACAGCTTTTAGCAATTTAATTAAAGGATATGAATTTGATGAAGAACAACGGCACACCAAAACAATAAATAAATCGCTATATAATATTTTTGAAGAAATAGAAGAAAATTACCCTTTCAACATGTATGTAACACCAGCAGAAAAAGGATATAGATTCCACTTTTCATATAAACGCGGTAGTAAAATAGAAATGGACTCAACCTCACTAACCTCATTACAAAAGTACTTCACCGCTGCCAAAGAAGCACTAGAAACCTTATCCTGATACTTTTCTAAGTACTTTGCAGTAGTTAAGCACTCTCACTGCAACGGCAAAGTACTTAATCCCTCTTTTTAAGTACTTAATAGCGAAAAATACACTAAAAATACCGATAAATTTAAGCATTTTCAAAAATCATCTTATTCTCTAAGTATACAGCTACATCTTAACGGATTTATCAGGATGACGGCTGCAAACATTTTGATGGAGTAAAAATGATGGATAAATGTAATCAAGACAAATTTCTTCGGCTTCCCAGCTTAATCGAAAAAATTGGCGGATCACGTTCATGGATTTATCAAGAAATCTCTGAAGGCAGGTTTCCAAGGCCAGTAAAAATCGGAAAACGATCCTCTGCCTGGGTTGAAAGTGAAATCGATGAATGGATTCAACAACGCATAAAAAACCGATAAGGAATTAATGATATGGATATCAACCAAAACAAAAGCTCTTATCCCGTCCAAATGGTAGTAAGAGCTTCACAAAAACCAACAAGCAATCATACCAAAAAATTATCTAGGTTTGAATTTAACAAAAAGCTAAATTCGCTCCCTACTCCGTTAGATTATTATGCTAAAGAGCTAAAAAGGTTTTATCCCAAGAAAACACAAGCTACTGCTTTATGCCCTTTTCATCGTGATCGCAACCCTTCGTTCTCAGTAAACCTGAAAACAGGTGCTTATTTATGCTTTGCATGCGGCGGATGCGGCAAAAGCATAATCAGCTTTCACATGAAGAAATACAGACTAACTAAGCAAGAAGCATTAAAGTCATTGGGAGCATAGTATGAACATTCCACACGATATAATTTTTCAAGAAGCCAAAATATTAGTAAAAAAACATTTTGCAGAAGGTTACAAAATAACCGCTCTTCACACTTATACAACAAGCTCTGGCAAACCAAGCTACTGGCGTATCCGTTTAAAAAAGGAAGATAAAAAAATCATTTATCCCATGCATCAAGACATCAATGGTCAGTTTATTCTATCCGAACCAAAGTTTATCGACGATCAGAAACCATTATATCGTTTGCATGATTTAGCTATAAATGAAAATGATCCCGTGTATATTGTCGAAGGGGAATCCTGCGTAGATAAATTAATTGAAATGGGGCTACTTGCAACCACTTCAGGCAGTTGGAACAGCGCTAAAAAAGCTGATTGGTCATGCTTAAAAGGTCGCCCAGTTATAATCTGGCATGATGCTAATGATGTTGGTTTGCAATATGCAAAAGATGTAACTGAAATCCTTTCTAACCTAGATTGCTCAATTAAATGGATTGATATAAGCAATCTTAATCTACCCGATGGTGGTGACTGTATTGACTGGTTAGAATCACATCCTAATGCCACTCAAGATGACATAAAAAAAATACCTACGTATTTACCTGAAAAATCGAATGAAAGTGAAAACAAAAATGTCAAAGCAAACTATCCACGATTTGAGGTAAAAGAAAATGGGGTATTTTATTGCAAAAACATCGATGACTCCGAATGGTTATGCTCATGGTTAGTGATAAGAGCATTAACTAGAGATGCCAATGGGATTAACTGGGGTCGGGTTTTAGAATTTAAAGATGCTGATAACATTACTAGACAATGGACTATGCCCATGGAGTTATTAGGTGGCAACGGAGATGAACTAGCAAGAGAATTATTGCGACTAGGTCTTCGTATTGCACCTGGTTCAGCAATAAAAAAATGTTTAGTTGAGTACATTACAAATGTAGAAACCATTGAACGGGCACGTTGTGTACTTAGCACTGGCTGGCATGGCAAATGCTTTGTTCTGCCACACAAAGTTTTTGGTGTATCAAATGAACTTGTTTTATTACAGACTGACACCCATGTTGCAACTGATTATTGCGTAACAGGCACACTTGAAGACTGGCAAAAAGATATAGCAGCAAAATGTATTGGCAATTCAAGACTAATTCTTGCGATATCTCTCGCTTTTGCCGCCCCACTGCTCAATATTACACGTGCGGAAAGTGGTGGTTTTCACTTAAGAGGTGAAAGTAGTGCTGGCAAATCAACAGCCTTATTTGTTGGTGCATCCGTTTGGGGTGGCCGAAACTATGTGCAAAATTGGCGTGCCACAGATAATGGTCTTGAAGGTTTAGCTATGCAGCATAATGATACCTTGCTTGTGCTTGATGAATTATCCCAAATTGATCCAAGGTATGCGGGTGAAGTTGCATATATGCTAGCTAATGGACAAGGTAAAGTTCGCGCATCAAAAAATGGAACTGCTCGTCAACGTTATTCCTGGAGATTATTGTTTCTAAGTAGCGGTGAGATATCACTATCATCACACAT
>Ga0207156_10207_pt1 | contig 14318 bp, 14 predicted proteins | sample Alteio_BWMinHeat_24_FD_153514 | JGI IMG/M metagenome (GOLD analysis project Ga0207156, IMG submission 153514) | Enriched cells from forest soil in Barre Woods Harvard Forest LTER site, Petersham, Massachusetts, United States -... | ecosystem: Environmental > Terrestrial > Soil > Temperate forest >...
GCGAATTTCGATTCCAAGAGCAAAAATTGAAGATTTTTGCAAGCGATGGAAGATCATTGAATTTTCTTTTTTCGGATCTGTCCTTAGAGAAGATTTCCATCTCAATAGCGATGTGGATGTTCTTGTAGAATTCTCTCCTCATTCTTCTTGGGGATTATTAGATCATGCAGAAATGGAAGAGGAGTTGTCTCAAATCTTTAATAGACCAGTAGATCTCGTCAATAAAAAAGCCGTTAAAAATAGCCACAATTGGATTCGTAAGCGAAATATTTTGGAATCAGCAGAAGTTTACTATGCAGCGTGATGATGCTTTTTTACTGGATATTTTGAACGCTGCCAAGACTGCAAGAAAGTTTGGAGCCAACCTCACTAAGAAAGAGTTTCTTCAAAATTCTCTAGTACAATCGGGAATTTTGCATCAAATTATTATTATTGGAGAAGCCGTAAAACGGCTCTCAATCGAATTTAGACAAAATCATCCAAAAATCCCTTGGAAATTCATTGCTGGCATGAGGGATCGAGTTACACATGGTTATTTTGACGTTGATCTTGATGAGGTCTGGAACACAGTAGAGAAAGATCTACCTGAACTGATTAAGTACTTAACGCCTTTAGTATCAAACGAAAAACTCTGATAATTGGGATGTCAACCTGAACTTCGGAATGTGTAAAAAATCTTCATGGGGAACTAGTTGTTTTAAAGAGGCAAAAGCTCAAGAGGAGTTTTCAGCTTTTTATTTTCTTTATTGAAAAGATCTTGGCCTAGAAAAGAGACTAAAATTCCCTCTTTGGAAAGAAGGCACTTTGTGACCGTGTCAGCGATCTCTTGTCTAGTTGCTGAGATGACTTTTTTCCTAAACTCTTCACGCAATTCAGGAGTTCTTCCTGCTCTTTGCCATGAATAAGCAACCATTGCCCGGTTTCCTGGAGGAATGGGGGCATCTAGACTTTGTAAAACGCCCAATTTTGCCTCTTCGAGCTCCCTTTCATTAAAGCCTTTAGATCCGATCTTTTCGAGAGCTTTTTGGAAAGCGGTTACTGTTCGGCTTAAATGAGGATCACGGAAAGAATAAAAATGGAAATTGCCTGTGCTCGGTGTGTAAGTGGCTCCACTTCCATAGGCACCCCCTTTCTCGCGGATTTCTTTATGCAGGATGATATTTTCCATGAGTTCGGTAGAAAGAAGAAGTAAAGGGGATTCTGGATCTCGATAAGAAATCGTTCTCATTCCAAGAGAGGTAAAAGCGACGGGAGCTGCAATGATCCGAGCTTGCGGCTTTTGTTTTACAATTGAGTAATGACCTGTCCAAGGAGCGTAGGATTTATTGGGTAGTTTGAGCTTTAAAAGCCCCTTTTTTTCTAATTGAGTAAAAAAGTCTTCATCGCAAGTTAAGACGAGATGATAATTTTTGGATCCGAGAACCAGATCCGCAATCCGCTTTAAAGAACTGATGAATTTATCATCGCAATTTTTAGCCCAATGAAGAACAGAACGGTAGTAGGGGAATCCATGCCATTGATCGTAGATAAAAGAAGGAGTAGAGAGTCCGCTTAAAGAAGTTTGAATGGCATAGTTCATTGAAGCTTTTGTCAATCGATTCTGCAGTTCTGTCGCATGCTGAGAAAGCCACTCTTGGATCCTTTCTTTGTCATTGAGATCAGGACTTGTTGTATAGTCTGAGAAAAGAGAAAGGAGTTGTTCTGCCTTGTGATAAAGGGATTTCCCTCGAAGAGAAAATGTGGGACGGCAAATATCTGGATCAGCATGTGTTACATGAAGCGCAAGTGCTGCATCGAAACCACCGATATGAGATTGCTGAAACTCAAGAGTTTCTGCATAATTCCGACCTCCGCAACCGAGTTCTGAAAGCAATTTTGCAAAGAGTGAAACGAGGGACAAATCTTCAGTTCTTAAATCAGGTAATTCAAAAATCAGATCGATATAGAGAATCTGATTGGTAAAACAGGCGTGATGCAGGGTATTTCTCTTTTCGATGAGGGCAAAATCTCTATGATGTAGAGGAACGTCTTTAAGAGTGACTTTGGGCAGGCAATCAAGGGATTGATTTTCAACGGCTTCTTGGTATTGGGCCAGTTTTGCTGTTTGTTCAGCAATTTTGATTGCTGTAGTTTCTGTCAGATGGGCTCGAATTGTGGCGAGCCGTTTTTGTTCTTCTTCTTGCTCTTCTTTTTCCAAATGGGGATCGGGCTTTAAAATGACCCTCACGAAATGGGGATTATCGATGAGAGCTTTATCCAAAAGGTTGCTTAAGTACATTGGATCTTGGAGTCTCGCTCTTAAATCGGAAAATAAGCTGTGGATCAAAAGAGCATTTTCGGGTTCGCTACCATGTTGTTTAATGAGAGCTGCTCTCATGAAAAGGGTGAGGCCAAAAGGAACTCCTTCGGCGCCGATTTCTGTCCTTTGAAATTCGAGTTGATGCAATGAGGCTTCTATTTGTTCTTTAGTGAAAGAAACTTCTTTTAAAGTGTCAAAAAGAACTTTTTGAAGAGCATCAGCGTCTTTTTTGTCACAGCCTTTGCAAACGATTGCCCAAGGGATTTCGCTCATTTCGATGTCGAGTGAAGAATCAACTTGTGTACAAAGACCTGATTTAATGAGAGCTAAAGTTAAAGGAGACGCGTCGGTATCAGTGAGGATGCTTTCTATTAGACAGAGGGCGAGAATTTCTGCTTGGTTGGAAATGTGGCTTGTCAGCCAAGCAAAAGCAATTTGAGTTTTCTTATCTAGCGATTCCCCTTCAGCAATCGGGTATCGCTCTTCCGCATAAACAGGCGTAGAAAATCGGGGCTGAGCTGTGAGGGGAGGCACTGGGGCGATTTTCTTGACGCCTTGCAGCGATTTTTCAATAAAATCGAGATGTTTCACTAGAGGGATATTCCCATAAAAAAAGAAAAGACAGCGGGAAGGATGGTAGTAAGTACGATGGAAATCAAGGAGCTCTTCATAACTTAGAGTTGGGATCTCTTTGGGATTGCCTCCCGAGTTATGTGCATAGGGCAAATCAGGAGTTAAATGCTTGGAAATGGCTTCCCAAAGACGAGATTCAATGGAGCTCATGGCACCTTTCATCTCATTATAAACAACGCCTTGAAATTGAAGTGGGCCTTTGAGGTTTTTGGGATCAGTAAATTCAATGCGGTGCCCTTCTTGTAGGAAGCTGACTTGTTTGAGCTCTGGATGAAAGACCGCATCTAAATAAACTTCGAGCAAGTTGTAGAAGTCTTTTTCTACCTGAGAGCTTGCTGGATAGCAGGTAAAGTCTTGGCCTGTCAACGCGTTCATGTACGTGTTGAGACTCCGTCTAGTCATTGCGAAAAAGGGATCTTTGACAGGGAACTTGCGTGAGCCACAAAGAACCGTATGTTCCAGAATATGAGCTACGCCATTAGAGCTCTCAGGTAGAGTTTGAAACGAAAGGCAGAACAGATTTTCTGGATCGGCATTGCCGATGTAAGTGATTCGAGCACCTGTTGGCTCATGAACTAATTCTACAAGAGTGCTTTGAAGTTCGTTGAGCGGCAAGTATTTAGTGATTACAAAATCTTTGTAACTTTGGCCTACCGCCCTAAGAACCTGCATTGAATCCATGAGACTCAATATAACAGCCTAAGAACTGTTGGTCGAGAAATATTTCGTTTTTTTGGTTTGAGCCGCACAGCGCATGCATTCTCTAGTCATATAATCGCATTCTCCAAGAAGCAAAAGGAGGTGATTGTGGTCTTTAATCAAAACGTCCCGTGTTGCGTTATTTCTCATATCTTTGCGGAATTTTTCCCAAGCCTTATCTGCTTGAGTTTGTAAATTCTTGTAGGTTTCCCAAAGTGCTTTATGGTTGAACTCAGCAGAGTTTTCTGAAAAGTTTGGGATACGACTTTTTACTGCAACACGTCTTTTAGGCTTTTTTGCAGGAGTTTTTACCGCTTTACGTGCCTTAGACTTTCTTGCAGGAGCTTTTACTGCTTTACGTACTTTAGACTTTTTTCTCTTTACAGGCATAGATCTCCTTATCGTCATTCTAATTGTGATTATATAGTATTTTATTTATTATATAAAAATTATTTGTATTAATTTAAATAATAATGACTTAGTGATTTTTTTCTTGGATTTCGCGGCTGATTTTCTCTTCATTTTTTAAGATTTCCATTAATTCGTTGTGCTTTTGGGAGATCTTTTCTTTGATTTTTTGTATTTCTATGAGTATTTGGATGTAGCTCTTGTATTCAATGCTAGTTGGTTTTGGTGGAGTGGCTGGGAGCTTGGTCATGAGGGTGGCTAGTTCCTGTCTTTCATTGGAGAGTTCTTTTTTTGTAGAAAGGCCTTTATCGTGAAGGGCATTGAATGTTTTATCTGATGGGTGGGCTAATATTTCTTGTAATCTTTCAATAGGTTCTGGAAATTCATCGAACATAGCAACTCCTTTTTTAAAGGAGATATAGGGATAAATAGAATTAAAGAAAAGCTCGACTTTGCAACTTTTTAGGCGGAGAGCTTTTGGGAAAGGAGCGTTTGTCGAAATTTAAGCTCGTCTATCTCGATTTGGTCCATTTGAACTTGTCTCAGAAGCATTGCGTATTGTGGATCCCATGAGGGAAGATCATTCACAAGCGAGTTCATCAGATCAATCCGCTTCTTCAAAAGCAACTGCTCCGCTTGATTTACGTCTAACTCTTTTTGCATCAACTCTTTACTGTTTTCTGTGTTTTGAACAAATGCTTGTCGAATTGTTGGATTCGAAAAATCAGGCGCATTTTCTTTTTTTGGAAATGGTTGCATTGAATTTATTACTCTTTTTTATTTAATTATACTAAATATAAAGTTTAATAAAATTAAAAGTTGCAATTTGATGTGTTGCAAAAGGTTGCGATCTTCTATTCTTGAAAAATATTGTGCAAAAAATTAAATTTATATTTTTTATCAATAAATACTTATATTGGAGGCTGTTATGCGTTTATTAGTTGCTCTCATGGTGGTGTGCTGTTGTAAGGTCCAAGCCCAAGATATTGGTGCTGAAGAGACTCCGTCTATAGAAATTGTGATTGCAGATGATACAGATACAGATTATGAGTCTTTAAGAGAGATCAGAGATTTCGAGTGCGGCTGCAAGAAAGGGAAGCCAAAGATCTAGAAAAAGGGGGGATATCCCCCCTTTCTCATTAGGTCCAAGTGAGAAAGGTTCTGTCGATTTTAGGGATTATCGCTTTATTATTTGACAGTCCCTTAAGGCTTGGGAACTGGGTATGCATAATCAGCTACTAAATTAAAAAGGGCTTTATGGCCTCCTGATACGGGAAAAGGGAGAATGGGCTCCTGAACAGTCTTTTGTTCTGGTGTAATTTTCTCAACATCTCTTATCAATTCCTCTCTTATAAGAGAATTCATCAAGTGATAATTGTTGGGACCAGGAAGAGCACCTGCACGAAGTAGTAGATTGATTATTTTGTCATTGTCAGTTAGCTCTGTAGGACGATGATCATTTTCATCAGGTAATTGTGGGTTTGCTTTACCATTCAGGAGGATTTGAACAGTTTCAGTTTTCCCATGAATGATTGCGCAATGAAGAGGGCGTCTACCTGATCCGTCAGCCATATTTACATTGGTCTTAGCTTCTATTAGTAAATGAGCAACCGCATCGTGTCCTCGAGCAGCCGCCTCATGGATTGCAGCTGCATCTGATTGATCAACTAAGTGTGGATTCGCGTTAGCATGAACGAGGAGTCTAGCAATTTCAGTTCTCCCATGAATGGCTGCACAATGAAAAGGACGTCTACCTGATCCGTCAGCAATATTTACGTCGGCCTTAGCTCCTATTAGTAAATTGAGAACCACATTGTGTCCTCGAGCCGCCGCCTCATGGATGGCAGCTGTATCTGATTCATCAACTGAGTCTGGATTTGCTTTAGCATCAAGGAGTATTTTAAGAGCTGTACCACCTCCTCTTTTAGCTGCCCTAATAAAAGCTGGGCTTACTTCAGCTTTTGCTTCTAACAGTTTTTTGACACCCTCTTTATCTCCTTTACAAGCTGCCTCTAAAAGAAATTGATTTTTACTGATTGAAATATTTGATACTGCCATTTTTTATTTACCTAAGTAGTCCTATGAAAGATGACGCTGCGGATACTTGAACGAGCAGCTCGGCTTTAACCCCATCCCTTGAGAGCCACTTGCAAAATTCTTCGACGCGAAAAAATCGCCCTTTTGAGCTCTCTTGAGACCGCGTCTTCTCGCCTGCCCATTTGGGCAGGCAACCATCGGCGCCGTCCGGCAAGGCATTGCCTCTCAAGAGAGCTCAAAATCATCGATTTTTCGCAGTCGTGGATTTTTGCAAGTGGCTCTTGAGGGATTAAGTCAAGCGAGCTATCTGATAACTCGCTCGACCCACCTCTGAAGGGATGGGATTAAAGCCGAGCTGCCCGTTCAAGAAGGAGGAAATTATACCGCGCTAAGAACTGTTGGTCAAGAAATGTTTCCTTTTTTAATTTCCATCTCTCCTCGTGGCAGTCTCTATTCTATGCATAAATATATGGGTAAATATATGGGTGTTTAGTAGTATTTAGAGTTATGGGTAAAACTGCATTTGAATGGGATACAAGAAAAAATGAAGCGAATACGGCAAAACATGGAGTTTCATTTTTTGAGGCTCAACGAGCTTTTTTGGATCCGAATCGTATCATTGCCGAAGATCTTGACCATTGAAGAACTCTTTCCTAAAGAGGATAGAGATTCTCCTACTGCCAAGGGGCGGCAAGTGCCTTGCCGCAACTGGATAGATAGCTCGGCTAACTCGGCCCTGAACGGCCGAGACTGCGCTCGAGCAGCAGTTCAAGAAATGAAATCCGCTACTACTGTTTTGGTAAGGTTGATGGGGTGTCATTATGACTGTACGATTTACTTATAGAAACCAAATGATTCGTATTTTTGGAGCAGGTTATTGGAGACAAGGGAGAAAAATTTATGAAAAAGCGAAAAGCTAAATATACAGATAAGGCCATTGGGAAAATTAAAATAATTGATGATTTTTTGCCTCAACCTAAAGAACTAGTCTTGAAAGAAGAGACCGCAAAAATTACTATCTCTTTAACCAAATCAAGTATTGAGTTTTTTTAAAATGAAGCCGAAAAATATCATACAAACTATCAAACGATGATTAGAACTCTGATTGATAAATATGCTTCACGGTATGCTTAGAAGGTTAATAAGGAATAAAAAGGGGGGATATCCCCCCTTTTTCATTAGGTCCAAGTGAGATTCGATGCTGACTGGTATTCAGTGACTCTAGTTTCAAAAAAGTTCTTTTCTTTTCCTAAGTCAATTGTTTCGCTCATCCACGGGAATGGATTTTTCGAGCGATAGATCGCTTTGAGTCCAATTCTTTCAAAACGACGATCTGCTATGTATTGTACGTAATCGCGAAACATAGGAGCTGTTAAGCCTAAAATACCGCGAGGTAAACAATCTTCTGCATACTGAATTTCTAGCTCAACCGCTTGCTGCATTTTTTCGGTAATCGTAGCTTGGAATGCAGGAGACCAAAGGTCAGGATTTTCTGCTTTAATTCCATTGATCAGATCAATTCCAAAGTTTAAATGGACTGTCTCATCTCTTAAAATATATTGGAACTGCTCTCCAACTCCAACCATCTTGTTCTGTCTTAAGAACGACAAAATCATCGCAAAGCCACTATAGAAGAAAATCCCTTCCATAATGATGTAATAGCCGATCAGGTTTTCCAAGAATTTTTGAGCCCCAGCAGGCGTTGTTGTTGTAAAGTTAGGGTCCAAAATTTCTTGAGTGATATTCATCTCAAACTTGTCTTTATTATGGATCGAGTTGACCTCATTGTACATGTTGAATACTTCGCCATGATCAAGCGTTAACGATTCAACAATGTATAAAAAGGCATGAGTATGAATCGCTTCTTCAAAAGCTTGACGGAGCAAAAACTGTCTCGCTTCTGGGTTTGTAACATGGCGGAAAATAGCTAATACGATATTGTTCCCCACCAAACTCTCTGCAGTGGAAAAAAAGCCTAAATTGCGCATGATCACATGTCTTTCATCTGGGCTTAAAGTGTTCGATTTCCAAAGCTCGATATCTTTGCCCATTGGGACTTCGCTCGGCATCCAGTGATTTGCGCAGCCATTTAAATAATGTTCCCAAGCCCAATTGTACTTTAAAGGCATCAGCTGGTTCACATCGACAGCATGGCAATTAATCAGCCGTTTTTCTGAGACTTTTACTCGTTTCTGTGTACTCTTATTCATTTTTTTCTCTCATTTAAATTACTGACAGCTTTCGCAAGCTTCGCCTAAATTGCAGGCTTTTGGTTTCTCTTCTCTATCGACAACAATATTGCTCGACGCTGATTTGTTCTTCATCCAGCGAGGTTGTAAACCACGTTTGTTGACATCGATTGATGATTTTTCGATCTGTGTGGCTCCAAGAGATCTGAGATAATAGTGTGTTTTCAACCCTTTTTCCCAGCCAAGCATATACATTTGATGCAATTTCTTGCCGCTTGGTTCTGCCAAATAGAGGTTGAGTGATTGGCCCATGTCAATCCATTTTTGACGACGAGCTGCGCATTCGATCAACCACTCCGGCTCAATCTCGAAAGCATTTAAGAAGAGATTTTTAACTTCAGCTGGAATCCGTTCGATTTCTCGAATAGAACCGTCAAAGTATTTTAAATCGTCGATCATCTCTTCATCCCAAAGCTCAAGTGCTTTTAATTTTTCTACAAGATAGGGATTGACCACTGTGAATTCACCAGAGAGGTTAGACTTTACAAAAAGGTGCTTGTAAACCGGCTCATTCGATGGAGTCACACCTGTGATGTTGGCAATGGTCGCCGTCGGTGCGATGGCCATCGTATTGGAATTGCGCATTCCATACTTTTTGACAGCTGCACGAACAGGCGCCCAATTCATAGACCCGTTTCGGTCGACATCGACTTTGATCCCCCGTTCTTTTTCCAAAAGATCAAGAGTATCGATAGGTAGATAACCTCGATCCCACTTCGAACCTTTATAGGAAAGGTAAGCTCCTTTTTCCTGTGCTATCTCGGTAGATGCAAGAATAGCGTAGTAAGAGATCATCTCCATACTCTTATCGGAAAACTCAACGGCTGCGTGGCTCGCAAAGCTGATATTTTGGATATAAAGAGCATCTTGAAATCCCATTAATCCGAGTCCAATTGGACGGTGGCGTAAATTGGAAGTTTTCGCCTCATTGATCGGATAGAAATTGACGTCGATCACATTGTCGAGCATTCGGACAGCTGTTCGAACAGTTTGCGCAAGCCGTTTTTCATCGAGCCCTTTTTCTGTGACGTGTTTGGCCAAGTTCACCGAGCCAAGGTTGCAAACAGCTGTTTCTTCAACCGATGTATTGAGCAAGATCTCTGTACACAGGTTTGATGAGTGGACGACACCTACGTGATCTTGGGGAGAGCGGATATTCGATGGATCTTTGAATGTGATCCAAGGATGTCCCGTTTCAAAAAGCATGCTCAACATCTTGCGCCAAAGCTGCAAGCTTTCAATTTTTTTGAAAAGTTTAATTTTCCCATTTTCAGCCATTTGCTCGTATTCGGCATACCGTTTTTCAAAAGCAGCCCCATACAAATCATGTAAATCAGGCACATCGCTTGGGCTAAATAACGTCCACATTCCAGCTTCTCGAACCCGCTTCATAAAAAGATCAGGAATCCAGTTCGCTGTATTCATATCGTGAGTGCGTCTTCTTTCATCACCCGTATTCTTTCTCAATTCCAAGAAATCTTCGATATCCAAATGCCACGTTTCGAGATAGGCACACATGGCTCCTTTTCTCTTGCCGCCTTGATTCACAGCGACTGCAGTATCATTGGCTACTTTAAGGAATGGAATGACTCCTTGAGAACTTCCATTCGTTCCTTTGATGCGAGCTCCAGTTGCGCGGATATTCGTCCAATCGTTACCAATTCCACCAGCCCACTTAGAGAGTTGAGCGTCATCTGCAATCAGTTTGAAAATATTATGCAGATCATCTGTCACAGTGGACAGATAGCATGAGCTCAATTGAGAGTGGAGAGTGCCTGCATTGAACAATGTGGGAGTGCTTGAAGTGAAGTAAAATTCAGAGAGAACATTGTAGAACTCAATTGCCCTTTTGTTTTTTTGTTCCCCTTCGTTTAAAGCCAACCCCATCGAAACACGCATCCAGAAAATTTGCGGTGTTTCTAAGCGTCTTTGTTCACTGTGGATGAAATAGCGATCGTAAAGAGTTTGCAATCCTAAATAACTAAAAATATCGTCTCGAGAAAGATCCATGGCATTAGCTAATTCATCAAGATCAAAGTCGAGAAGTAGAGGAGAAACTCTCTTCAGAGAAATCGCCTCTTTCACATATTTTTTGAAATATTGACGGTGTGCTTTAGGCAAAGTGGAATCAGAGGCAGGAAGTCCTGTTGTCTCTCTGTAAATAACATCTAGAAGAAGTCTTGATGCAACTTGTGAATAGGCTGGCTCTTTTTCAATTTTTGATTTGGCAGAAAAGATATTGGCAAGATCTACTTCCTCTTCTTTCATGCCTACGTAATATTGAGTGATTGCAGTCTCTAAAAGCTCATCGACAGAGACGAGTGTTCCTAAACCTCTACAAGCAAAGGAGAGCTTGCTTCGGATCATCAGTTCCGTGATGATCATTTTACCATTGTCAGCTGTCGCAATTTCAAATTGACGTACAGGAGCATTTTCATCGTGACCAGAGGGTGTTGTTTGGAGATGGAGCAATTTTTCTGCGCGATAGAGGATATAGTGTTTTGCCACGTCAAAATATTTTTCTTCCATCAATTCCCGCTCAATGCGGTCTTCGATCATGTCGATATAGAGCAAATCGCCTTTCGTTGCGAGCTCAGCCATTTCACCAACAATTTTTTGAGTGAGGAGGTTGACTGCAGCTACAACTTCATCTGTTGTTTGCTCTTCAATTTTGCGTGCTTTGCGAAAAGCCCGTTCAATTGAGGAGGCAACTTTCATCGGATTGAAGCGCGCTGGAGTTGTTTTGTCTCTACGGTAGATTTTGAGGTTTTGAGGAGAACCATCTCGTTTGGCTTTGCGGCTATCTCGGTAAATGATGTAATCACGGGCAATGTCGTGATGCCCATTTTTCATAAGTGTCACTTCTACAACATCTTGGATCCCTTCTACTGTGAGACAAGCCCCTCTTGACGCTAAAGTAAGTACTTGTTTTACCACGAGATCTGTCATCTGATTGGTGATTTGTTCTAATTCGGTATCCAAGGCTTCAATTTTTTTCGTGTCTTTGAAGGCTGCGACAATTGCAGAATAAATACGTTCGCGACGAAATGGAACCAAAGTACCATTGCGTTTAACGACCGTATATTGGGTTTCTTTCAAAACGCCTTTTTTAGGACCTCCCGATTTTGGGATCTCTTCTAAAAAAGAAGCCGTTGTATCGTGGCTAGTTTGTCTTTTCATAATCGCTCCTAACTAACTTGCGCAAAATGGTATTTAAATGAAAAAAAAAACGCATCAGGCGTTTTTTGTTTTTTATCTCTTTTAGGCCGTCTCTACTACATCTAGTAGATCCATGCATCTTCTACACACTATATATTGTAGTTGCTACTTTCGTGTCCAGAAAAAAATCGAATTGTTTTTTGCTTGCTCTAAGTTAACGAAATCGAGTATTTTAGAATCATGAAAAGGGTTTATCTAGTTCCGAATATCATCACAGCTTTTGGCCTTGCCTGCGGTCTTTTCGTGATTTTCAAAATCAATATGTTAGAGCCAGGCGCTGGCGACTACGATGTGGTAAGGACTTCTGCAATTTTACTTTTGATAGCGGGGCTTGCTGATTTCATTGATGGGGCTCTTGCTAGAGCTATCCATGCTGAGAGTGAATTTGGCTTTGTCTTTGATACTTTGGCAGATGCGATTTCGTTTGGGGTAGCTCCTGCTGTATTGATGTTGAAAGCTCTTTCTTTAGAGCAGGGGACTATCCTTTCCTTTTTTGGCGCATCGGCTGCAATGGTCTATTCGCTTTGCGGGGTTTTACGTTTAGTTCGGTTTAATGTGAGAACGACGGAAGCCAAGGGGAATGCAGAATTGCAATCAGCGCAAAAGAAAAATTTTACTGGATTGCCGATTCCAGCGGCAGCGGCAGCGGCTGTTTCTGCCAATTTATTTTTATTATCCCCATTTTTACACAAATGGTTCGACGTTTCACATACAGATAGAGCGATTGCTCTCATTTGTGTTATGACAGTTCTCGGCTACTTTATGGTTTGCCGGTTAAAATTTCCGAGTTTAAAAATGCTCCATTTACGAATTCCATCCTTTCATTTGGCTTTTTTAGCAGTGATTGTTGCTGTATTTATTTTGTATGGGATTCTTTATTTCTTTACAGGAGTGGCCACTCTTTTGTCATGGGGCTATGTGGGTCTTGCTCTGACTTTATCGATCATTCGACTGATTGCAGGAAAAAAATCTAAGACGCTTGAGGACTTTGAGCCCGAGCCTGACGATTTCGATCATCAATAAGGGATTAGTCCCCAAAATCTGAGAGCTCATTATGTTGATCTTATCTGTTTTTCTTTTGGTGGCAACTCTCATTTTACTTGGAATTGCGATGCAAAAGCGGATCGAAACGATCCAAAAGCAAATGCAAGACTCTTTCAAAGCTCTTTCTTTTGATGTGATGGAAAAAAATGGGAAGCAGTTTTTAAATCTTGCCGATGCGACTATGCAACCGTTGAAAGAATCGATGAAAATGATCGATGAGCATCAGCGGGATCTTGAAAAAAGGCGAGAGGGGGCGTATGCCTCATTATCTAAGCAAATTGAAGGGCTTATCTTATCTGAAAAGCAACTTCGCTCTGAGACAGCGAGACTTGTCCAAGCATTTCGCTCTTCACAGGTCAGAGGATCTTGGGGAGAGGTCCATCTACGTCGTGTAGTTGAGCTTGCAGGTCTCATCAATCACTGCGATTTTTATGAACAAAAAACCTTCGAGACTGATGGCAAAATGTTGCGTCCCGACTTAGTGGTTCGATTGCCAGGTCAAAGACAGATCGCTGTTGATGCCAAAACTCCTTTGGCAATTTATCTCGATGCAACGGACATAGAAGATGAAGAGCTAAGAAAGAAAAAGATGCAAGAATATGCGATGACGCTTCGCAAACATATGAAAGATTTGTCTGCCAAAGAGTATTGGAAGCAATTTGATTCTGCCCCTGAATATGTGATTTTATTTTTGCCAGCCGAGAGTTTCTTTAGTGCCGCTCTACAAGTTGATCCGACACTGATTGAAGTGGGAGCTGATCAAAATATCATCGTTGCAACACCTACGACATTGATTGCCATTTTGCGTGCTGTTGCACATGGATGGAAACAAGAGAGCTTATCCAAAAGTGCCAAGGAGATCGCTCGTCTTGGAGAAGATCTCTACGAGAGAGTGGGTGTTCTTTGCGAGCATTGGAATAAGGTGGGAAGAAACCTAAATATCGCAGTCGAAAGTTATAATCAAAGCGTAGCGTCCTTAGAGACGAGAGTTTTAGTCTCAGCTCGCAAACTCAAAGAGAGCGGCTCAATCATGAAAGAACTACCTGAAATGGTAGGTATAGATAAGATCGCCCGCGAGCTAGCATCCAAAGAAGACAAATAGACATCTTGCGTAACCTGCTTTACTTGAAAAAATCGGAGATTTTTTCGATGATTTTTAGAAACTGTTTGCAGTTTCGGATCAAACGAACGAGACGACTCTAAAGAGTCGGCGAGAGAGAGCGATAAAAATCTGCGGAAAAAGAACGATTTTACCAAGCAAATGAGGTTACGCAAGATGTCTAATAGATACCTAAGACATTATGCATCCCATACTACAGCAGTCATCAGCGGTTTCTGACTTAAACGAAATTGCAGCCGCTTGGGCTGAAGGATCAGAATCTTGCTTTATATCATCCTTGGGACCTTTTTTTGGAGTGGAATTCACAAGTTCTAGAGCTGCTGTACGAAGCTTAGGATTAGAAATTTCGGCAGCTCCACTTTGAAGAAATTCACATTCATGAAGGTTTTTTTCCTTGGGGATCTTTTGCTATGGCTTGTGCAACAATGTTAGAAATTACGAGATCCCGTTTTCTTACGTTCCGGATACGTTTAGCACACGAAAAAGGCGTTCTGCAGCTACCACCCACTCTCTGAGATATATTCGCCAAATACTCAATAGCTTTATCTCGAATGCCTTCACATTTTATTGAACCGGCTAACAATGCTGCATTATTAAATGCATCGTCTGC
>Ga0207156_10208_pt1 | contig 14290 bp, 12 predicted proteins | sample Alteio_BWMinHeat_24_FD_153514 | JGI IMG/M metagenome (GOLD analysis project Ga0207156, IMG submission 153514) | Enriched cells from forest soil in Barre Woods Harvard Forest LTER site, Petersham, Massachusetts, United States -... | ecosystem: Environmental > Terrestrial > Soil > Temperate forest >...
ACTCGCCCGCCTCGACCTGGCTATCGCCAGCGCCACCATCGATGATGTCTACGTGGACGAACTGAACGCTCCCCAAAACTGACACATACATCTCCTGCGACCGATCGTGCCCACTTGATCCATCGTGGACACAGACGGTCCTATCCCTCACAAAAACCTCTCATCGTCAAGACGGCCAGAAAATCACGCTTACCATTGTAGACAGTGAGGAGACATTCGTCCCCCAAAAATCGTCCCGACGTTCACGTGGCTATACTGTTCACAGTAGCAATTGGTTAGGAGGCGGGGCGGATGTTGATTGCGATCGAAGGATCCCTCGGTGTAGGTAAATCTACGGTCGCAAAGGGGTTAGCAAACTTCAGGGTAGGTGAGGCTTTGCTTGAAGAATTCGAGAAACATCCATTTCTCAGAGCCTTTTACGAAGACCCGATAGGTACAGCAACCGAAACGGAGTTTGCATTCTTATTGCTTCACTACCATCAGTTGAAGAAGCATGCGGGGAGAATCGCGGAGAAAGAAGTGATTTCCGATTTTCATCTCGGGAAGGATCTAATCTACGCCGACTTGAATCTTGCGAATGCGGATATTAGTGGGGTTTTTGCAGATCTTTTCAGAATTTGTGCTGGAGAAATTGCCGCACCAACGCTATTGATCCTGTTGTCGGTTTCGGATGAGCTTCTCATTGAACGGATTCGCCGTAGGGACCGCGATTTCGAGCAAAAGATCGATGTCAGCTATTACAAGTCGGTCAATGCTGCATATGAAGATTTCTTTCTCCGATACAAAGGAAAGAAAATCAGAATTTCCATGGATCAGTGGGATTTTGTTAAATTCCCAGAACACTTCGAACGATTATCCGCCATGGTGGATAAGGAACTTGGCGCCAATGGTTAAGACGACAGCTCAAGGAGCGGCTGCCGCATTATCAGCTAAAAACGGCAGGAGTCGGTTTGCAAAGGGAGTCTCTCGCGAATATTGTCGCATCAGAGACTTCGAATTCGTGCAGCCACTTTACGATCTTGCATTCTTGCTTGAGATCGATGCGCTGACAAAAGGTCTCGAAGTGCCCAAGTATCGCACATTCTCGCTCTGGCGAGCAGCTTATAGCCTCGATGGATACGGAACAACCATTGACCGTTGGCTCGAAGGAGTTATTCCAGATAAAGAACTGGATTATGTGCCGACAGCCCGGATCAAGCAGTATCTCTTGAATATTCGCGAAACCGGATCGCTTCCTGAACTCGGTGCCTTTGAAGGAGAGGAATTTCGCCGCTCTCGCCGGCTACGGTCAATCCGGGGTTTGGGTCCAGCGGCCATTGCTCAAACTCTTTCTCAAGAAATCGAGGAGGACGATTGGCTTCGAGAGATTGCACCAAGTATAGAAATGGCGCGCGCTCGTGTTGTTGAGCTATACAGAGGAATAAATCGAGGTCCCTGGCAGTCGGCTCATGTCGTTCCACCATTATTGCGGTTCTTGGCGACTCTTCAGAGCCTGACCCGTAAGATATTGAAGTGGGGTATTTCGGGAATTTCAAATCCGTTTGAACCGGTCACTGAGCAAATTGATGTTTTTGTGAATGTTGACGAGGCAAATGTTTCAGAGCTAATTGCGCAAGGGCGGCAGAAAGATAGGCACTTTCTCAAGGAAAGATCGGATGCCATTGATGGGAGAAAAATCGTTCATCAGATGGGATGGGCATTCGTTCTTCACCCAGGCCGCGGGCGAGATGCCAACCGGAGCATTCCGGACCTCATATGTAGTCTCGACCCGTTATCTGTGAACCTGAAAGGCGACCTGCTCTCAGATCTGCATTTACATACGGCTTGGTCCGACGGCAGTGCATCCGTCAACACGATGGCTGCAGCCATTGCCGGCAGCGGTCTTGAATACTTTGCTGTAACCGACCACAGCCGTAGCGAAAAACTCCAGGGCGGCCTGACTCCCATTTTGTGGTTACGTCAGGCAAACGCCCTTTCCCTGGCGAGGCCTGTTTGCCCGGTACTGCACGGGATTGAAGTTGACATACTAAAAGACGGCACTCTCGATCTACCGCATTCGCTGCTTGCTGCGGCCGATATTGTGGTAGCATCGGTCCACTCAAATTGGAGTGCGGATGCCCGTGTTAATACGGATCGCCTGCTGAAAGCGATCGAGTCCGGGCACATCGACGTACTTGCACATCCCACTTCCGCGGTAATCGGGAAGATGGGAGTTCCTGATTACGTGCGTGCACCCGCACACATTCACTGGAGTGAGGTTTTCGACAAGTGTGCGCAATGGAATGTCGAGCTTGAATTCAATTGTTTCCCGTCCCGATTAGACTTGTCGATTCCTATGCTCCGGCAAGCTGTCGAGGCAGGCTGCGCCCTGTCGATCGGATCGGACGCACATGCACGTTCCCATCTCCTTAATCTGCGATTCGGACAGGCTGCATTGCGCGATGTGGATGCTCCGGTCGTTTTAAATAGACTTTCCTACGACGCATTGAAAGAGCATATTCGCAAGGCACGGGGAATGCGAACAGGTCTCACATGCGTGTCAAGAGGGAGTTTCCAGGGTCAGCTTCCGTTTGATGGGGATTTGTTAAACGAGAGAAGGACCGTTGAATGTCGAATACAACAGCCCCGCGAAGTCCCCGCGGGATCGCGCGTCGTCGGAATTGATCTGACGGCCGGCGACAAGCTGTCTGGGATTGCACATCTGGATGGCTTTGAAGTCGAAACTTGCTCGTTGATGTCCGATGAGGAGATTCTCTCTTATATTCGGAAATTGGGTCCTGGAATCGTGAGCATTGATTCACCTCTTGGGCTGCCTGGCGGCGGTGTAGAGATTGATCCATCTGCGGGCATTGTTAGAGCGGCAGAGAGGGATCTTGCAAGCATTGGTATTTCTGCATACCCCGCCCTCATCGATTCTATGAAGAATTTGACGCTTCGCGGGATTCGGCTGAGAAAGGCAATCGAAGCATTCCCCGACCCACCCAAAGTGATCGAATCGTATCCTGGCGCTGCTCAGGATATTCTCTGCATACCGCGAAAACAGAAGAGTCAAGCCCTACTGCGAGAGGGGCTTCGTCGACTGGGACTCAAAGGTCGAGGCTTAGATACTCGCTCTCACGATGAGATGGACGCAATTACATCAGCCATTGTCGGCCGCTACTTCGAGGCTGGTCAATTTGAGGCGATGGGAATTCCTTCCGAGGCGCAGCTCATTGTGCCGAAGGTTCCTCCACTCCAATTTGATGAGAATCCAATTATTTGCCTTGCAGGCAAAACGGGAGCCGGCAAATCGGTTGTAGCCCGGTATCTGAGTGCATTTTTCGGATTCCAATGGGTGCGAACGCGTGAGGTGATCAAGGGTCTTCTGCTTCAGGACGTGCATAAGGCGGCACACGAGAGGCTCTCACGGCATAATTTCGATCCTTTCCACATATCGGAGAATGACCTGAGGGACTTCGGATTGCTTGTTCTCAACGAGTATAAGCAGGTTCCTCTCCAGAAGGCCCTTACGAGAACCTTGGAGCAGAGTCATAACGCCGTGGTGGTGGATTCAATTCGAGACCTTGTGGATATCGGCTCGGAGCTCCATTCTCGCAGAGCAGTTCAGATTTGGTTTGTAGACTGCAGTGATGGTGTGATCCAGCAGCGGCTGATCTCGAGGGCGAAGGCCGACCAGAAGAGCGTCGTTGCCTCGTCTCCAATTGACCAAAACGCCGCTTCAATCCGGATGCGCGCAGACAAAATCATTTCAAATAACGGGTCATTGGAAGACTTGAGATGGAACATTGACGACACTCTATTCTCAAGCATATCCATTCACTCGTAATCAAATCTGCCGTCTACTTTGTTTTCGTTCTATTACATACTTGACCGTCGGTGCGAGGCGCCCTTTTGCATCTTTCAATTTCTCTTCATCAAACTCTGCGGTATACAGATCTTGAAGATCTTGCCAGGGTGCGGGCTTCCATGCATCGAGTTTGTCGGTTTTATTCAGGGCATCGAGATCCGCAAGGTGAAGTCCAACTGACTGGCTGTCGATTTCAACAATATTTTGTGAGCGTTACGCCAACCCCAGGGTCTAGGAAGACTGTGGACCTTGATTTTGCAGGGCAGCCAGCCGAGTTTTCTGCGCGGCCTTCCAACGGTCGGGCAGCCAGTTTGGCAAGTCCGCGATGCGCATCACCGGCAAGTTAACTAGCAACTGGGTGAGATAGAGTTGCGGGTCCACGTCATGGCGGCGGCAGGTCGATGTGAGACTGGCCAGGATGGCCGCAGTACGACCGCCGCGCGGGTTGCCCACGAAGAGGCTGTTCTTCCTGTTTAACACTATGCGCTTCATCTCGCGCTCGGAAACATTATTATCAATGGGCACGGCGCCGTCTGAGAGGAACACATTCAGTTCCTCCCAGTGGCCCAGGGCGTAATTGACCGCCTCGGCCATGGGATGCTTGGGCAGTAGCTGCTCTTTCCAGTCGAAAAACCTCTCGTGCAACTCGGCCAACACCGGCGCCGATTGCTCTTGGCGCAGACTCAGGCGCTCTTCGATGGAAGCGTTCCGGCCCTGCTTCTCGACGGCATAAAGCGCGCGCACCATCACGATCGCCTCCTGGGCGATCACGGGAGCCGCCTTTTCCGCGTCGATCACCTTGCGCCGGAGATGGGCCCAGCATCCGGCGCGCACGATGACGTTGCCGGCTACCACGCCATCGTATCCGCCATAGGCGTCGGCCAGAAGCACCTGGTTATAATCCTTGAGGAAATACTTCGGCCCGTCGCGCCCGCGGCTCAGCGTGAAGTCGAAAACGTTGTATGGATGTGCCTCGTCGCCCACATAGACCCACATGCGCGCCTTCGCGCAATGACCGGTTCTCAACATGGGCATGATGGTGTCGTCGGTAGCCACCACGTGCGAGGCGCGCACCTGGTCGCCCATCAACTCATAGAGCGGCTCGGCCAGATCACCTACATCACCGCACCAGACCGACTGCGTGGCCCGCGAGATCTCGAACCCTTGCCGCGCGAAGATGTCTTCCAACCGATAGAGAGGGAGGTAATCGTTGAACTTGCTGGTTACGATGTAACTCAGCAGCCCCGGTCCGGCCAGCCCCTTGTCGATCGCCGCTTCCGGCTTGGCCGCCGTCTCGATGCGCGGGTTGTCGCCGTTGCTCTCGCAGTCCACGCAGGCGTACTTCTTGCGCACATGATGGATACGCTCGAAGTGGCCCGGGAAATACTCGATCTGCCAGCTCTCCTCTTGACCGATCTCCTTGCGTTTGACGCCGCAGCACGGACAGGCGCGTTCCTCCCCGCTCAACTCGTGCACTTGCGTGGTGACGGGAAGGTTCTCGAAGTCTTGAACCCGGCGCCGCCCTTTGCGCCGCTTCACCCGCCGCAGTTCTTCTTCCGGCTCCGGACGGGGCGGAAGATCTGCGGGGTTGACCGGCTTGCGGTCCATCGCCTCGGCGAAGCTAAGAAGCAACTGCGCCAGGTCGCCTTCGGACTGAAGCCGGTCCGCGCGCGGACCATAGTACCACTTCTTCAAGCGACCGAGTTCGACCTGCAGACGCAGATTCTCCAGGTAAAGATCGTCGCCGCGCTGCTGCTGCTCTCTGGCCCGCTGCGCTTGCGTTTCGGTGCGCTGCTCCTGCTCCGCGATGCGCTGCTTTTGCTGGTCACACTCCAACAGCAGCGCGCGCACCATCGCTTGCAGTGCTTCCTTATCTTCGGGTAAGTTGGACAGCGCAACAGACACAAGTAAGTTATGCCATAAGTTACTGAGAATAACTTATACCGCGACCTTCTCTCTGTTGCTTCCCTTGGTTCGCTCGGGGTCCTCGCTGCGCTCCTGCGCTGCGGTGACTCGCTCGTAGCGCGGCACGCGCTTCAGCTTTGTCATGTCGATCCCCTCAAGGATCATCGCCAACTCACTGGCCCGCAACTCCAGCGAGCGCGCTCCTTCCTTCAAACGCGGTAGTTTGAAAACTCCAACTTCGAGCCGCTTATACCACAAAATAAAACCGTCGTGGTCCCACGCAAGAATTTTTAGTCTGTCTCCTCTGCGCGAACGGAAGATGAACAGGCTGTCGCTCAGTGGGTCCTGGCCCATCACCGCGCGCACCCTTTCCGCTAGACGATCGAACCCGCAGCGCATGTCCGTCGCTTCCACGGCCAGCCAGATCCGCGTTCCCTGCGTGTGGTCCAACGCGCGCAAACTGGGCAGACCGATCATGCTTCCACTTCCAACACCGAAAGCAGGGCGCGAAGATGATGTACGTCGAATCCTGGCTCCACCACCAGGCTCCGACCCCGCGCCAGGCGAACTTCAATCGCCGCACTACGCGCCGCCGCCAGATGTAGCGGCTCGGGGGATGGCTTAACTTCGATTTCCACGAACTGCGCCGTCCCAGCCTCACGCAGCCGCTCCCTCCAGGCAAACATCTGCGAGACTGGCAATCCGCGCTCCCGGCAAAATGCCGCCACGCTCTTCCCGCTGTCTCTCTGCTCCGCAACCAATCCGCGCCACTTGGACCATGTTTCTGCCTTGTGTTGTCTCATGCCTCCAGAGTGCAACGTCGCATCGCGCCGAGCAAGATGGGGTTTACGTGTCGCTCACAATATTTTGGATACCTTTTGGACCCAGGCTTCGAATTCGGTCTGTTATCTCGCTCACATCTCCAAGTTTCGAAACAAAGCTACGAAATTCGAGGAATGTGTACAGTGCTAGCTGATCCCTGACCCTGGGATTGGCCTGAGCATGCTGAAGAAGCAAAGTGCCGGTTGCTTTGATCTCTTCCCTATTCTCGTCGGTGATGTTCTCTCGACCCAAGAATGCATCAAGAGATGCACATTTCTCTTCGAGCGAAGGCGGACCCATGCATAGTAGAAAGTCGAACCTGCCTGCTCGTTTGATAGCATCATCAAATTTTTCCTGAAAGTTAGTGGCCATTAGGAAGATCAACCGTCTCTGATCGTGCAATTTTGCTAATTTCGGCAACATATATGTCGTCAGGAACTTGCTTTCAGTGTCTGGTGCATCGGTTCCATCGCGCTTCTGGACTAAGGCATCGAGTTCATCAAACAGGACAACCACCCCATACATATCCATTACGTCCTTAAAAATCGTTTCGGCTTGGACGTATATATTCTGAAATGTATTCTGAAGGAAAAGCGAAGGATCGATTTCAACCAGCGGCCAATGGAGGGTTGCAGCTAACCCTTTGACTATCTCAGTTTTGGAAGTCCCGGGGGGACCAAACAAAAGCGCGGAGAGTGCCTTTTTCTTTTTCGCTGGTGTTTTTAACAAAAGCTCTGACTTGTCCCCGGCGAAAGAAGAAAAAGTGCTGACAAGCTCAGTCAACAATGTCTCTCGAAGGCTTACTTCGTCTACGCCCAAATGAACCTTAATATCTACTAACTGTGATAGGCCATTCGTCTCTTCCTTATAACTCTTGGCTTCGTATTGCTTCAGCAGTCGTTGCTGGATATGGCGAGAAAGAACGATGATTAACTCTCTGAGAAACATGTGAACGACTGCGGTTGCCCATGATTCTGGCTGCCCGCGCCGCAGGGTCTTGAAGTTGCCACCGGAATTCCATCCGACGTAAGGAATCCACTTGTTCGTGGTCTCCCCGTCCTTCGGTCCATTACATTCGAGGCGATTTGTCTCACAGGAAGCTACGGCCTTTTCCAATCCTGATATGACCTGTTCTTCAAGAAGAATGTGACTATCTTTCCCCCCAAATTCCAGAAGAACTGCTTCCAGAAGTTCAAATGTGTAGCAGAAGTTTGAGCCAGCTTCGTTGTAGTGGAATAGGGGGAAATATTTGGACCAAATACCAGTTGGCGTCTGTTCGAGAAAGAGGTCAACTACGGCACGTTCCAATTCAATTGCTGATGGCAGCCCTTCGGTTTGTGTCTCCGCCAGGGCTGAAGACGATCGCTTGATCACTGTTCGAAGGCGATGGCAAAGGCATGCTGCCATTGCCATCGCGACCGGGTCCATCATTGCGGTATGTTTCGCGACAACCAAGGACCTCTGACGCCTGAATTCATCTGTCGCATAGTTACAAAGGACTGACCAGCCCTCGCCCAGATCGAATTTGGCATGATCGACGCCATCGAGAAACCAATATACAATTGCCGCCGCCGGAGGGTACTCATTGACGCTAAAGTTCTCGATCTTCTTGCTCATTTCTCGCGCTATTAATTCTAAGGTTTTTGCTTCGGATGAAGGAGGCGCGGAGTCGAGTTTCCAGATCTTTTGGAGCTTGTTTATTTCATCTTCCAGTAACTGCTTGGAGTCGATAAGAAATCCGCAGAGCCTAATCACCAGGCTCGTTGTAAATGCATTGTTCTCCTTAAGGCCGGAACTCTCCCATTTGACTTTCATCATGTTTGCGAGAATCAGTGGTAGGATTATGCTCGGTTTCTGCTTGTAGAACTCTTCTACCTTTCTTGAATCAGCAAGTCCCATGAGGCAGGAGCACGTTGTTGTAACGTTAAGATCACCCACCTCTTGAGGTTTCTCGGGAGTCCGGCGGAATCCAAATTTCTCATCCTTTGAGCGGAACGGCTGGAGATCAGCGATGAGCGTGCTTAAGAGATCGTCGGCTCGGCTTCTCAGTTGTCGGAGTCGCTGTAATTCAATGTCAGGCATACGTTGACTCCGCTCTGACGGAATCAGAATTGAGAGGCCGTTCATTCAAAAGGATCGCATCGAATGTTCCGAAGCCAGTGCCCGCGATATAGACCGGTACTCCAGTAGAAGTTTCAAGTTCACGCAGAAATTGCTTTGCGCTGAGTGTCAAGCCGTCCCAGTCCGCTGCATGAAGATTCTTGAAATCGATTCGATCAAGGCCCATGACAGCAAGACTTGTTGGTCGATTGTACTGACATGCTTTTTTTACGGAATCCATATCAAACAGACCTACACGCCGAAGGCGCTTTGTGACAGACGTATATTCCGGGATCGCTTCTGGTGCACCAGATAGAAGAGCAACCTCCTCCCAGGTGGTTTCACGGGAGAAGGGACCGCTTGTGCCTCCAACTCGTATTGGGAATGTACGAATCACCATTACAATCTCGTCGATGAGGCGTGGGGAAAGACCGACCTCCATTGCAAAGCCTGCGGCAGTGGTATCCCGTGAGGTAACGAATGGGTAGACCGCTCCGTGAAGCAAAGACAGAGCAAACCCCTGCGTCCCTTCGATAATAATGTGATTACCGGAGTCAATTTCCCTGTGCAGCAGTGGCGCAACGGTTTCCACCCGGCAGCGTGCCTGAATAGCCGATGAATCCTCTGACAACCGGACGTCAGGTCGCCGCGATATTCGTCGAATTTGCGCTGATCCAGTTCCGGAGCATGTACTTCCAATCCTGCCCAGCCCTCGTCGTTCTTCTTCGCGATCAAACTCAGTGACGATAACGGCCCGCGGGTCGACAATGATTTTGTCTCGGCTAATGCCAAGGAGATCGAGTTCTTGTAACAGAATCGACTCGTCAATAACACAGCCAGCTGAGATGCAAAAGGTTGCCCGATCTGGTTCCGAACAGCACGGAACTTGCCGGAGAATGACGTCTTCTCCAGCAATTGTCACGGTGTGGCCCGAATTTGGGCCACCGCAACGGACCAACCATGGATTTAGAACTTGGTTCGCTCGTAGAGCAACGACTTTCCCTTTGCCTTCTGATCCGTATTGACCGCCGACAACAATCGTCACAGGCATGATTTACCTCTGAATTCGACTTGAAAGTAGTTTACGACCACCCAAACATAATCACTTTGTGACTATTAACTGCGCTGGACGGAGCGGACCCTTATCGTGCGCCCGGTCTATGGTGTCGTAAAGTGGGATGGGATCTATCTGGTTTTGGACTTGTTTGCACGCCAATCGTTTCTTTGATTCGACCATTGATTCTTCGCCTCTTCTGCTTGCTTCTCCGGGATGACTCGTCAAATCACTTTCCGATGATGTCTTCGTCAGAGTCCGACGTTCGGTTTGTATCTGGGCTATCGGCAGATTCCGACGCAGGCATCGCGGGTGCTACCAATTGCGGGAAGAATCCGTAGCGCCCTTGATGAGGATTTTTGGTAAACATGATGGCCTGGGGCAGGTCCGCAATGGCCTTGGGAGGTGTCGTGTTTTCGACGATGATGACCTGCCTGTCGTTTGGCAGCCGTTGAAGGAAATCGTAGAACTGCACGTCAAGGTCCGTTCCGGAAAGATCGTCTTCCTCGCCGTCAGGTTCACGGTACGCACGGAGCGGCGTATCCAATATGACCAAGCCCGGGTGTGGATTCCCCCTCGTCCTGCAAAACTGGAGCAGCCCGATTGTGAAGGCTCCGTGCGTGATCGCTCGGAGGCCCTTACCGCGCGCCGTGCGGGGCTTTCCGGCAATGATTAAATCGCGGCTCTTGGAGTCGAAGAAGACTCTGTCCGCATCCGGGAAATGCCAATCATGTAGGACAGTTTCAAGAGTTTGCGCAAAGGCATCGCTCACTGATGCAGGTAGGTCACCCTGGGATTTTGAGCCATCGCTCTGTTCATCTCCGGCGGCCTCAATCTTGAGCCGCCTCGCCTCGATATCCTGGATCGATGTGTAAATCGCGAGCGCTTCTCGCACTTCACCGCGCTTGTCCGCGAGAGACGCATAGTTTGCTCGCAATTTCGTCAACGCTGGCGCCACCATCTGTTCGAGCCCTCGCGAGATGGACTGAAGTTCTTCGCCGATTGTCGGCAACCGACGGTCAAACCCGCGACCTTCCCGGTTCAGCTCCTTGACCGTGTCGCCAAGTTCTTTCCTCAGGAGATCGATCTTGGCCGTCTCACTTCGCGCGGACGCAACCACGGCTTCAATGTTCCCATCGCATTCTGCATTATGATTGTGATTCTCCGGTGACGCTCCACATAACGGGCATGGCGTCTGACCGAGAACCTGAAAGAGCGTTCCCCCCTCCTCGATGCCCTTGAGGCGTGCCATATCGGACACATAATGTTCATCGAGCAGGGTGAAACGTTCGAGCAACCCATCGATCTCCGATTTGCGATCCCTGCCCTCTTCAAGTTTCTTACGTAGGTCGCGGCGTCGATCGATGAGCGTTCGGTATTGGGATTCCGTCGTTGCGAGCTGCTCTCCGTGCTGCGCAAGAGTGCGTTCTAGGCGTTGCAGCTGGTCCTGGAGTTCATCCGGATTCTTCGCAAGCGCTTTGAGCCGCACACGGTAATCGTCAAGCAGCTGATCCAACAACTCCAGTTGCACTTCTCGCGACTGCTCTTCCGGCCCCTTAGGCTTGCTCGGCACGAGTGCGGAATCATCGACTCCCGTTAACAACAGCTTGAAGGTGGCAAAATTAGGCGTATCGGCCACAGGATTGCCGTCGGAAAGCGGCGATCGCCGCGCCATGATTTCCGTTTCGTCGACAATTATGAGGCGGGCCAAATTGCGGAAACTAAGGCTTATGGTCTCGTTGTATTTGTTCTTCCGTACTCGCATCCCGCCGAGCGCACACCTCTGCAAGAGATACGCGGAAAGATTTGTTTCGTTCTTATCGCTGTGCTGTTCGGCAAGCTCAACGGACTCGACGTTTTCCGCCGGCGGCTCAAGATGCAACCCATCATACGCTCGAAACGCGCCGCCCTCTGCGCTTCGTAGAAGTGTGAATTGTGCGCCGTCGAGAGTCTCGATGCCCAGCAGCACGCGATCGTATCCTACACGCTCTGGGATCTCGCGTAGCGGCCCTCTGCCCCCGAGCATGAAATCGACAGCCTCGACGACGAACGACTTGCCGGCCTCTGATGATCCGTAGATTATGTTCAAGCCCGGCCCAAAGGTGAGACTTGCGAGCGGCCGGTGAGGACCGTGAAAAGCGATGTGGCGCAAGCGGAAGCCAGACGTGTCCGTCATTCGGCCCCCAAACTTTGTTCCGCCGCCTGAAATTCCTCGACCCATTTCTCGAAAAACCGCCGCATAACGGCGCGAAAATCCGCTTCGTTCTTGTCGCCGAGTTCCCTAACGAGCCACGCGGCACGCTGCGTCAATTGGCGCAGGTAGTCGGAGGCCAGAGAGGAAAGAAACGGGATGGCATTTTCACCGGCCCTGTAGCGAATGCCGTCGGATACGAAGTCGCGCTCCACCAAGTCCCGAGTCATCATGAGAAGAAGTGCCCGTTCGACGAGCTTTCGACGGACAAGCAATTCAGCGGATTGCAAAGGCGTCGGCGGATGCAGGCTGGCCGGGCCGCCGATATCCCCTGTGTGCACCAGCAGATAGTCGAAGGCGACGAGCCTCTGAAGATCGAACGATCGAGGATGCGCCGATCCGAGGATGGCGACCGCGCGCAGCCCCGCTTCGAGCGGCCCGTTGAAGGTGACCGGCTTACGGATCTGGGTTACGACTTCGTCCATATCAACCGGTCCTCGTTTGCGAGCTGATGGCACATGCCATCGCGATCCTTTGGCTTGGTACATGCCAGCAGGGCATTCGCGGTCAAGTGAAGCTCTCGAGCCGCCTGTGTGACCCGTTTGACGCGTTCGAACCCATCCGCATGGTCGGATTCGCAGATGTCAACGACGCCCGTATGAATGTCGTTCTGAAGCGTTTGAAACGTCCCCGCCGGGACGCTATCGCGCGCGAAGACCCGCAACGACTCCGCATGATAGAACGCCTCACGCTGCCTGTTGAAGTGACTATCGAGCTTCGGCCAGGTTTTCAGCGCTGCGGGGTTTGCGACCGACTGTTTCAGATGATCACCATACGCCCCAAGCAGCTGCTCGATATACCGGCTTTCGTCCGGCGTAATGGTCGCAGGTGGCGGCGGGACTTCGGGCCGGCCGGGAAGGCCGCCGCCAAAGCGCGCCGCGTAGTAAGGGCATCCGCGATGATCTTCGATAAGTTGCAGCGCTGTCTTCGAATCGAAAATCGAGAAATCGAAGTTTTGAACATATGCGAGAAAAGCCCCTTCCAGCGGGATTTCTCCGGTCTCCGTAATCTCGCTCCGCACGCATTTGTCCCAATTTTCAATGAGCGCATTCTTCAACTTGGAGGCGTTGGCCAGATACCCCGCAAGCGTCGTTCCAATGCCGCGCGGAGCAACGAAATAGTATCGGCGCGGCGCGCAGTATTCTCCCTTGAAGCTGTACCAGAGGATCTTGCCGATTTCGGGCCACGCGTCGCTAGGATAGACGGCGCGGCTGAGGAACCTTTTGCATTGATAGTTGTCCCAAATGCCGAGGAGCTTCGCGTCATCCGTGAAGCCGCCGATGTCGATGCCACGGTCTCTCGCCCCCGAAAAGCGCTGAACCTGCACGTACCGAGATTTCAGACAGAAATGAGCCCATTCTTGCACGAAGCCTTCCCACTCGTCGGCCGAATACAGCTGTATCCGCTGCTGAGGCGGGATCGAAGGGCCGTGCAATACCTGATCGGATGTTACCTGGCCCGTCGGTGTGGGCGGAGGCGGGACCTCGATAAAGCCATCGTTCATGTGGCGTCGCCTCTTTGCTATCTGGTGCGATACTCCCGAATATGCGTCTGAATTCAGTTCGCTCAAGTCCGCTTTCCGAATAGTGGCCATTTCTCCGCGATATATTTTTCGGCGGCCTCACGGACGACCCATGCCAGCGAGACCTTCTTTTCCCTCGCGATGACTTCGAGCGTTTCGTATATATCTGTCGGAAAACTGATCGACGCCCGAATAACAGCCGCGCCTTTGGCCTTCATCCGTTTCGCATCTCCCTTGGTGACAGTCACGGTACGTTACCTAAATCTGTTCACCACATTACACCATTTCGGTGAACCTTAAGACGCTCACTCATCACTTTCCTCTATGCTCGGCAACAACTCTACCAAACTATTCGCTTTTTGTTCTCCGTAAGGAGCTCAGGAGACCACCATTCGACCGATCGTTAGTGGTAAAAATCTCGGAATTTAGTGCTAATTGTCAGCGTGGCGACAATCTGCTCTCCGTAGGTTGCTCGTTCGTTCCCGAGGACCTCCCGCAGGATTCGGTTTCCGATCCGCCAATAGAGCGAAGTGAGTCCGACGTTAACGGCTGCCGCCGTCTGCCGGCGAGCATCTTCGATCAAGCTCCGGACCTCGTTCAGGAGATCTCGCGAGTCCCCCGGTTTCACTTCCAGCTCCGCTTTTGCCATCCCTATCCTTTTACTATGCCGATCTCACTTTATTAGCGGTCGTCTCGATTTGAACTGACGCGCACGTGGCCACGCTCGCGACGGCCCCGGGCCTCGCCTAACGCGCTTTGAATATTTCTTTGGCATGTCAGGGTGTTCCA
>Ga0207156_10160_pt1 | contig 14288 bp, 11 predicted proteins | sample Alteio_BWMinHeat_24_FD_153514 | JGI IMG/M metagenome (GOLD analysis project Ga0207156, IMG submission 153514) | Enriched cells from forest soil in Barre Woods Harvard Forest LTER site, Petersham, Massachusetts, United States -... | ecosystem: Environmental > Terrestrial > Soil > Temperate forest >...
TTATCCGTAATCATGTGGGTCACGACATATACAACGACAAACGTCCAGATCGCATCGCGATCTTCTTCATGCGCCTTCAGGCGTCAAATTCGGCAAGCTCAATTGCTCGCGGCCGGCGGGTTTCGAACCGCCTGATCCAGTCTACTGTTGTGTCATTGAACGGAAAGGTGAGCGCTATGATCGCGAAGATGGTCGTTGGCCTGGCGCTAATGCTTCTATCGGGTTTCTTTCTGCCGCCTCCCAGGTTCTGGACGGGTCAGCAGATCGAATGAAGGCGCTCGAGGATGAAGTAAAGGCGCTGAAGGAAGGCAAGCAAAAGAGCTGAGTCATGGCGCGGGTCTGCTTTGTCTAATGGATCTCGCCTTTGCGCTCCAGCACTGCAACGACTTCGGGGAGGATAGCCGCCAGACGCTTGCCGCAGATCCAGTCGAGGATCGCCCGGATCCTCTTCAGCGCCTCAACCACCTTGAGATCGTAGATACGCTTGGCGGTCCTCCTCGTTTGCTTCCCGATATCGCCCACCAGGGTGAGCCCGTTGGCTACATGCACCCGCTTCCCGTGCATGTTCAACAACCACAATGCGTACTTACGATTATAGTTAGTTGCCTTGATGAATTCGTCCAGGATAGCTTTCCTCTCTTTCTTGCCGGCCCGCTGATAGAGCGCCGCCGTCACTCGCACCATTGCCTGTCTTTCATGGTTAACCTCATCGATTCCCCCGTCTCTCTAATCTGTTTCGACGGTTATATCTCTCATGAATTCCGATTAGATTTTTCGATGAGGCAACGAATCCTCCTTCGATTAGATTTTCACGTTGAGGCAACGATGCGGTTTCGATCAGATTTTTGATGAGGCAATTCGCACCGTTTACATTTGGTCGCTATCCGGCTATGATTGGTGCTCCCGATCCCCTTGGTGTTGTTTTATCCATACCCCTCGAATTTACCCTTGGAGTAAATAACGGGCGCGGTAGTCCAGGAGGCACATTACATGAGGTCGATGTGGAGTGGCGTGGCCTTGGCGTTCGCCTTGGCTTTGGCGGCGCTGCTGCCCGGGTCGGCGGCTGCGAGCGACAACGACTGGAAACCGATTGATCCGGCTGATCTGGCGCTCAAGAGCCCGACGGTTGAAAAAGACGCCGACGCCGAGGCGATCTTCTGGGACGTGCGGGTTCAGGATGAAGAGGATCCGGGCGGCGGGCTGCACACAACGTTGCGCCATTACATCCGAGTCAAGATCTTTACCGACCGGGGCAAGGAGTCGCAGAGCAAAATCGACATAGTGTGTACCGGGAAGGCAGCAAGATAAGCGATATAGCAGGACGCACCATTAACCCTGACGGAACAATTGTCGAGCTCAAGAAAGATGCGATTTTCGATCGCACGATCGTTAAGGCCGGAGGCGTCAAGGTCAAGGCGAAGTCATTCGCAATGCCCGCGGTTGAGCGCGGTGTCATCGTCGAATACCGTTGGCGCGAGGCGAAGGATTACGTCAGCGAATATGCCCAATTCGATCTGCAGAGGGACATTCCGATCCAGGCCGTACGCTATCACGTCAAGCCGCTCAAGATGGAGTATTCTTTTAGCGCCATTACGTTTCACGGCAACGCCACACCCTTTGCAAAAGAGAAGGATGGTTTTTATTTGACCACGCTCGCGAACGTCCCGGCGCTCCGTGACGAGCCGCGTATGCCTCCCGACCACGAGGTCAGGGCGTGGATGCTGGTGTACTACACCCGGCGCGATAAGGTCAGCCCAGATAAATACTGGCAGCAATTCGGGAAGCAGATCTACGACGACAACAAGTCGTTGATGGGAGTCAACGATGACGTGCGCCGGGCCGCCGCCGCCGCAATCGGGGACGCTGCGACGCCCGACCAAAAGCTGGAGCGGCTCTTCGCATTCTGCCGCGCCAAAATCAAGAACACCCGCAGCGAGGCGTCGGGGTTGAGCCGGGAAGAGCGCGCCAAGGCCAAGGAGAACAAATCCCCAGCCGATACATTGAAGCGCGGCGCGGGCACGCCGAGAAATATCAACATGCTCTTCGGCGCACTCGCCATCGCCGCGGGCTTCGACACTCGCATCGCACGCCTGGCCGATCGCGGCCTCAACTTCTTCGATCCCCAGGCCGCTGACGAGTACTTCGTGCCCACGTACGATATCGCCGTTCATGTCGGCGACACATGGAAGTTCTTTGATCCTGGCAGTCCATATATTCCGTATGGAATGCTCCGGTGGGAGGAGGAGGGGCTGCAGGCGCTGATTTGCGATCCCAAGTCGTCAGTCTTCGTCAAGACTCCGCTTTCGCCTTCCGAAAAGTCGAAGCAGAGGCGGATCGCCGCACTCACGCTAACCGAAGACGGCGCCTTGGAGGGCGATGTGCGGATCGAGTATACAGGCCACCTCGCCGTCGAAAAACGACTCGACAATGAAGAAGATTCGCCAGACAAGCGCGAGGAGACGTTGCGCGACATGATCAAGGAGCGGATGAGCACCGCTGAACTGTCCGCCATCCACATCGAAAACGTCAGCGACCCAGAAAAACCCTTCGTCTATGCTTTTCACGTTCGGGTCCCCGGGTACGCCGAGCGCACTGGTAAGCGCCTTTTCATTCAGCCGAGTTTTTTCAAGCGGGGAATCGCGGCGTTGTTCTCGGCGAGCGACCGCAAATACTCGATCTACTTTCATTATCCTTGGATGGAAGATGACACCGTAAACATCAAGCTCCCGGCGGGATTCGCGCTTGATCACGCCGAAAGTCCCGCGCCCTTTGCTGCGTCGACCGTCGCGAAGTACGATGTGAAGATTCAGGTCGCGAGAGGCAACGAAGCGCTGATCTACAACCGCACGTTCAGTTTTGCGGGGCTGCTCTTTGCGCAAAGCGATTACGCGGCGTTGAAGCAAGTCTTCGATACGCTGCACGAGAGGGACAATCACACGATCACTCTAAAGCAAGCCGGGGGAACGCAATGAGACCGCAAACCCTTGTGAATCGAGCCTTGATCTGTTCTCTTTTTGCGGCCGCCCTGTGCGCTACGGTGCGCGCGGGTGATGAGACCCCGGCGTGGCTTCGCCAGGCGGCGTCCGCTCCGTCGCCAACAAACCTAAGGAACATCCCCGCGGTTGTATTGCTGACGGAGCAGAGCGTTAAGATCGAAGAGGATGGACGCGCGATCACGACCGAACGCTACGCCGTGCGAATTCTCACTGCCGAGGGCCGGGACGACGCTGTTGCGGCGGTGCACTACATCAAGGACGCCGGAAAGATGCGCGAGATGCGCGCGTGGTTGATCCGGCCCTCCAAGGAAATAAAGAGATACGGCAAAGACAAGATTATCGAGATTGCCGCGGCCCCCAATGACGTTTTCGACGAAGGGCGCGTGTGCCTGATCTCCGGAAAGGATGATGCGGAGCCGGGCGCGATCTTTGGCGCGGAATGGACCACGGAGGCGCGTTCTGTCTTCACCCAATTCGAGTGGCAGTTTCAGGAGAGACTTCCGACTCTCGCGTCGCGCTTCACGATCGCCCTGCCGGCGGGCTGGCGCGCCGATGGCATCACGTTTAACCACGCCAAAATTGAGCCGGCGGTAACCGGCGACACGTACCTCTGGGAATTGCGCGACCTCGCCGGCATCGAGGATGAGCCTGCCAGCCCGCCGGTCACGACTCTGGCGCCGCGCGAGGCAGTCAGCTACTTCCCCGCGTCCGGCAAGGGCGGCTTGGGCCGCAGCTTTGACAAATGGGTTGACGTGTCGCGCTGGCTGACGGAATTGAGCGATCCTCAGGCGGGCCTTGATGACGCGCTCGCGAGCAAGGCCCGGCAACTCACTGCGGGGGCGACAACTGAAATGGAGCGCATCCAAGCCATCGGACGATATGTTCAGGCGGTCAAGTACATTTCGATTCAGACGGGCGTCGGCCGCGGCGGCGGCTATCGCCCGCACGCGGCAACCGACGTGTTCGCTAAAGCCTACGGTGATTGCAAAGACAAGGCGAACCTGATGCGCGCCATGCTTAAGGCTATTAACATTCCCGCGCATTTGGTGAGCATATTCTCTGGAGATCCCTCTTATGTGCGGGCTGAATGGCCCTCGCCTCAGCAGTTCAATCACTGCATTATCGCGGTCAGGGTCAGCGATGACACTCAAGCGCCGACCGTCGTGAAGCATCCAACGCTGGGCCGGCTTCTGATATTCGATCCCACCGACGACAATACTCCGGTCGGCGATCTGCCTGAGCACGAGCAGGGGAGTCTCGCCCTGATCGTGGCCGGCGACGCCGGAGCTCTTTTGAAGATGCCGGTGACTCCGCCGGAAGCCAATCGGTTGGAGCGGCAGGCTGACGTGGATCTGCAGCCCGATGGCTCGATCTCTGTTGCGGTCCACGAGCGGACTATTGGGCAGTCCGCCGTATCTGAGCGTGCGGAATATCGCCGGCTGTCGCGCCCGGACTATGTCAAACTGATTGAGAGGTGGATCACGCGCGGCGCTACCGGCGCAAGCGTATCCAAGGTGGAATCATCCGACGCCAGCGCCGAGGGGCGATTTGCCCTGGACGTCAATTTTACCGCCGCGCGGTATGGGCAGTTGATGCAGGGCCGCCTGCTCGTCTTCAAGCCCGCGATTGTTTCACGCCGCGAGTCGCTCTTTCTGACTGGGTCGTCCCGCAAGCATCCCGTTATCCTTCCGGCTCACGCGTATTCAGAGACTGTAAAGATCAAGCTGCCGGAAGGATTTGCCGTGGACGAAATGCCCGATCCGGCAAAGCTAGAGACCTCATTCGGTAGCTACTCGACGAACTATGTCGTCAAGGATGGGCAGCTTTATTTTACTCGAACTCTTGTCGTACAGGGTTCCACGATTCCGGTCAGCGATTACGCAAAGGTTCGGACTTTCTTTGAGCGTGTACGAGCGGCCGAGCAGTCACCGGTCGTCCTCGCAAAGAAGTGAACATGTGGGACGGGAGAAGTCCGGATGATGCCTGTCGCGGTTGATCCAGAGCGGGTGCATCACTCCGGGGCAGAACTCACACCCGGGCGAAAACTGCAGTCAAGGCCCTGTGCGCGGCGATCCGATCCCGCTGTCCCATCCGATTACTCGAAGATGGCGGCGGCGTCCTTAATCTGTTTCGTGATATGGCAGGGTGGAAGGCTTTGCAGGAACAGCCGGCCGTAAGACTTCGTTCTGACCCGCGGATCCAGGATGGAGAGCACGCCGCGGTCGTTCTTGGATCGAATTAGTCTTCCGAGGCCTTGCTTGAGAGCGATAATCGCCTCCGGCACTGAGTATTCGTAGAATGAGCTGCCGCCCTGATCGTCGATGTACTTTTGCCGCGCCGCCACAATCGGGTCGCTGGGCACCGCGAACGGCAGCTTTGAGATGATGACGCAGGAAAGCGCCTCGCCCTGCACGTCCACGCCTTGCCAAAAGGATGACGTCGCGAACAGCACGGCGCCGCTCGTCTTGCGAAACCGATCGAGGATGCCCGCCTTTGAGGCCTGGCCCTGAAGGAGGACCGGAAACTCCACCTGATCCTTCACGCGCTCGTACGTTTCTCGCATTGAGGCAACGCTCGTGAACAGGACGAACGCCCGCCCGCTGGTCGCCTCCAGGATCTGCACGATCTGTTCAACCGACGCATCGAGAAACTCGCGGCTGCGCGGATCGGGCATGCGCTCTGGAAGGTACAGCACGGCCTGATTCTCAAAATCAAAATGCGATTCGATGATAAGCTCGCGGGCCTCGCGGATGCCAAGCCTCCCCTTGATGAAACTGAAGCTCCCTCCGGCTGTCATGGTGGCGGAGGTCAGCACCACGCTCCGAACGTTCTCGAATAGCCTATCTTCCAGGATGCCGGATACATCAATCGGAGTGGCGTGCAAAAAGACGCCCCGCCCGCGCCGTTCCACCCAGTAAACAAAACCCTGCTCGCTAGCGGTTACGATGAACTCGAGGTCGAATTTCAGGCTTTCCGCCCGGCGTCCGATGTTTTCCACTTCCGGCGGCGGGTCCTTGACCAGAGCCAAAGCCGCAATCACCCGGTCAATGGCAGTCGTTAGGGCCATATACGCTTCACCCGCCGCGGTGGGCCTGTATTCGCCCTCACGATCCGCCCGCAGGAAGAACGAGCTGTCGATTGTGTTGCGGCCGTCTTGCCAGTTTCGACCCGTGCGCTCAGGGCCTCGATAACCCGGCGAGTTGCCCTCCAGCAGGGCCTGGTTCCGATCACCGCTCTGGAACGTAAGCCAAAACATATCGGAGCGCTGCGCCAGGCGCGCTAGAGCTTTGTTCATCTCGCTAGCCTGGTCGGGCGCGGTAATAACCAGTTTCCCTGCGTCCTCCATGAGATCGGCGATGCGATAGTTTGAGACGCTCGACCCGAAATACGAGGCGGCAACGTCTTCGAGCTCATGCGCTTCGTCGAAAATGACGGTCGAGTATTCCGGGAGAACGCCCCCATAATCGCCGCCGCGTAGGGCAAGGTCCGCGAAGAAGAGATGATGGTTTACGATCACGATGTCGGATTCGATCGCCTGCTGTCGCATCTTGGTGATGAAGCAGGCCTCGAATTCCGGGCACTTTTGTCCGAGGCAGATGTCGGCGCGAGCATCGATATGGGGCCAGAAGGAGAGGTCCTCGGGCAGGTCCTCCAATTCAGCTCGATCTCCCGTCTCACTCACGGCGGCCCAGCGCCGAACCTCATCGAAGTAGTCAACCTCCTTCAGGCCGTCCAGAATCGGAGTTTCGTCCGCTTTCTTAAGGCGGTGCAGACACACGTAGTTCGACCGCCCTTTCATATAGGTGGCATGGAATTGACGCGGAATAATCTGCTGAAGGAATGGAATGTCCTTTTTGTAGAGCTGTTCTTGAAGGTTCTTCGTGGCGGTCGATACAATAACGCGCTCTCGCGAAGCCAGGGCGGGGATCAGGTAAGCGAGGGTCTTGCCAGTCCCGGTTCCGGCTTCGATCAATGCCGCGCCGCCGCCGGTAAGCGTTTGGTTGACGGCTTCGGCCATTTCGACCTGTCCCGGGCGGTACTCGTAGTTTGGATGATGCCTGGCGATCAATCCGCCCGGGCCAAATACCTCTTCCATGCTTGATGTCCCGATGGCGCTGAGGCAGCGGCGGTTCGCTAGTTAGCTCGATTGCGCCCTGCTGCTGCGAACGAGGCGCTTCTCGTAGATGGGAAACCGCTCGCACAGTTCTTTGACTTTTGCTCGAATAGCCTGCAGTCTCGACTCATTTTCGGGTTCCGCCAGGACCTCGCTGATTAGCCCGGCGATCAATCGCATCTCCGGCTCACCCATGTCGCGGGTTGTGAGGGCGGGCGAGCCTATCCGGATGCCCGAGGCCTTCATCGGTGGTTGCGTATCAAACGGAATCGCGTTTTTGTTCACAGTAATGGCCGCGCGCTCGAGCGCGTGTTCGGCTTGTGATCCGGTCAGCCCGCGCACCAGGACGTCGACGAGCATCAGGTGGTTGTCCGTGCCGCCCGATACGATGCGAAACCCTGCGTCTGCCAGCGCGTCCGCCAGCGCTCTGGCGTTCGCGATTACACGACTCTGATACTGCTTAAACCCGGATTCCATTGCCTCTTTAAAGCAAACCGCTTTTGCCGCGACAACGTGCATCAAAGGCCCTCCTTGAATCGTCGGAAACACGGCGCGATCGATCTCCTTTTGAAATTTCTCGCGGCACATCACCATCCCGGCCCGTGGTCCGCGCAAGGTCTTATGCGTCGTCGTCGTCACGAAATCCATGTGCGGTATTGGGCTTGGGTGCAAACCTGCGGCGACGAGGCCGGCGATGTGCGCGATGTCGGCCATCGAATAGGCGCCGGCTTCACGCGCAATACGCCCGATGCGTTCAAAATCGATGACTCGCGAGTATGCCGACGCGCCGCAGAGTATGAGCTTCGGCTTATGCTCGTGCGCAAGCCGCTCCAACTCGTCGTAATCTATCTGTTCGGTGTCCGCCTTGACCCCGTATGGAATGATCTTGTAACTCCGGCCGGAGAAGTTGAGCGGGTGGCCATGGGTCAAGTGACCGCCGTGGCTGAGGTTCATTCCCAGGACCGTGTCGCCATAGTTCAGGACCGCTAAATAGACCGACATGTTGGCCTGCGAACCAGAGTGTGGCTGCACATTTACGTGTTCGCAGCCAAAGAGCTGGCGCGCGCGCGCGCGGGCAATTTCCTCGACGACATCGACGAATTCGCAGCCTCCGTAATAACGCTTGCCTGGATAGCCCTCCGCATACTTGTTCGTAAGCACTGAGCCCATTGCTTCGAGCACGGCTTCGGAGACGAAGTTCTCAGAGGCGATCATCTCCAGGTTGTAAGCCAGCCGGCGTTCCTCATCGGCGATTGCCGCGGCGATTTCCGGGTCAACCTCGGCGAGCGGCCGCTCCATCAAAATGGTCATTGTCTCTCCTCCTGAGGGCGCAGGCAGCGTTGCTCATTCTTCCCACCGCCGCACAGTTTCGATACTACAGCAGCGTTGGATGGGGCGCAATAAACGCGCGAAAATCGAAGAATTGCTCTTGCGGCGCTATTGAAAGAAGGTCTGGAGGTTGTCCCGCGAAATGACGACTTGAGCGGAAAACTTCGGAGTATTCGCTGGAAATGTAGCTTCGCGATTATTGATCTTAAGCTTCAGAGCCAGCCGATTGCCGAGGTTGAGTTTGATCTGTTTCTGGGCGGGCGGCAGGTCCTGCGTGTCGCCCTGCTTCAACAGGATGTTGCCGGGCTTGGCGTCATCGACCTGGTAGCGCAGCCAACTATCGCCCGCGGAGGCCTCGATTTTAACCGCAAGAGCGTCCGTCGGCACATTTTGCACTGGAGCGTCACCGGCCGGGGGCTTTGAGGTGTCACCGGTCGACTGGACCGGAGGAGTCTGTCCAGTCTGTCCCGACCCTGATGGTGTTGGCGGCGTTGGCTTGCCGGCATCATTCTTTTGCGCCACGGCGGTCGTATTCGTCGACTTTTCGTTTTGTCCGCTATTGAGACTCCTCACCAATACAACAATCACTAGCAGGAGGAATATGACCACGCCCGCGAAGATCACGACTGTGGACCAGCTTGTACGGGTTGGGCTCGAACGGTAGGCGACTGGCTCCTGGCGGCGAGTTCGGCTGACTTTCTGGGCGGAAGGACGCGGGCCTGACTCCGCTGCTTGAACTGCCGCTGCAACTGGGCGCTCTGGCCCCGGCCCTTTTGCCTGCCCTTTTCCTACTTGGGCAGGTTGCTCCGGGCTCGGCGGCGCGATCTGCTGATGATATAGGCCGACCGCCTCTTCCTCACCCATTCCTACTTCCCTGGCGTAGGCTCGAATGAAGGATCTCGTGAAGATCCCCCCGGGAAGCACGGAATAGTTACCTGCTTCTATCGCCTTTAGATAGCGCGTGCTTATCTTGGTCGATTCAGCGATGTCATTGAGCGAGATACTGCGAGCTTCTCGCCTCTTTTTCAGTTCTTCGCCCAGTGTCGGCATATGCGCCGAGCCCTCTCAGCTATGTAGTCTAGATAATAGGGATATTAGACGGAACTCATCTTACGGTTAAGCGCCGCTCGGTGTCAACCTGGCAGTCAACCGGGTTCGACCCCCTCCCTCCCCTGAAGCACAATATTAGCCCAATTTACAGGCCGTCCGCCATTAGACTGCGCACTTTGGGTCCGCAATTCCGAGGAAGGACTGCTCTATCACCGACGCACTGCCCTATGTGGGGCGCCGGAACTGCGCAAATCTGCCACGGCCGCTCAGGGCGACTGGCGTTCCCGGGTGGAATGCAACTCATTGGGAACCCAGGATTCAGGCAGCCGAGACTCTGGCGACCCCAAGTTTCTGGCCGTCCTTGACGCGCCTGGGTTGTTTTGTTACTTTGAATCTCTCCGTGAGCCAATGAAAGTTCTCGCCAAAAGCTCACGCTCCAGCTCAGAAAAACGGTTGTTTGGGGAGGGATCTCGCAATGAATATGGAAGCGCTTGGCATGATTGAAACCAAGGGATTTGTTGGGGCCGTCGAAGCGGCGGATGCGATGGTCAAGGCCGCCAACGTGGCGCTGGTAGGTCGCGAGTACATCGGCGCGGGTTATGTCACCGTGTTTGTGCGCGGCGACGTAGGCGCGGTGAAGGCGGCAACCGATGCAGGCGCCGCCGCGGCTCGACGAGTGGGCGAACTGGTCAGCGTCCACGTAATACCCCGGCCCCACAAAGAGCTGGAGCAAGTGCTGGAAGCAAACGGCCTCGCCAATGGAGCAAAGCACCTGGCCGGAGGCGAAGCCCGCGCGCAGTTGACCTCGGGCGCAACCGAGGACGGCAAGCGCGGGCTCCAATCACCCAGTAAGGATCGAGTGAAATAGTGAGAAAGCTTCTAGTTTTTAGTTCTAGTTCTTCCCATGAGGGGTCGCGTAGCGCATTGAGTCAGTAACGGACTTAGGGCGACCAAGAGGAACGGAAACCAAGAACTAAAAACTGGAAACCAAAAAGCTAGAAACTTCCATGAGCCAGTCAACCGAGCAAGCGCCTGAACTTGTTGAGCGCGCCGCCGCAGGGGCCAAGGTTCTTGCCACGTTTTCGCAGGAGAAGGTAGACGAGATCGTCGGCGCCATGGCGCGCGCCGCTTTCGAAGAGAGCCCCCGGTTGGCGGAGCTGGCTCATCTCGAGACCGGATTTGGTTCGGCCGCCGACAAGACTGTCAAGAATCGCTTCTCAGCCCAAACCATCTATAACTTCATTAAGCCGATGCGCACCGTCGGCATCATCCGCCAGACCGACAGCATTATTGAAGTGGCGTCGCCGAGAGGCGTTGTCGCCGCGATAATCCCTTCGACCAATCCGACCTCGACGGCGATCTTCAAAATTCTCATTTCGATAAAAGCGCGGGATGCCGTGGTGCTCAGCCCCCATCCGTCCGCGGCAAATTGCATCGGCGAAACCGCCCGCGTGATGCGCGCCGCGGGAGAGGCGGTCGGCCTGCCCGCCGGGGCGGTGGGTTGGATGTCGGTCGCCACCATTGAAGCCACACAAGAGTTGATGAAGCACAAGCGCACGGCGCTGATTCTGGCGACGGGCGGGATCGGCCTCGTGCGCGCGGCTTATTCATCCGGCAAACCCGCGTTCGGCGTCGGGCCAGGCAATGTCCCCGCGATGATCGAGCGCACCGCCAATGTAAGAAAGGCGGTCCGGGACATCCTCACCGGAACGTGCTTCGACAACGGCACGATATGCTCATCAGAGCAGGCGGTGGTTGTGGAGCGGCCCGTCGATGCCGCGGTCCGCGAGGCGTTTGCCTCCGAGGGCGCCTGTTTTCTCGATCCCCAGCAACAGGCGGCGTTGGCGCGAGTCGTAGCCACCGCCACCAATACTCTGAATCCAAAGATCGTCGGGAAAAGCGCAAACACGATCGCGGAGATGGCCGGAATCTCCATACCGGCAGGCGCCCGGGCCATGATCTGCGAGCTGAACGGCGTCGGCCGCGATTTTCCGCTTTCAATGGAGAAGCTCTCGCCGATCCTCGCCTATTATGTCGTCGACAACCTCGAGCAGGGCTGCGACCTCTGCGCCCAGATCTTGAGGTACGGCGGCATGGGCCACACGGCTTCGGTCCACACCGGCAACCGCGACGCGGCGACCGAATATGGCCTGCGCATGCCAGTGTCGAGAGTGATTGTCAATAGCCCCTCGACCCACGGCGCCATCGGCTTCACGACCGATCTTGAGCCCTCGATGACTCTTGGGTGCGGCTCGTGGGGAGGCAACGTAACATCTGACAACATTTCACCCCGGCATCTGCTCGATGTAAAGCGCATCGCCTTTGAAACCCGCCCAATCAATCACCCCAGCGTCTCTGAGCGGCCGGCCGCGCTGGCGCCGAAGCCGAGCATTGTTGATCGCTCCGCCATCGCGACCCTGGTTGACCGGTTCCTGGAGGAGCGCCAGATTCACACGGATCGCTCCACGTCATCCGCATTGCCGCCGCCGCCGATTGCGCCTCAGCGTGCGGACGCCGGGACTTCTAAGACCGCGGCGCCCGCGCCGCCGCCTCCTCAGCAGCCGCAAGCCGCGCCGCCGGCCGCGTCAAATGGCTCGCCGGCGCCCCAGATCTATGAATTTGTATGCGAGGAAGATGTAAGGCGGGCCATCAACGGCCGCCAAAAGATCTATGTCAACGGGAGAACGATCATCACTCCCGCGGCCCGTGACCTCGGCGAGGAACGCGATGTGTTTGTGCGATCCTAGCCAGGCCCCGATCATCTTCGCATAGGGCCAAGCGAACCCTCTATTGCGATCCGCACGAGTTGACTGCGTGTTCTCACACGCGTCTTGCGAAACAATTGCTGTAACGTCGCCTTGACTGCGCCATCCGTTACGCTGAGCTGGTCCGCGATCTCCTTGTTGGTCAGCCCCTCAAATACGCCTCGCAGCACCTGCTGCTCGCGTTCAGTCAAGACCTTGCCAAGGCTCTGATCGTCACTCTGGCTCACCTCGTCGGCCATCAGCCGGACCACCTTTGGATCCACCCACATTTCGCCAGCCGCAACCAGCCGAATGGCCTTAGCCAAGGCGCCCGGCGAATTATGTTTGAGAAAAACTCCCGAAGCGCCGGTCTGTAACGCACGGGAGGATTCTTTCGCGCTCATCCCCGCTGTGACCATCAGAGTCTTCCCCTCATAGCCTGCGTGTTTGGCCGCCGCCAAAAACCGGTCGGCGTGATCCTCAGCTAGGTCAAAATCTAGCAGGACAACATCGACGCGCGTGCGGCTCAGGATTTCCAGCGCCGCGGCGGACGTGCCACAATTGCCCACGATCTCAAAGTCTGGCTCCGACGCCAGAAGCCTGCTCAAGCTTTCTCGAAACAGGATATGATCATCTACCAATAGGAGTTTGGTTCGTTCCATGCTTGACCGTCTTTCGCTAGGCGCTTGCACCGGGGTCAGCTATGGCCAGGTCAATGACGAAGGAACAACCCGCTCGCGCTGGATCGTGCCGAAGATCGCCGCCAAACGAACGCATAAACGCCCGCGAGAGGTAGAGCCCAAGGCCCGTTGAATCAGCGCCGCGTTGGAAGGGTTGAAACAATTTTTCCGCCGAGCTCAGGCCAGGTCCCGTATCCGTGACGCTTATCGACACGGCGCTCTCTCCCACCGCAACCGAGATATCGAGGTTCTTCACCGCCGCATCCTGTAGCGCGCGTTCGCTATTCCGGGTTAGATTCAGGAGCACCTGCAGCAACCTATGGCTATCGGCCCATACTGGCGGGATCTCGCTTGGGATATTCCATCGAGCCGTAATATCCGCTTCCCGGCAAATCGGGTCCAGAACGATTCGAAAAGCATCTAGCGTCTCAACCAGGTCAATGCCGTCGGCCGCCGAATCGCTTGCGCTTTGTTTAAGTTCGAGCGTCGCGATCTTGTTCAGCGTTTCGATCAGCGAGCCGAGAGCCTCGAAATCCGAGCTGCCGTTCAGGCGTCCGCCCCGAACCAGGTTTTCGTGGATGATTGCAATCGCGCCACAAACGTTGCGAACTTCGTGAGAAACGGCTCCGACTAAGATTCGCGAACCTGCCATTAGCTGCTCGAGATTGAGTTCCTCCCGAACCCTTAACTCTTCCGAATTATCCAAGACCAGAGCAGCGAGCCGCGGACCCATCGCCGTATTGTACGTGGAGAAAAAGATGTTCGCGAGGAACACGTCGCCGTTTTCCCGCTGCCCGCGGCACTCCATCTCCGTCCGAAATGCTTGCGACGTCTCGCCGATGAACGGAACCCGCGCGAGCGCCGGAATGTAGCGCCGAATGCTCTTTCCTTGCAGATCTCGAGCCGCGACTCCCAGTAGCTTGTGCGCCGCGGCGTTTGCCCTGAGGATCAGGCAGTCGGCGGCCATGGTAAGGATCGCCGCCGGACTGCTTTCTATAAGGAATTCGAGTTGTTCCTCCGCTTCACGCCGCGCCGCCGCTTCCTTCTCAAGCCTCCTCACGCTTTCCCTATCTCGCCTCCGGCTATGCGTCGCTTCGTAAGCAAACAAGCCCGCGCCTGCCAGCGCGCTGAAGACCAAAAAGTCTTTCGGCAAAGCTACCTTGAGCGCGAATGCAACCGGCGAAAATCGGTCTGCGAGAAACGTACAGAGGATGCCGGCGAGCCCGATCTGCCAGCGCCGGAGCACCGTCCCCACCAGTAAGATTGGAAACAGGTAAAGGAAACCGAAGGCAATATCGACCTCGACGCGCCAGTCGATGAAGGCGATGACCGCGATGAGAATCGCCGCGAGCACTACGCGCGAGGACCCTTCAAA
>Ga0207156_10210_pt1 | contig 14227 bp, 16 predicted proteins | sample Alteio_BWMinHeat_24_FD_153514 | JGI IMG/M metagenome (GOLD analysis project Ga0207156, IMG submission 153514) | Enriched cells from forest soil in Barre Woods Harvard Forest LTER site, Petersham, Massachusetts, United States -... | ecosystem: Environmental > Terrestrial > Soil > Temperate forest >...
AGTGCTCGCGTTCACGGCTGTTTCGGCTGCGGCCGCTGGCGGCGCCGCCCGCGCGGCGCAAGGTGACAATGGGTTGGTGCAGGTCGAAGCGAAGTACGTCTGCATGGTCAACAATCAGCGTTACGACAAGGAGCAGATCGCTATCGAAGTCGAAAAGGCGACTTATTACGGCTGCTGCGACATGTGCAAAGAGAAGCTGCGCAACGATCCCAAGAGCCGGTTCGCTGTCGACCCGGTGAGCGGCAAGAAAGTGAACAAGGCGAAGGCCGTTATCGGCGCATCATCTGACGGCAAGGTCTATTATTTCGAGAGCGTCGCCAACATGAAGAAATTCAAAGCCGCCTAGTCTGGAGTGCGGCGACTTGTCGCCGCTTTGGTTTGCTTTAGCAAGTCCATATACTGCTCGATCAATTCCGGTCCATGGAGGGGCGACCAGTGGCCAGCCACAATGGTCGCAGTATTTGAAGTGGGCTGTTGCAGCTTGCCGAGCGTCCGCGGACACTCGGTGAGATTGGTGAAAGCCAGATTGCCGAGCTGCTCTTCTGAGATACATCCGCCATACAGGACTTTCTCTCCGTAAAGTAGACGAAAATGCGTCCGGCGTGTTGCGATGGCCCAAGATACAAGGCCTTGATCCGTCCTTTCTGAGTTCGAAATCACCTAGATGCGCCTTTGTGGGCAGGAGGAGGAGCGCAGGTCCGGGTAGCTCGGAAAGCGAGACTAGCTACCCCAAGGAGCACGTTCTTGATCTAGCTGTTAGACCAACTACTTACGCTTGGCCAAACCTCTGAGTCTCTTTTCTAATGAATCCTTAAGTTGCTTCAGGCTACGAAAGAAAATGATAGGATAATCTTTCAAGTCAAACTCGAGCTTAGTTCCCTCTTTAGCGATATAGATCGGTATCTTTCCTATACCCTGAGCATAACCTGCTTCGTAATACACGTTCTGCTTTGAGTTCGTTAAATCCACTATTACGTATTCGGCCTTCCTTATCGATTCTAGAATTCTATCTGTAATTCTCTCATTGGACTGTGGCTCGTCTATTCGCTCGGCTTGAATCCCGCAACGCATAGCACTTTCTTTTATTGCGTCAAGCACATCATCTAGCTCGGGATTCTGTGAGTCTATAGCCATGGCAACGAAGGCGTAATTCTTTATGACATGAACCTCTATACTAATTGTGGAACGTGATTCAGGACCCTTTGCTGGGGGCGCAGCCAAAACGCCAATGGTCCGATCTATCATATCTTTTATCATGGGGATCAGGTTCTTACGGTAAGGGGGGTTAAAGATCATCGTGAAGGGATCAAGGTTCCGCATAACTAAACCGCCCACGGCAGGAGGCGGGCCGACTGTTACTGTAAGAAAGCAACCTGCTTCGATAACTTCTTGCCGAACCCATGTTTGATTCTGATTGATGTATGTTCGGGTTCTACCTTTTGATGCAAGATCGAAATGAGCCGATTCCCAAGCGTCAAGCGCCTGCTTGAATTCCTCCAGCTTCTTGATTTTGTCTTTCGTCTCCATACCGTTATCTCTTCACACGAGCCGCTATCTACAACGCGATCAAGCGATCACTAGTAGGATAGGGGCCTCTAGCGAAAGTCGACCAGTCCCACGATCAAGGCTGATAGCATACTGGACCGAGACACCTAATCGCGGTCGCCGGGGCGGCCGGCGTATTTTGACATTACAGATACCACCTTCGCCACCCCTCTCGGCTGCAAGGCGCGGTTGTGCGTCGAGCCTGCGGAATCATCATTCCCACGTTCTTTTTTGCTTAACACTATTGGCCAGTGCTCGGATCTGTCTCGATTGTCTGTTTATTGCCTGTTGGTAAAAACTAAATGTTTCCAGCAAACGGTCGTAGGATGCGATCTGGATGTTATTCTGCCAGCTAAAATCAGCCAGGCGGCGCTGCTCCAATTCACCCCGATTGTAGTTTCGCCTCCCGATTATTACCCAGCCTGAACAATTCCCGCTTATCCCTATGTATTTCTGTTGTAAGGTGGCATATGCGATATTCTCTCTTAGCCAGCCGCGGTAATCAGCTACTTGCTCGATACCCTTGTGGCACCTGTGGGAAATGCTTCCACGCTTTGTAGTGGGTTTAAACGTTGGGTTTTCAAGCTCGATGACATGCCACGAAGGGCCATTTGACAGCCAATTACAGATAAGAAAGTCAGGTATGTACTCGGCACCCAAGTTCGGTTTCGGAAACACCCAACATTGGTGAGGTCCGCCAAGAACCCCAAGGGCGAGTGCATAGGGGCGCTGCTCAAAGAATCTTTGCAGCGGCCTTTCGTCACTGGCCGCCTCAAGCGTTTCCTTGAACCGCTTCGGCATGCCCCTGCGTTCGCGATTCCAATCAACTATCTTATCGGGCCAAAAATCGCTTGGCGGAGCGTAGCAGTAGCTTTCTCTGTTTGCCATGGTCGGTGCGTTATCAGCCAACTCCACTCGTCGAGCCCAAATCTCTGGCGAACCTCCTCGACTCTAATGGTGCGCGCGTTTTGGCTATCAACAAATCCCTTTTCTAGGGACTGGCGCAGGTATATCTCATGCATCGAGTCGTCCCAGATAGAGTCTTCTGGAAGCTGCTTTACCAAGCGGCGTGCCGTTTCTTTAATGTTTCCGGAAGCCATGTGCGCAACTCCGTTGGGGAACTGTTTCACCATATTAGCGTAGTACCATCACCAGTTCAATCAGTTGCTTGGATGACCGCCTTTGCATTGACGACTCGGCGAGATTGGAATAGGTTTAGGGCTGCTCCTTACAATTACGCCGGACAGCGTACACGTCGTACACGTCCACGTCCGTTTCCAACTGAGTCAACGAGGAGAGTAATAAAAATGGCAGCTAGTAGGTTTCAGATCGCTGTCCTTATTGTCCTCTTTCTAGTCGGCCCTGCAGTAGGACAGGAAAAGCAGGCCAAAGGCTGGCTCATTGATGTTCCAAAGGGCACTGTTGTTACATTGAAGATACCCCTCTCCGCCGTTCATGACAGTCCGCTGGCTAGCCGGATTCCCGCAGAGCACCCGCGAAGTATTATTGAGCAGTCGGACTCGAGCTTGGTCGTTGACGGCCAGCCTGACTGGGAAACGGCAGCGTTCCCCTCGATGCTTAGATTGACGCTCGTCTACACGAAGCGGACGGACGACGTGGAAGGCTTGCTCGAATCCATAGGCCAAGCACGCCACGGAGAGAAGGGGGAAAAGAAAACGGCGGCCGCCAAGGTCACCGAAGTCGGGCTATTGGCCGAAGGTGGCAAAGCGATCCTCTTACATTTCAGGTCCACAGTTACAGATGTGAGCGCCGCTTTCCGGAAGATAGTAATCATAGGTGAGCCGGCCGGGCCGGAAGCAGTGAAGTATCTACACGACGTCCGCTCCGATCGCTCTGCGAGGTTCTTCGCAGGCACGCTCTCAAAGATCGATGACGAAAGGAAGCTCGCACTTCTTAGCGTGGCCGAGGCCTTCGGTGACAAAACAACGATGGGATCCGAAGCCTATAAGGATAAGTCTTTCTTCGTGGTTAACCTGGGAGCGGATGGCTCGGTATACAATACCAACCGGATGAATCAATCAGACCGAGTATCGAAAGTCATTAACGATAAACTACTCGCCGTTCTAAAGGTGGTCCTGAAGACGCTACCAGAGACCCCCGGGCTGTACGGTGTGAAGGTCGAGGTCAAGATACTTTATCGCAACTTTATGGATGATTCAGCCCGGGTTGAGAATGACACCCTTTCGATCTACGCTCCGCTGTCGTCACTCCGTAAGTTTCTCGATGCGGACATTACCGGACAGCAACTCATGGACGAGTCCGTAGAGCTAGTTAATGAGAATCGGGTAAAAGTGACCTTGTAGAGTATCGTTTGCGGGATTTCGGAGACTTGGTCTCATGGCGAGCTCCGGAATTAACCGATCGGCCCCTTCATCTTAGCTAGACCAGGGCTGGGCCCACTATGCCCCCGTCCGAACACACCATCCGTAATAGCTTAATGTCCCGCCTGGACATTCTTGAGCCTGGACTCACTGCGGTGAATAAGGAAGAGCACCTTCCCAACATTCACGGTAGTTCGGGCTTCGTTGACATCCTCGCCCGCGATCCATTTGATTATCTCGTGATCATAGAGATAAAACGCGCGGACTCGGCAGCACGGGAAGCCTTACACGAACTCTTAAAGTACACAGCTCTTTTGCGGCAAAACTACGCCGTACCACCGGACCGCCTTCGCTGCATCGTCGTTTCGACAGCTTGGGGCGGAACTTCTGGTTCCTTTTTCCGAGTTCACAAGGACGGTGCGGTTTCCAGTTGCAGGCTTTTACCTTGACGTTGACGAGTTCGGTACTCCGATCAGCGCCGTTCTAGTTGAACCCGTCCCGGAGGAGCCTGCACTTGCTCTGTCGCCGCTTCACTGGATTGGGTGCTGTAGCACGAACGACCGAAGGACCACCGCGTTAGACGAGATTGACCATGTGTTAGAGGATGCGGGGATCGCGGACTATTTGGCGCTGTTCGTCGACCATGATCGCAGCAATCCTGCAGTGATTCACCCGTATCTATGTTACCTCGTGCTCGCGAGGGTTCCCGCACCGGTAGGTGCTTCGCTCCGGGATGGCAACATCTTTGGCATAGATGATTATTGTAACGCTGGCGAAACGGACTACCCTGACTGGCAAGTTGAGGAAGCCATCATCGCCGCTTTTCACTCGCGGTGGTTTGGCAAATGTGACTCGATGGAGCAAGGCTACCCCGAAAAGCTCACCGGTTTGTTAGAGCTGGCGTGGTCTGTAACCTCGGTGCACCGTAGGGGCAAGCTACGCTCTCAAACCGCGTACTCTGACGACTTTCTTATCCATCTTTGCTCGGTTGAATCGAGAAACGCGGTGCTATATCGGAGGCTCATTCGACCCGAGTTTTCGTTGGGCTGGACCAATACCCTGGACAACGTCGCATATACCCTTCAAGGGAATCCCGTATGGCAGCAGGGAACACTGTACTACTTGGCTGACATTGCGCAACGGTTCCCACGTTGCAGCGTCAGTATAGAGTGCTACAATCCCATGAACTTTCTAATGTACCTCTATGACGCTATCAGAAAAGACGACTCGCGGTATTTCCCTTCGATCAGAATATTGGTCATCAATGACAAGGAGATGCGACTTCTTTTAGGGAAGCTCTGCTGGAACGGAACGAGGGCCCGCCCTCCCGAGGAAGTGATAAACCGCGCCTTTGGCTCATTCGACGAGTTCTTTCTTAGTCAGCCGACGCAGACTGCCTGGGAATACGAGAACACAGTCTGCGAGCTGTATGGGTTGTCCTATCGGTTGACGGAGGTTATTGGGCAAACGAACGACCCGATTGATTTACGGGAACTAGTAGTGGGTGATGAGGGATGCCAGTGGGTTACGGTTGACCGAGTTGACGATTCCTTTCATGACTTTCTCGCGAGTTCCAGCGATCACTTCGAAGCGCTTTGCAAGTTGTTTTCGACGTTTTTCGTAGAATAGGACCAATCTGGGACTGGGGGACTGCCTAACTGCGGCTAACCCGATCTGATGTTCACAAGGAGCCAAGTCGGTAGCAATGCATTTTGCCGGCTCATGAGAATTTTGTCTTGGATGACATATGCCTCTTCCCACGTATTCCACGTTCTTGCTTTGGCGACGTCCGCTTCCAGCGCCTCATTCACTTCCGCGCGCAGCGGGCGCGTCCGATGATCTCGTCTATAATAGCAGTCTTAGCGTCCGCGTAGTTCTGGACATACTTCCACTCGTTCTGGGCGAGAGCCAGCTTCGTCCGCGCATAGAGGTCGCGATCCGCGGCGTTGCTGCGCAGCCAGTCCCGGAATAGCAGCATGCGGTCGATTTCCTCACAGCCGGTCGAAAAGACGTGGAGATTGATGTCCGTATCCGGCCCTTTGAACATCCGGTGTTCATACCAGTCGGCCTCGCGGATGCGAAGCGCGTACCCGGCGGCCTGCAGAGGCGGCGCGTAGTCGTCTTCATCCGCCGCGTCAGCCACAACAAGGACGATGTCGATGATCGGTTTGGCGGCGAGGCCCGGCACCGACGTCGAGCCCGTGTGCTCAATCCGAACCGCCCGCGGCCCGAGCGCCGCCCGGATTCGGTCGGCCTCACGCTGAAACAGCTCCGGCCACCGCGGATCGTAATCGACAATCAAGATCCTCTTGGAGAGCGGCTGCAGCTCTCCGATTGTGCAATTGCGGATCTGTTGCTCGGTAAGCGGCGTGCGGTCGTTCGATGCCTGGGGATCTTTCGACATTGCCTATTGAACCTCGTTAGTTTGTCACACGCGCCTTTGGGCGCGTCACATTGTACAACGAGCGTTCCAGGAACCAAACGGCGTATGCCAACACATGCAGCCGGCGGGGCCAAAGACCCCGCGACCCGGGATCTAAAAGCCGTGAAAGCCGGCGGGCCTCTTGATATTTTCGGCTATATTTGGTATCTTTTCGGTATGACGTCTTCCCTTGAAAGACTATTCCGAAATCCCGGTGAGCGCCTCCGCTCCACAAGAGGCGAGGGAAATCAGTCGGCGGCGGCGGCGCCTACGACAAGCCCAATAAACAACTACGAATTCGGAGGTCTGACCCCGAAACCCTTCGCCCATGAACTCGTCGGCGCTTTTCGCGCCGCCAAACCCGTTCCCCGGCCGCCGCGGCGCTCCCGAGATGTAATCACAATTATATTGAGTGGAAGATTTTGGGTTTCGCGATTTTTGTTTTTAATGCAGGTTAAATACCTGCAACTCATTGTGAACATTCGCCGGCGCCCCTATTTAATGCGAGTTAATTCCATGGGCGCGCGGCCTCAGTTGATCGACGCGCGTCGGGTAATGTATATTATATCCGGCCTCGCTGGGACCGCAAGCAGCACGTCTCGATGCTGCCGAACCTGCTCGAACCGGCTCTGAAAAATTGCTCCCGCTAGGCCCCCGTGCTACCCTTGACTATGACCAACATTCGCATGTGATGGAGTTGTCCCGTGAAAATGCGATTCCTCGCCGATCGTCGCGGTCAACTTGCCGCCCTCCTGGCGTTCGCGCTCGCCGCCCTGGCCATCGTTCCCGCGTTTGCGCAACAAAATGACCAGGCCATCAAGATTCAAACTGAGCTGGTCACGATTGACGTGGTGGTCACCGACAAAGACGGCAACTTCGTCCGCAACCTGAAACCCGAGGATTTCAAGATCTACGAAGATGATGCGCCGCAGAAGATCGATTTCTTTGAGGCGAACGAACAAACGACCATGACCCGGCCGCTGGCGGTCGTCTTTGCGCTCGACATCTCCGGCAGCATCAAACCGGAAGAGGTGATGAAGCAACGTGAGGCCGCCGAGTCCTTCATGAAACTGATGCGGCCCGAATCGGTCTATTCGATCCTTGCGTTCAACAACATGATCCGCGTCGTCCAGGATTTCACCAGCGAGCCGCGCAAAGTCAGCGAGGCGTTTCACAAGATCGACCACCCGGGAGGCTCGACGCGGCTGTTTGCGTCGCTCGACAAAGGCGTTTCTATGCTCAAGCGCGCGCCGCGCTTCCGCTCCGGGCGGCGGCTGCGGCGGGTCATCATCGTCATCACCGACGGCATCGACTCCGTGGATCCCGTCGATCAACGCGATATGATCCAGCGCGCCAACGACGCGGAGGTCACCGTCTATTCCATTACCTTGCCGTCCTACTTGCCCGGCCTTGGCCCCAACCGCCGCGCCATGACTTTGCTTGACGTCGCGAGGATCGTCCCGCTCACAGGCGGCTCGGACTTTTCCGCCGACACCAGCGACTTCACCAACATCTTCAAAGCCATCGCCGAAGAGATCAGATCGGGCTACACGCTCGCCTATTACCCGCCCGATCGCACGCGCCACGACGGCCGCATTCACCAGCTTCGCATCGAGAGCCTCAGGAAGGGCGCGATCATCCGGGCCAGCCGCACGAATTATCTCGCGGGGAAATGAGGACAGTTTTTAGTTTTTAGTTTGGATTTGAGTTTCGCGCCCTGAGTTTGATTTTTAGGCCTTCCAGTTTGTTTAAACAGGCCGCAGAAGCGCAGTCCTGAAACCTGAAAGTCCTTTCATTAAAAGATGCGATCGTTTACGATGATAGTTTGCGTCAGTTCGCCTACTGCGGCATGAGGCGTGGAGAAACCAGAACCTAGAAACTAAAAACTAGAAACTAGAAACTGAAAACTGTCAAGGCTGAGATGAAAAAGGTAGGAATGGTCAGTTTGGGGTGCCCAAAGAACCTCGTCGATAGCGAGGTGATGATGGGGCTCCTGGCGCGTCAAGGGTATGAGATCACGGCTGACTCGGGCAGCGCCGACGTCCTGGTGGTGAACACCTGTGGTTTTATCGACTCTGCCCGGCAAGAATCGATCGATGCGATCCTTGAAATGGCGCGGCTGAAAGAGACCGGCAATCTGAAACGGCTGATCGTCGCCGGGTGCCTGGTCGAACGTTATCAAGACGAGCTGCGGCGCGAGATTCCCGAAATCGACGCGTGCATAGGGGTCAATCAACTCAAAGAGATCGAAGCGGTGGTTGAACCGGGCGGCCGCCAGGCGCTGCCGATCTATAGCGCGGGCGCCTCCGCGCCTGAGCTTTTTCTGTACGACGAAACGACCCCGAGGCTGCGCGCGACCGCGCCCTACACGGCGTATGTGAAGATCGCGGAAGGCTGCGACCACACGTGCGCGTTCTGCATCATCCCAAGCCTGCGCGGCTCGTTTCGCAGCCGCTCGCCGGAATCGATCCGGAGGGAAGTCGAGATGCTGGCCGCGCAGGGCGTGCGCGAATTCGTCCTCATATCGCAGGACACGACTACGTACGGTTCGGACCTCGGGCTCAAAGACGGCCTGGCGCGGCTTGTCGGCAGCCTCGCGGATGTTGCGGGCGTCGAATGGCTGCGCTTCTTGTATTGCTACCCAACGGCAATCACCGACGAGCTCTTGAACGTTATGGCGAGCCGCCCAAATGTCTGCAAATACTTCGACATCCCTTTGCAACACGCGAGCCGGCGGATGCTTGGGCGCATGCGGCGCGGCGGCAATCGCGAGTCCTATCAACGCCTAATCGAACGCATCCGCGCCCGGGTTCCCGGAGTCGCAATCCGCACGACCTTCATCGTCGGCTTTCCTGGCGAGCGCGAAGAAGATTTCGACGAGCTCGTCGATTTCGTGCGTGCCGTGAAATTCGACCGGGTGGGGGTGTTTGCCTATTCCGACGAAGAGACGGCGCCGGCGTTCGGCCTTGACGAGAAAGTCGACAAAACGGTTGCGCGCCGCCGCGAACGGTGGTTAATGAAAGAGCAGGCGCGCATCTCGCGACGCAAGAACCGCGCGCTGGTCGGCCGCCGGGTCAGGGTCCTGCTCGAAGGCAAGTCGAAAGAGAGCGACCTGTTGCTCGAAGGCCGAATGGAATCGCAGGCTCCGGAGATCGACGGCTCGATTCTGATCAACGACGCGCCTGAGGGCATCTCGGCGCGCCCCGGCGACTTCGTCACCGTTGAGATCACCGAGGCGCACGACCACGACCTGATCGGCAGAGTCGTCAGCCCAGGCGAGTAAGCGCGCCGCCCTTTCCGCTCCCCCGTTTCTACGTTCTTAGTACCCCTCATGGTTCGTAGTACCGCCTTTAGGCGGGCAGTGCGATGATTCCCCGTAACTCGAAATCGATGGGGCGGCGCTACCCGCCTAAAGGCGGTACTACGAACGACAAAGCGGTCGTCAACAATCGCAGTGTACGATGGCGCAGACAAAGGGTATGATGGCCGCGAGAGGAATGCGCGGCGCCGATGGCTCGAGGCGATTTCACTCGATGGATGTATAGCGGTTACCGGCCTAACTGGATCGCGCGGACGATGAACCGTGTGTGGCAGGCTGTGGGCTCGTCGGGTGTCGCCTCAAACTATTTTGTCACGTTGGAAGTGGCTGCGCGAAAGTCGGGGCGGACGGTTTCGCTGCCCCTGATCGTGACCGTAATCGACGGACAGCGCTACTTCATTTCAATGCTTGGCGAGAAAGCCCAGTGGGTCCAGAACGTACGCGCCGCCGGCGGCCGAGCGCTGCTCCACAGCGGCGAGCGTGAAGAAATCCAACTCGAAGAGGTTCCTGCAGGCGCGCGCGCCCCGATCTTGAAAGAGCACATGCGGCGGGCGCCCGGAGTGCGGCCTCACATCCCGGTGGACAAGGACGCGGCGCTGGCGGAATTTCAGAAGGTCGCGGCGGGAGTTCCGGTTTTCAAGGTCGTTTCCAGCGGGAGGTGATTTCAAATGAGAACCCATTCGGCGATTCCGATTGCTGTTCTGCTTACTTGCGCGGTGTCACTTGGCCAATCAACCAACGAGCGGCTCTTGTCCAATACCGAGAATGCCTACAACCCGATTCCAAGCCCGGACGGAACAAAGATCGCCTATATTCGCACGGGTTGGGGAAGAAGCGATGGATCTGGAGGCCTGGGGCGATCGAACCTCATCAGTGAGGTTAAAGTCATGGATACCGAAGGCCGGATACTCACTGCAAAGCCGCTCGCGGACACTTTTCTAGCCGGCTGGAGTCCGGATGGCAAGCAACTCGTTTGCTATCGAGACTATGAGTACTTCCTTGTCTCTCTTGCTGGCAAAAAGTCGAAAGAAGCTAAGATTTCATACGATCAATGGTCTCGGCACGATAAGGCAGAGCGCGGCGCGTACCTTGCGGACATCGATTCAATAGTATTCGTCCAGCACCTCTACGAGCCCCGCCGAGGTGTAATCCGCACGGTCGAGAAAGAGATTGCTCGAAACGAGGAAGGTCAATTAGGGCGAATGCTGATCCCGTCCCCGGACGGGAGGTACATTGCAGCCGCGGATGTAACGCGCTGGGCTGACGATCTCCTATGGGTCTACGACACGCGGAACAAGAGCTGGGCTAATCTGGGAAAAGCAACCATTCACCCCGAAATCGTCTACCCTAATAACGATTTCGATTGGAAGAATGCGACCTGGGATCCTTGGTTTGCAGATGGCTCAAGAGTCGCGTTCATCTCTGACGGTTCTATTGTTATCAGCACGCCAGAAGGCAAGGACAAGCAGATCATCAACGTGCCTCGGGCACAATGGGCCTGGCGACACCGTCTCCGGACGGGAAGCTAATTGCCTATGTTACTTTCAATGCAAAGGCGGCGGAGCAGCCGCATTGGACCTTCTGGGGCAATGCAACCGTCTGGGTTGTGCCGGCCGCGCCTGGAGGCAAGCCGCGCGCCGTCACTCACGCGTCTCCTAGTGCAATAAATACTCTACGTTGGTTGAACAATAAAGAGATAGTCTTCGACCGTTCCGCAAGTAAACAGTTTTACGACGACGTGCGCTTATGGAAGGTGCGGATAGATTGAGGCCTACGCGCCCGTGAGGAGGTGGTGATTAAGCGAGAGCGGTCATTGGATCGGCTAGCCTACGCGCTTGCGACCGGGGCGGGGGCGGGGTTTGCACCCGTAGCCCCCGGCACCTTCGGCGCCCTCGAAGGCGTCGCGCTCTTCCTTGCCATCAGCGCCCTGGCAACCCGGCCGCTTGCGCTCGGGACTGGCGCGCGCATTTTGTTGCTCACCGCCATCAACGTTGCGATCTTTGCGCTTGGCGTCTGGGCCTCGAATCGCGCCTGTGAGATCACCGGCCTCAAGGACCCGAGTCAAGTCGTCTTCGACGAAGTGAGCGGCCAATTGATCGCCCTGACGGCGGTCATCGCCGCCCCGACGATCCTGGGCGTAGTCGCCGCCTTCATCCTCTTTCGCCTCTTCGACATCTTCAAGCCCTACCCGATCCGCAAGCTCGAGCATTTGCCGTCAGGGCTGGGCGTGATGGCCGATGACGCGCTCGCTGGCGTCTATGCCGCGGCGCTCGTCTGGGCGATGCAAATAGCAATTAGGAATTAGGAATTAAGAGCCGGAGATGAAGCATACGATTGTCCGTCATTCCTATTTCTAATTCCTCATTCCTAATCAATTTGTAGAGTTCGACGACGAAGCGCGGCCCGCGGACTCGGGTCGGGCATAGCTCGAAACGTCCGGCGGGCTCGGCCGACACTCCAGGAGGGGGCGGCCACTCCTCCACCGGCATGTCTTCGAGAGTGGGATAGTCTTTCCAGTTGTCGCGGCGAAGCACCAGCGTGTAATCGGGTTTGAACCTCTCGTAGGCGTCCAGGTTCAGGCTTCGTCGCGGCGACTTGCAGATCACCCGAGCGGCAGACGAAAGCATGACTGTCTCGTAGTAGGTTACAACCGCATCGCGCGGCGTGGTCGCAGCCGCGATCGCCGCGTTCGCCTGCTTCATCGAGTAGGTTGGCTGGCAAAGCCACGTGGAGATCTGAACCCCTTCGACACATAGGAACGCCGCAAGCATCCAGGCCGCCCGGCGCTCACCGCCACGCAGAATCCCTGACAGGATGGCGACGCTAAGCGCGACTACGAGCAAGCCTCCATTGATAGCAATGAGGTTCCCCGTGAGCGCGGACTTCCAGAAGCTCACGTCCAATCCGCAGAGCGGCAGCGCCCTGAACACTGCCGCCAGAGCAAGAAAAGTAAACAGCGCCGCGAAGATTATCCTTGATGCGCCAAGCATTCCTTTGCGAAACCGATGGGGCCAAGCTCCGCGGCCCATCGCACGGGCGAACACAATCATACCGGCGATAATGACGGCTTTGAACAACCAACTCAGCGCCGCCACAGCCGGCCCCGCCCCTGTTATCATCCCGGGCCTGATTTCCAATATCGCAATCGCCGGCAGCAGGAAGAGAACCACGAACCAACCCGCCGCGCTCATCCGATGCTCTGGAGTCGCAAGCTCCCTAACTAGAGCCCATCCCTTGTCCAACACCCCGGCGGCAAGGATGACCAACAGGAACAACACCGGCAGGAAGCGTCTTTCAGCTTGATAGACGGTGATGCCAAGCGTCAGCAGGTAACCCAGCAGCAGCGCGGCGCCCGTGATTTCGAGTTCGCCTGTATCGCGCAAAGCTCGCCTCACTCCGTCGCGCGCCATGCGAAAGAGCAGCAGCGCGACGCCAAGCAAGCCCAACGCGGCCACGATGGGAGCCCGGGCGAAGAACGCCGAGCCGAGCAATTTCAACACCGCCTCCGTCAAATCCGCCAGGCCCGTTGGCCACTCCGATCCGGACCCGTTCGCCAGGTTGAAGCTGAGCCAGTCATGGAAATTCGGAATCACAAAGAACACCAGGTAGACCGCCCCCGTCCCTAGAAGCCCGGCGGCGAACCACAGCGCCTCGCGCTTCGCAATCGACCGCCTGACGGCGCAAGCGATGCCGGCGAGCAGCGCTCCCGGCAGGAAGTAGACCGCCGTTATCTTGGTCAGGATCATCACCGCAAAGGCGATTCCCGCCGCCGCGGCGAACAGGCCATTGACCCTCCGCAGCGACCATAGCCAAAGCGCGAGGGCGAGAAAGAACACCATCGTGCTTTCCGTGAACCCGGTCCGGCTATAGACGATATGCAGGTTTGAGAAACCGAGCAGCGCGGCGGCAAACAGGGCGGCGCGGATATTGATCTGGCGGCGAACCACCAGAAAGACCATGACGACGGTCAGCCAACCGCTCGCCGCCGGCGCGAATCGCAGCGCGGCGAAGTTGACTCCGAACAGCCTGAAGCTGGCATAGACCAGGGCGTTGTAAAGATATGCCGAATATAACCCGAGGTTGTGATCGTCGATGCGCCACTGGCCATAGAAGAAGCGGTTGCGCGCGTTGTGGGCCCACCAGCCTTCGTCCGTGATGAAATCGCGGCTGATCAGGGCCGACGGATCTGCATCGAGATGAATGAAGCGCAGGATCAAGGCTCCGGTCAGGATGGCGAAGAGGAGCAGGCCAGTGATCAAGAGGGCGCGTCGAGAACTGGACTCGCTTTGCGGGAATGAACACGGATGTACAGGATGGTCAGGATGAAGAGTGGAGAACAGGCGCCCCTGTATGCCCTCCGGGTCGCCTTGTGTCCCTAGTCCCATCTTAATCCTATCTATCTTGTACATCCTGTTCTTTTATATGGCAATTCGGCCCGGGTATTCTCACTGCGTCCCTTGTCGCGCAGAGCCACTCGCCTGTAGGCTTCCCCTGTAGCCTACTTCTGGAGGAAAACCAATGACTGCTCAAAACGTCAGCGAAAAGGCTTCGCCGGCCGGACCGGCTGCCAAACAAAAGGAATTCATTTGGCCCTGCGCC
>Ga0207156_10214_pt1 | contig 13968 bp, 11 predicted proteins | sample Alteio_BWMinHeat_24_FD_153514 | JGI IMG/M metagenome (GOLD analysis project Ga0207156, IMG submission 153514) | Enriched cells from forest soil in Barre Woods Harvard Forest LTER site, Petersham, Massachusetts, United States -... | ecosystem: Environmental > Terrestrial > Soil > Temperate forest >...
GGTGGGCCGCCGTTTCCGCATCGGGGGCGGGTCAAGGAAATCATTGGGTATGCATGGACACTACTATCGCCGATCTGACAAACAGCGCATTGCAGACGCCGCATTTCCAGCTCAGGGTGTCGGGCCGTGATGTCTATCGCAAGGGAGACACTCGATGATTTGACGTTCTCCTTTTACCTATTTACTCTATGCATGTTCTAAAAAGGCCTTATGGAAGACAAGGAAAATACATCACGCGATTTGTTCCGCGGCGCCTTGGAGATGATGATTCTCGAATCGCTGCGCCGCCAGCCAGCGCACGGATATGCCCTGGTCCAGCACATCCAGCAACGCTCGAACAACCTCCTCCAGGTAGAGGAGGGATCGCTTTATCCGGCCCTACAGCGATTGTTGAAAGCGAAACTTGTCCGGGCGGAGTGGACGGTTTCGTCCACAACGAATCGTCGCGTGCGCATGTACCAAATCACCAAGACTGGCTTACGCCACCTGGAGCGTGAGGTCTCGAGCTTCGACCGGATGCTCGAAGGCATCCAGATGGTGCTCGGTCCCACGCGGAGTACGGAGAATTCTTAGGGAGTCCAAGCGATGAACTGGTGGGGACGAATCTTCCGTCGTCGGCATCTTTATAACGACTTGTCCGAAGAGGTGCGCGAACACATCGAAGAGAAGACCGAACAGTTGATGCGCCTTGAGAATCTTTCCCGAACGCAGGCCCGTGAGGCCGCCCTGCGCGCCTTCGGAAATCCGAGTCTTGTCGAACAGCGCAGCCGCGAGGCGTGGCAGTGGCCTGTGATCGAGTCGCTGCTGGCTGACGGAAAGCTCTCGCTGCGCCGCCTCAGGAATTCACCGGGATTCACGATGACGGTGATCCTGACGCTGGCCATCGGTATTGGGGCCAATACGGCTGTGTTCAGCGTGGTGAATGGCGTTCTCATCAGGCCCCTGCCATATCCCGAGCCGGAACAGCTCGTGGCGCTCAACCTCAACGCGCCCGGTGCGCCAGGGCTGGCGGACTTCAGGGACGGGCTGCGGCTCTCAGCCTCAATGTATCTCACCTTTGCCGCGCACAACCGCATTTTTCAGTCGGTCGGCGTGTGGGAACCTGCTACGACGAATGTGACTGGGCTGGCGCAGCCTGAGCAGATAAAAACGGCGCTCGTGAGCGATGGCGTGCTCCAGACCTTCGCCGTTCCGCCGACTGCCGGCCGATGGCTTGACGCGACCGACCAGGATCCCAGAGGCACCAAGCGCGTCATGCTTGGCTACGGATACTGGCAGCGACGCTTCGGCGGCGACCGCTCGGTCGTGGGGCGGATGATCGAGCTCGATTCGCAGCCGCGCGAGATCGTAGGCGTCATGCCGCGCGGCTTCGGGATTCTCAATTACGACTTCGACCTTCTGGTGCCGCTGGCCTTCGATCAGCACAAACAGATCCTGGCCGGCTTTATCTATCGCGGCATCGCGCGGCTCAAGCCCAACGTCTCCATCGACACGGCCGGCGCCGACGTGGCGCGGCTGTTGAATGTCTGGATGGACTCGTGGACCAACTGCCCAACCTGCGATCCGCACTTCTATCTCAACTGGAAGATTGGCCCGGCATTGCGCCCTATGAAAGACGAAATCCTTGGCGGCATAGGCGGAGCATTGTGGGTGGTCATGGGCACCATCGGGGTGGTCATGCTGATCGCCTGCACCAATGTGGCCAACCTGTTGCTAGTGCGCGCCGATGCGCGGCAACAAGAGCTCGCCGTGCGCGCGGCTCTGGGTGCCGGGCGTGCCCGCATTGTGCGCGAACTGCTGATCGAGAGCCTGCTGCTCGGCCTTTTTGGCAGCATTGGCGGAACGGCTGTCGCGGCGGCTGGACTGCGGCTGCTTCTGACCATTGGCCCAGCGAACCTGCCGCGCCTGAGCGAGATTGGGATCGATGGATGGTCGCTCGGCTTTGCTCTGGCGCTGGCGGTCTTCTCCGGGCTGTTCTTTGGCTCCATTCCCGCGTTCAAGTATGCGAAGACGCGTGCGCTTGTTGCGCTTCGCGCCGGCGGACGCACTTCCAGTTTGAGCCGAGAGCGGCAGCGCGGGCGCAGCGCGCTGGTGATTGCACAGGTGGCCATGGCGCTCGTGCTGCTGGTCAGCGCCGTGCTCATGATTCGCACTTTCGCTGCTTTGCGCAATGTGGACCCAGGCTACTCCGATCCGGCGCACATTCAGACTCTGCGTGTCGCGATTCCGCCGTTGCTGATCGCCGACCGGATAATGGTGACACGGACACAGAACAGCATTGCCGAAAAGCTTGCTGCCGTCCCCGGCGTGGCCTCGGTCGGATTCGCCAGCGCCATGCCTCTGCAGAAGTTTGAAGCCAACTGGGACGATTTGTTCTTCGAGCACCAGACCTACAAAACCGGCGAAGCGCCTATGCGCCTCTACAACTATGTCTCACCCGGCTACTTTCATACCGCCGGCACAAAGATCGTCGCCGGCCGCGATTTCACCTGGACTGACACTTACCATCTCAGGCCGGTGGGAATCCTCTCTGAAAACCTGGCGCGCGCGTGCTGCGGATCTGCGCAGGCCGCTATCGGAAAGCACTTCAGCGAGAATGGCAGCACGCCGTGGCGCGAGGTGATCGGCGTGGTACAGGATGTGCGCATGAATGGCGTGGGTGATCCAGCGCCAGCCGTCGCTTACTGGCCTATTCTGTCGGACCTCCCCAGTGACTTTGACGTGACGCGCGGCGTCACTTTTGCTGTGCGCAGCACACGCGCGGGTACTCCTGAGTTCATCGGCGAGGTGCAGCAGGCAGTCTGGTCAGCGAATGGGAGTTTGCCGGTAGCTGACGTCCGCACGATGGAGGACATATCCGAGGAATCCATGGCGCGTACCTCTTTTACGCTGGTGATGCTGACCACCGCGGGGTCGATGGCGCTGGCGCTGGGCCTTCTGGGCATTTACGGCGTCATTTCGTACTCAGTCTCGCAACGCACGCGAGAGATCGGTATCCGTCTGGCGCTGGGAGCGCAGAAAGCATCGCTTCGCTGGATGTTTGTTCGCTCCGCGCTGGCCCTCACTGGAGCCGGTATCGCCATTGGCCTCGCGGCGGCGGCTATGCTCACGCAGCTCATGAAGACATTGCTTTTTGGCATCCGTCCCCTTGATCCCGTAACTTTTGCGGCCGTTCCTCTCGTCCTGGTCGCCGCGGCGGTGCTTGCAAGCTACCTGCCGACTGCCCGCGCTGCCGCTGTCAACCCGGTCGACGCGCTCAAAGCCGAGTAATCGCAACCGGTCAGGACGCTCCTTCTTGCAGATCGGCAATTTGCTCTAGGGAAGAGGCATCCAGTGTGCAGATGCTGGCGCGATAAGTCGATTGACGACTTCAGTGCCAAACCACGTTTCCAGGACTGAGGAGGGTGGAAACGCGGTTTAGCGATAATGCGTCAACTGAGGATGAAGTGACTGCCAGGTTCAGAGTCTTCTGTCTGGGGACTCATAGAATCGGGATGCGGTATAGGTTCCGCTGAACAGTATTGCGATAAAACGCGTAGACATCGGCAGACGAGCCGGGCACCAGCCCCTCGACATCGATTCGGCGTGCTCCGGGCAGGTGGGCGATCTCAGCCTCCGAATGAAATCCTCCTGGGGGAATTCGCGGCAGGGATTCATGCGGCGACAACGGGATGAGATAACCACCTAGATAACCACCGACATACGCAGCGCGCCCATCGCGCCACCAGGTCAGAATGAAGGCATCGCCGATTTGGATTGGAGTCCCCCCGTCCAAGGGGAAAGCCTGATTTACCAATGAGCCGTTGCCAGCAAGCGGAGCCCAGCCTGAGATCCAGCGGCCATCCGGCGAAACATCCCACAGCAGGAACACAGGGTCTGCAAGCGCCTTCCGCAGTCCTGCACCGTCCGGGTGAACGCGGTAAACAAACGTGGACGTCTTTTCCGCGCGACGAAAGAAAATGTCGCCGTCTGGTCCGAATCGGGGAGACCCGCCCTCCACATTCGGGATCGGCGCAGGCGACGAACTTCGATCCAACCGCGCCACCCAGAGTCGCGGCTTTCCTTCGGTGTCCATAGTCCATATCACTACCCGCTGACCATCAGGGGAGATGTCATAGTCAAGAACCGAAAGACCGCGAACTACAGGTTCTGAGCGGCCCGACTCCAAGTCTGCTATCCGTAGTTCCCCGGGATCTCTATACCACGTGAATTTATTCGGCGCCTCCTTGACGATCAGGTAGCAAAGTCTCTTACCGTCCGGCGTGAACTTCGGCTTGGCACCGTTGCCTTCAAGTGAAATCTGACGTTCGCCTTTCGCGTTATGAACCCAGAGCGAGGTATTCTCAAGGGCCACCGCAGTGACGAATGAGTGGCCGTCTGGCGCCATGGCGATGCCTTCCTCCTCGGTGGGCCCGGAAGTAATCTGTTCCGGCTTGCCATCGGGAAAGCGCTGCCGCCAGATGTGATTGACTCCATCCGGATTGGCCGTGAAATACATCCATTTGCCATCTGGGGCCCAGGCCGCCACCGTGCAGCCGCCCCGGAGCGGACCTACATTGCGGCTCGGCGAACTGCCGTCTAAGGAGACCAGGCGGCAAGGCAAAAAGTAGTGATCGTCATCCATTTCTACTACCAGCGCCCATTTCCCATCGGGGGACGCGTAGGAGCGATGCGCCATGGCCGGTTCGTCTTCAGGCAGGTAAATATCCCGTGCGCCAATTCGGCTCTCCTCGGCCGCCACGATCACCATGTGGATACCCATCTTGATCTCCGAAAACAGCACCTGCCGCAGGCCGGTCCACACGAGTCCCGAAGCGTTTCGGAGCAGTAGCTGCGGCTCGCCGCCGAGCGTGGGAACGACCCAGGTGTCCCAATGAAATTGGGGGTTCACGGTGGTATACGCAATCCGAGAACCGTCCGGCGAAAATGTCGGACTCATTTTAAGGATGTTGTCGTGCGTCAGCTGTACCGGCTCGCCATCGGGAAGTAATTTGACATAAACCTGGCCGGGTCCGAAAAACGTGGAGGCACCGCGAATAAATGCGAGCATGCGGCCATCCGGCGAAAGCGCCGGCTGGGTGACAGAATCGGGTAGCTTGGTAAGCTGCACCCATTGCGAACGGTCAGTCGGGCGCGCCGGGCTCAGCCACCGCACGACCACGCCAATGGCAAGCATCGCAACGGCCAATGCCGCAATCATTGTGACCATGCGCCAAAATCGCCGAGCGTTCGCAGGAACGGCGACGACAATTGGGGAGGATTGATCCTTACCCATGGACACTTCGTGGAACGGTTCGCGGAGACCGTCGGGCGGTTCTGCTGTACGGGAGGGTGGGGTAGGTGGCAATTGTCGCACTGCGCCGATGAAACGGTAACCTCGGCGGGGAATTGTTTCAATGAATGCGGGGTCATCGCCCAAGGCTCTTCGCAAGAGGAAGATGTTGTTGGACAGGCTTCCCTCCTCGACGAAGCTGTCGGGCCAGAGCGCAGCCATGAATTTTTCCTTTTCGAGCAGGTGACCGCTGTTTCGAACCAAAAGAACCAGGGTGTCGAAGGCTTTCGGTGTGAGCTCTACAACGTCATCGCCGCGCAGCAACTTGCGCTCCGCCGGATCCAGGCGGAAGGGACCGAATTCGTAGAACTCCTGCCGATTCCGGTCAATTGACTCCCCGGCAACTGTGAGACCGTCGCGAATGGTCGGTACGCCGCCTCGCGGGCCTGTTTCGTCGCTCATGGCTGTCTCCCAAATCCCTGTGAGAACTTTTAGAGAATTCTGTGAGCGCACCAAGAGGACTTCCGGGACTGCCCGCAGGCTACATTGCGCAAAGAACAGCCGGAAGGCCGGACACAGGGGCTAATTCTAGCACCGGCTTCCTGTTGCTCAAAAATCTCTTTCTGGAAGGATGTGGACAATGGATCGAAAAATACTTTCAACAAGAACCCTGCTCCTGGGTCCCTTGTGCCTGATCACGCTGACAGCAATCGCCGGTGTTCTGATGCCTAAACGAGCCTTAGCCAACGACGAAATGCAGATCAAGGGAACCTTTACGGTTGCGTACTCGGGAACGCCTAATGCCGGTGGTGTCAGCTTCTGTGGAGGTAAGGCGCTGGACATCGCAGTGGAAGCACACGGCTCGGGCTACTCTACTCTTGGCCCCTTGTCATTCTCGCTTCATAAGACGCTAGAGGCGACCGGGCCCCTTATGCACGGCTGTCTCGTATTAACGGCCCCGGAAGGCGACACATTGATCGCCATCTACGATGGAACCGAGGGTCCTCAAAATGCAAATAACTTCGGCGACGGCGCAATCACTCTTATTTTCACCGGGGGAACTGGCCGATTCCGAGATGCGAAGGGGAATGCGAATATGACGGCGGTCTTCAGTAACTTTTATCCCGCCAACTCATTCGCGGGAGGAACGACCGCCCCCCTCCAAGGAGTCGCGTTCTATTCAGTCGACGGAACGGTGTCACTCGAATAAGTCGCGAGTGATCGCCATTTGGGCAACCTTCCGACTGCAAGCGGACGGTTCTCAACCTGCTGCCGGCGGTTGTTCTGTCCGCATGGCATGAGTGAAGCAGGCAGTGTGTAGAAAGCTGATCCCGCTTGGACGTCGTAACCGAGTTCCCAATTCGGACTGAATGTGAGCAATAACCTACGCTCAGATCGGAAGGACAGCATGATCAGCAACTATGTCAGGTTCTGATCTTGACATCAACCGATTTAGGCAAGACCTATCCGCTCTCACACAAGGAGGAAAGATCATGAAATGGATGAGGAATTCTTTGGGTTTGTTGGCGATGACTCTAACGCTATCTCAACCAGCATGGCTCGCCAGCCAGGAAAAGGCCGGAGATAAGATCCCCGCGTCCGCCCTTTTCTATCACTTCATGGGAAGGATCTTGGTAAACCCTTCGAACGGGGCCACGACGGTGGTCGGATACTTCACGGACCTCGAAGGAATCGCAGGGTCGCTATTTGATTCAGCACCTAGTGAGGCCACCGCATTCTTCACGTTTCGCACCAACGATAGTGGTTCGCCACAGATCCTACCAACCAACATCGACCTGGCGGTCAATCAACCGGGTCCCGGGACATATAGCATGTACTTCAACCCAACGCCCAACGGAAACTGGAGTAGCCTCGACAGCTTTTCGGACGGGCAACTCGTAGCGACCTTCGCAAGGACCACCATCAACTCCATCAGCGTTGGACCCGTAAACACCCAGATTTTTTCGTCCAAACTGGTGTCCAGTGCCGACTTCACATTTCGGGGCAAGACCTACAATCTCAATCGCATTGTCCCCAACGGCCTCACCAACTACCACCTCGGCAGTAATACGCCTGTCTCCTCAGGGGTTGCCGACTTTCCGCTGGCTTTTGCCTTTGCCGGCTCGGCCGTGGCGCTGGGCAAGCCATCCGATTGAAACCAAGGACCAAGCAGCAGGGCTGGAAGGATAGGGTCCCCATCCGTGGAGAGACTTACCTCTGGTCAAATCACCATTGGCAAACTCAAGATGCGATTCGACTCGGCAGCAATGGACGCGATGCGCAGAGGAGTCCCAGTGTAACATGCACCTGCCCACTTGGGCATGGCTCTATTGTTGTCGTTACTGGACCAAGCAAACGACACCTCTCCGCTGCGCATCCGTCAAATTCACCAATGCGAGCACCAGAACCAAAGTCGAAATAGCCACAATCTTTTCTGTCTCTTTTGGACTCTTTGCAGGATTCCTCCATGGAAGTCGGCAGTGTTCGCCGATCTGGCTGCACATCTTCCACGGTTGACGACAACAGGGCATACCACGTTTCCAGGCCCGATTTCTCTCGAATCAAGCATCAGACGACCAGCGAACGGTGGGGTGCCGCTAGCCGAAATCCGGACGGGCCGGGTGATCTACAACAATCAGGCGCCCATCAGTAAGCGCTTTGACAGAATGCCGGGCGTTCGGCGGCACAATGGCAACCACACCGGGCCTCGCAATCTCAGATCTTCCATCGATCGTAACTTCCAACTCGCCCTCGATGACTTCGTAAACCTCTTCTTCGGGATGGAAGTGTTCATGAATCGATGAACCAGCAGTGAATTCGTAATGCGCAAACGTCATGCTGGCGGAATGAAAATAGCGACCCTTCCACCCGGGCAAGCGTTCGATGACCTTGAAGCCGTTCACATCCACAAAAGGCATTGCTAATTTCCCCCTTTTCAGTACGGTCCGATCAACCGTATGACATTCTTATGTTGTCTGCCAAGCCAGAATCGTTGCGTATCACCAATCCGAGAAGTTCGCTTTTTGCCTGGATTGTTGACTTCAGGCCATACCGCTCACCGAGCGGGAGGGCAGCTCAGCGGCGGTCAGTTTACGAGTTGGGCGATAACTCGCTCGTTGACCGCGATCATTGGTGGCGCAGACAGGTAAAGTACGTTCACGTCCACTGGTAGTGCTTTTGCTGAGGCACCCGGAACCGGGTTTGACAGGCACTATCACTTGGCGTCATACTATGCCTGAAAGTGACACACTATGGCGAGCTCAGTTAAAGATGTTGATCAATTTCTTCCGTTATCCCTCCCCGTCTTCCACATGCTGCTTTCTCTCACTGAAGGCGAGCGACATGGATATGCGCTGAAACGCGAGATCCTGCAGCGAACGGACAAGCGAATAAACCTAGGTTCGGGCGCACTTTACGGAGCCATCAACAAGATGCTGGAACAAGGGCTCATTGTTGAATCAGACGAGCGGCCCGATCCACATCTTGATGACGAACGCCGCCGCTATTACAGAATCACACCTTCAGGCCGTCGCGTAGTTCGCGCTGAAGTCGCGCGGTTGCGGGCTCTTCTGCAACTGGCAGAAGTACGTCTGGGAGTTCCCGATCCCGTTTGAGGTGACCATGATTGATGTCACGAAACTCTACCGCAAACTGCTGAGGCTCTATCCCGCGAGCTTTCGCCAGGAATACGAAGGAGCCATGGACCGTCAGTTTCGTGACGAACAGCGCGATGCACACGGATGGAAAGAAAACTTGGGTTTATGGTTGCACGCAATTTCTGATATCGCGGCCTCTGCACCGCGGGAACTAATTCGAGAGATTGGTCAGGATTTGCGCTTTGCTCTGAGGGTCTACCGCCGACGGCCCGTGAGTGCCATCATTGCCATCGGCACGCTGGCCTTAGCAGTCGGCGCGAGTACCGGGATCTTCAGCGTGACCGATGCGCTGCTTCTTCGAAGGCTGCCATTCGGAGATGCATCACGATTGGTGGAGCTGCGGTTTTCGCCATTTTCCGCGGGAAATGGTCATGCCGGCTTTGCAGAGTGGCGCAATCACAGTTCTTACTTGGACAGCGCTGCGACATTTTCCACATCCGAGATGAACCTTAACTCGGGCCGCGATGCCCTGCGAGTTCGAGTCACAGAGACTTCTGCAAATCTGTTTTCATTGCTCAAAGTGCAAGCCGATCTTGGCCGAACATTCGTCCCGGAAGAAGATCGGACGGGCGAGAACCATGTGATCGTGATCAGTCATCGCTTGTGGCAGCAAGCATATGGTGGCAATCCCTCCGTAATTGGCTCCGTAGCGCATTTAGATGGGGCAGCTCTCACGATCATCGGCGTCGCTTCATCGCGCTTCGATTATCCGGGTAACGTCGATGTGTGGGCGCCTACCGTTTTCGATTTTGAAGTAATCCCCAAACACGGCGCGTTCATCTGGCAAACCATCGGCCGCCTGAGGCCCGGGATCACGATGAGTCAAGCACGTCAAGAATTCAAAGCTGATGTTGCACGCGTGAACCCGAAGAGCCTTCGACCGGATAACAGTTCTATTCCGAAGTTGATCGGGCTGAGAGATCAACTCTCCTCACAAATCCGTGCGTCTGTTCTGATCCTTTCCTCGGTAGTTCTTCTGGTTCTATTGACAGCTTTGGCCAACGTAGCGCAGTTGTTGCTGTCGCGCACGTCGGAGAGGCATCAGGAACTTGCGTTGCGCACGGCGCTGGGGGCTAGCCGATCACGGCTAATCCAACAATTGACAGTAGAAGCGACGGCACTCACTATGTCAGGCGCCGTACTTGGCATGATTGTTGCCTTGCTTGTCGCTCGAGTCGCCGGCGCGGTAATGCCGGCGCAACTAGCGACGCAAGATTACACCTTACTGGATTGGCATGTTCTGTGTTTCGCAATCGCCCTGGCTTTGATTACAGGCTTCGCATTCGGAATCATTCCGACATGGCTGATCAGCCGCATCCAGCCTTCAACACAAGTCGCGCGTATGCATTCCGGCACCAGCGAGCCGGTTACGGGCAGTTTGCGTTCCGTCTTGGTCGGCCTGCAAGTCGCATTCACGCTTACTCTCTTGGTGAGCTCGTTCACTATTGGATCGGCGTTCCTTCGATTGGTCCATACCGATCTCGGATTCCAACCTGCCAACGCTGTCACTCTGAAGGTTTCTCTTGAAGGCACGAGGTACCAAGTGGGAGGCGCCAAGTGGCAGTACTACTCCGCGGTCGAAGAACGTTTGCAATCGATACCAGGCGTAAGATCCGTTGGCGCGGTAAACTATCTACCCCTTTCGAACAGTGTGCTTATGGCTGGCACGATTCAAGTGGAGTCTGGTCTAAAGGTTTCGGGAGTCGTGCTGAACGGGTCGATGCCGGGTTACTTCAAGGCCATGGGCAGCGAACTCATGGCCGGAAGTGATTTCGGATTTGACCTCAGCAAGTCGCCGGAACCCCCTGTAATCGTGAACGAAGCCTTCGCACGGGATTCAAGCTTCGGTCCGAACATCGTCGGTCGGAGAATCATCGCACCTTGGACATCCCGGCCATACCTCGTGGCAGGCGTTGTCAGTACGGCGCGGATGGCTGGCCCGGAATACGACGGAGGACCCCAAGCCTACTGGCCAGTCGAGGAAGAACCCCCGTCAGCTTTAACGTTTGTGGCGAGTGTGAGCGAAGATCCGCGCCATTACCTGACACAGTGTCGGGATGCTGTCGTCGGTCTAGATCGAAGTGTGCCCGTCTTTGAAGTGAAGGCGCTCGATCAGAGTTTGAGCGAAACGATGGAACGCCCAAGGTTCTACACGACTTCTGTGCTCTTCCTCGCGGCTCTCGCTCTCTTGATTGCCGTGGCGGGCGTGTACAGCACATCCTCGCGCGCGATCACCCAGCGCGAGCACGAATTAGGCGTGCGCATAGCGCTCGGAGCATCGATGCAGCAGATCCGAACGCTGATCTTGCGCCAAGGCACTGTTCCAGTCGCCTTCGGCATCCTAGCCGGGATTGCTGGGGCTGCCGGAAGTGGACTTTTCCTTCAACATCTTTTTGTGGGCGTCAATGTGTCGGGCGTGATGACATTCGTCGTCCCGTCGCTCTTTCTGCTCTTTATTGCCGTCTGCACCGCGTGGTCAGCTACCACGCGAGTTCTGACGATTGATCCAATCGAGGCTATACGCGCGGAACACTAGCAGAAAAACCCCCGGAGATGCGTCCTGGATGCACGGGGCTGGAGGAAATTATGAAGCTTCTACGTTCCATAACTCGTCGGGGATTTGAAGTTGGAACTGCAGGATGGTTCACGGTTCTGAAACAAAACACGTGGTTTCCGGCTTCGCGCCTCCCGGGAAGGTTTCGCTATCGCAGTAGCCCGTCTGCCGAGACGACTGCGGTGGATCATGCAATTTCACTTCGCATCCTATCACCGACCACGAAAGACCGCCGTCTGGGCCGCTCAGCTTTGGTCGTTCTGGCCGCCGTTGCGATCACATCCGCTCTGCTGTGGTGGATAATGCACCCCTAGAATGATGTGGTAACAAGATGAACCCCCAAATACCGAATCCGGCGATCCACGGACGCTCATATGGCAACTGTTGACTTCAGGCCGAGGCACGATTCGAAAGGGGAAATCAGTGGAAATGCGCCAGGCGATTTTGCGCCGACTGAGATACTTGGCTCAATGTCCAGATTGCCGAACAGAAATCCAGAAACCTCTCAATTGCTTTCCCGAACCCGGTCCTTTGTGTAAAGGATAGGTTGCTTTAAACAGTAGATCGGCGATTTTTGTTACGCTGCAATCTGTTCTGCAAATACCGAGAGAGACCTATTGTTGGGGCGGATTGGATCCTGGTAAGGTTGTACTCCCAATAGCGCCCTGTAGATCTCCGCCACGAGCGCCCGGGCATTCGATGTCGACCTTCACCCATACGAGGCATTTACCCACACGTGACGGGAAGGCAACGATGGTCATGGAAGCAAATACCGCTCCTGAATTTGCGCTGAATACGGACAGGGACGACCTCGACCTTCCTGCTGAACAAGTCGTGGTAGCTTACCACGAGAGAACGAAGCACCACTACCACCGTTATGCCGCCAGGCTTGGATACCTGGATTGGGCCAAGCAGCCAGAGCCGTTCCGTCGTTACGACGGAGCGCCGCTGGTTCGCCTTGCCCTCCCCGAGGAGGGACGGGCTCTTCCGTTCTGGCAGCTCTATGTCGCGGACATCGTGGTGCCGGCTCCGCTTTCGGTGGACTCCATCTCAGTCTTCTTGCGATACGCACTCTCGCTCACAGCCTGGAAACAGTTCGAGGGAACCACATGGCCTTTGCGTGCTAATCCGTCTAGCGGGAACCTCCACCCGACTGAGGGATACGTGCTCTTGCCGTCTTTGGACACTATCCACGACCGTCCCGGTGCATACCACTACGCATCGAAGGCGCACGGTCTCGAGCTTCGAGCGGACTTTGATCCCTCGGTCTGGGCGGCCTTGACGGCATCATTTCCGGAGGGTTCATTCTTCGTGGGGTTGTCGTCGATTTTCTGGCGGGAGAGCGTTCCGGTACTGCCAACACGATGTCGGCCATGCGCTGGGGACGATACGATTCGCGGCGGCTGCCCTCGGGTGGAAAATCCGCCTCCTCGACCGTGTGGGTAGCGCCGCCCTGGCCCAACTTTTCGGGGCTCGACCGCGAAGCCGACTACACCGCCGCGGAGCGGGAGCATCCCGAACTCGTGGCGCTTGTGGTCAGGGAGAAATGGGCCAGCGACCGAGGCCTCTGCCTGTCCAAAGAATTGGTAACCCAGGTGGCCAATTCTCAGTGGTACGGCGCAGCTAACGTACTAAGTCCCGAGCACGGCGTCGATTGGCCAGTGATCGACCAAGTGGCTGCCGCCACTACGAATTCGAGGATTGCGGCGGACGAAGAGTTCTCCATGTTCCCTTCGAAGGAAGAGCTCTTCGGGGCGCCAGTTCGGTCCGGGGACTGTAGTGCGGAAAAAGTCATCCTGGGGCGCAGGAGCGCGGTGAACATGGACGGGGCCACAGCGATTCCTGGGGCGACCTTCTTCCGGATGATGGCTCGTCTTATACCCACCCGAGACGGCCGATCTATGCCGTGGGACGCCCTACCCTGGCGCCCACGCATCCACCTGGGCCTCTTCGTGCACCGCGTGAACGACGTGCCTCCCGGTCTCTACGTTCTCGCTCGGAATCCGGAAAAGGTCGAGGCACTCCGGCAGGCTATGCGGCCTGAGTTCCTGTGGCAACACCTTCCGTCGTGTCCGCATGGCCTTCCGCTATTCCTACTGAAGGAGGGAGACTGCCGTGCTCTGGCCGCGAGGGTCTCCTGCGGTCAAGACATTGTGGGGGACGGGACCTTCAGCCTTGGGATGATCGCCGAATACATGGACAGCTTGGTTGTCTATGGCGCCGGCTTCTACCGAAATCTCTTCTGGGAGGCCGGACTCGTGGGCCAAGTACTGTACCTCGAGGCGGAGGAGGCGGGCATTCGTGCGACCGAAATCGGCTGCTACTTCGATGATCCGGTTCACGAGGTGTTCGGCATCTCTTCGCGCGATTGGCAGAGCTTCTACCATTTCACTGTGGGTGGCCCAGTCGAGGACGGACGCCTGACCACGTTGCCTGCGTACAGCTTGGGGGAAGCAGGATGAACACCCAGACACTTGAATTGGATC
>Ga0207156_10215_pt1 | contig 13959 bp, 24 predicted proteins | sample Alteio_BWMinHeat_24_FD_153514 | JGI IMG/M metagenome (GOLD analysis project Ga0207156, IMG submission 153514) | Enriched cells from forest soil in Barre Woods Harvard Forest LTER site, Petersham, Massachusetts, United States -... | ecosystem: Environmental > Terrestrial > Soil > Temperate forest >...
CCCGCGCGCTCGCGATTCAGGCAATACCCTGTTGAACAAAGAATTCCCCGGCGGGGTGCTCACCCTGGTGGGATCGAACGCGCCGGCCGGCTTTGCCTCGATGCCCATGCGCATTTTCCACGCCGATGAAATTGACCGCTGGGAAGAGAGCGCCGGCACCGAGGGCGATGGCCTCTCCCTGGGCAAAAAGCGCACCACCACCTTTTGGAATCGCAAGCACATCTTTGCTTCCACCCCGGGCATCAAGCACCACATGCAAAAGGGTCTAGACTAAGACAAGACCATATGAAAAAACCAATCGCGTTGGTGTTATTTGCATTTCTCGTGCTTGCCGTGCCCGCAAGCCCGCAGGAAAAATCCAACAAGTTTGCCATATTCGTGACAGGGTTAGACGATGCCGCGCCTGTTGCGCAATCCTTGATTACGAAGCTGAATGCCTCAAAACCGTTTGAGGCGGTGGGAAAGAACGATACCGCAGAGGTTGTTGTACTGGTTTCCTGTTCTTCCCGCAAGCAAACTGACCCCTTCTTGTGTATGTATGTCCTACACTTCAACGGGCCAGCATTTAAGACATTCTTGGGGGGAGGACTGTGGGCCGCCACAAGTGCGGATGCGGTCTCAGATAGCTTCCTTCGGTCGATTGCCCAAGACATTGTGGAGCGGTTCGACAGCACAAGCAAAGACAATTTGAGGGAGGCCCTACAAGCTTGCCTGCTCATGACAGATTCCAAGTGCAACGTGCCTGACCCGTTGCAGAAGGAATTTGGCGCAACTCAACTCACTCTAGGACAGTATCTTTTGAAGAAGAAACAGTAAGTCTCAAGACATAGGGGGAATAGGCTTCGGCTTCTTCATGACCTAAAGAGCAACTCTTCCCAACGAAGGATTGCAATTCGCACCGTAGTGCGTTACCGTTTTGATGGAACAGAGAGGGCCCCTTGCGGGACCCCGATCTGTTCTTGCAGGAAGAGGATCATAGCTTCACCTCCTCTCCGCCCGCCCATCCCTTCCGCCCTTCAGAAGTGTCGGGGATGTAGGCTGACATCAATGTCTGCTTAGGAGGCTCCTTCGGGAGCCTCTTGGCTTCCCTGCCTCTTTTTCCTCCATAACTTTGCAAGGCCACGCTTGCCTACCCATTCGGCGAAGCCTTTTTCTTCGAGCGCCACAAGAGCGCCATTAACGGCTACCATCGGGTCCTTGGCGTTGAACACATACCCACCATCCTGTAATTTCGAGACAAGTTGCGTCGTGGTCACGCGAAGGCCGATGCCAGCATCGACGTCAGGAAGAGCCTCATAGACCATGTTCCGCAGCGATCCATAGGCCCCCGGCATAGTTGGAGACGCGCCATTTGCCGACTCCGCCTCTTGTGCAGAGAGAGCCTTTAGTCTGGGGTCATCAAGGACAGCGCGCGCTTTTTCCCAAAAGTCAGCCTCTTCTTTTGCCTTCGCCAGACGCTCGTTAATGGTTTTTAAATCGATAGCCATGCTTATCACCGTTGATTCTCTAGTAAATATAGCGCCGTTCAATCTACAACCATATGTGTAAACATGGTCTTTGTTCAATATATTGAACATTTGCCATGGATCTAAGGGTAAGGCTTGGGCTAAGAATTCAGAACTTCAGGCGCAAAAAGCTAATGACACAGCAAGGCCTTGCTGTTGCCGCAGGGATGACGCGCCCGCATATCAGCTTGATTGAGGCGGGAAAGATCAATGTGACGATTAAAAAGATAGAGGCGATCTGTCGTGCTCTTGGCATCCATCCAGACCAATTGTTTGAGACGGTAAAACTAGACCTCTAATATTTGGGTTAGCCTGCGTAGTTATTGCCCTGGCATCCATTGCAATTGCATCGGGATACACCGCTTTTACTCTTTGCCCATCAGATAAATCGGGCCTTGCTTACCCTTTCAGTTCATCCAGCCAATCCGCCCAGGCCTGCAGCATCTCGCGCCTTGGCTCTGCATACTGCGCGCGGTTGTAGATACCCCGCACGCCCTTTATCTTGTGATTAAGTGCTTTCTCGATCACATCCGGTGCATAACCTTGCTCACTCAGATTCGTGGCGGCTGTGCGCCGTAAGTCATGTACTGTGAAGTGGTTAATCTTCATCGGCACTCTCGCCAACGCACGATTGAGCGTACTGGCGCTCATCGGTGTTTGACAGCCTTGAATCATCGGGAAGACGCACCCGCGGCGCTGATCTGGCGGCTTGATCTGCCCAAGCAATTCCACCGCTTGGCGGCTTAGGTAGACAATCTGGGCAACGGTCTTGCTGTGCCCCTCTGGGATTTCCCATTCACCACGCTCCAGGTTGAATTCTTCCCAGCGCGCCTGGCGCATCTCGCCTTTGCGCGTCAGCGTCAAGAGGATCAAACGCAACGCAATCTTCAGATCACACCGCACTTTGGCTGCTTCGAGAGCCTTCAGGAAAGCGGCAATCTCCGCCGGCTGGAGCGCTCGGTTGCGGCTGCTCACCTCCGCCACAAACTTGGCCGGGATCGCGGCCAACGGATTGTTGTCCACCACACCGCGCACAAGCGCGTAATCCCACAATCGTTTCAGCAAGTTACGGAGGGCCAGCGCGCTTTGCGGTTTGCCCTCTTCCACGCGCTTGAAAATCAACTCGCGCACATCATCGGTATGGATCGCGGCAATTGCCCTGTTGCCAATCACCGGATATACATCTCGCGCCAGGTAGCGCCGGATCGGGGCAACATCTTGCCGGCGGCGCGCCACGTGCGCGTGCAAATACTTATTCCCAAAGATTTCAACGGTTTCGCCGCGCTCTTCAGCCAGCTTTTGCGCCCGGCGCTGTTCCGCAGGAGACTTCCCATCTGCGATGCCGCTTAATAGCGCCTCGCGCCTCGCACGCGCGTCTGCGAGGCTTACGACGGGGAATCGGCCCAGGTTTATCTCTGTGCGCTGCCTATGGAGCGAATAGCGCAATCGCCAGGTCATCTTGCCACTGGGACGCACCTCCAAAGCTAATCCGCGCCCATCCGCCACCTTGTAGCGGCGCTCTTGCGGCTCCAATGCGCGAATCCTCGCAACTGAAAGGGCGTTTCTCACGTCTGGTAGCCATTCTGGTAGCCAGAACGGCAAACCGCGCAAGAAATGCCCTGTTTTCAAAGGCTGTCAATTTCTGGGATGAGAAAATACCCGAATATACTTCGTTGGAGCGTGAGGCCGCCGCCGGAAAGGGTTGGTAGCGATGGAACAGAATCGAGTTATACCAAGGATCACCACTCATCACTCCATCTGGGAACAGATTACCGCAATTAGCTCCCTCGTCCTTGCGGTCGTTGGCTTGGCGGCATTGATATTTACGTGGAAACAGATTCACGAGATGCGGGACGAGGCGAGGGTTCAGATTGCCGAGATGCGTGCTGAAACCCAAGTCCAGCACTTGACGGCGCTCATGGACAAATTTGATAGCGTGGACCGCATTGCAATTAGGAGATCGCTTGCGCTAAAGCGAATAGATAAACGGCTGGGCCGGCTCCGGGAAATGGATGTAGATGACGCCCCCGTTGAGCTTGGGCAAGAGTTAGACTTCTGCGAAGACATCGGCCTGCTCACTGGGCGCGGATATCTGGATCGCCATGATGTGTGGAATGTGTTCGGAACATGGCTTTTTTACCTATATACGGACGCCCGCCCTTATCTAGACAACCTTCAGGGTCAAGCCGACTATCGGGAGTGCAAAAATCTAGTGGAAAGCATACGCCCCATAGAGGCGAAAGAAGATGCAAGTGCCTACGACCATCCGACCGAGAGTGACCTCTACTCCAGCTACTTGATAGACATTGAAAATCAATCGGGACAACCTGCGAGTAGAGGAAGAGCGCCTAGAAAGCCATGATTGACCCAGAACCGTCGCGGCTGTGCGGTCTTTTCACCTCATGTACCCAACTCGGTACCCAAACCGTTAAACCGCGCAAGAAACCGTTAAGAATCTAGGGCGGTTGATTTCTGGTACTAGAAAATAGCCAAATGGAAGAGTGCGGTTCAAGGCTTTTCCCCATAACGCTTTAAGAGCCTCGTGAGCAAAATGGGGCCTATGGCACGTCAAAGGTTAGAAATTGGCGATTGTATAGAGGAGATGAGCGCGAGTTCAAACTTCCTTCAAATCTGTTCCAGTGGACGCCCAATGAATTCCAGGGATTCACTCCAAGCATATTTAATGTCTCCCGAATCCGGGTCTCTGTACCAAGTCTCTAGCCATCCGGGTCCATTCGTATCCCACTCCCAACTAACACTTTGGCCCTTTGTGTAGTCTCTACGGCTAGGGTAAACACCTCGCCCATGAATTTTACCTTGTGCATCGCGGGACTCAAGGAATACCCCCTTAACATCGGGGCGAGGATTCGAACAGCGATCATCAGAGAACAAGAGGAGTGACTCGATCACAACGAAGCTCGGGCGAGGAATTGCTTTCACGAGTCGAAGAATTCGAATTCCGTAGTCAACAGCCCGCAAAGTTAAAGCTTGACGGGACCTTCCACCGTGGACAACAGCGTTTCTCAACTCCCAAAAGTTCGCGACGGTGTCGCGAAGCTCTGTTGAGACCGTATTGCCGGTTGTATTCTTCACGATGATGTCTAGTGCTTGTAAGGGCTCGAAGACGTTGTAGTTCTGTAATCTACCTATAACGGCGAGGATCAAGCGCAATTGACGATCAATTTCAAGCGATAGACGCATCATTGCGACCGCTGGAGACGTGATCGATTCTTCGAGTATTTGGGTTTCGAAATCGGAAGACGGTAGTTCAGAAAGTGGCATCGAGACCGCTCCCTTGCGTATTAAGGGTTTGGGATAGGGAAGGAACTGGGGGAACTGGCTGGGACAGACCTTGCGCCTGTTTTTCCGCGACAGGTAATTCGTCCCCGATCTTTTCCAATTCAACTTGCATGCCAAAACCTTGGGCCGTGTGAACGCGGCGGACGACACCTTGCATCTCGCTCAGCAAAGACAGGATTTGCTTGTGAAATCTCAATATGAAGTACATTACGACGCAAGGCCAAGCCAGTGCTTTCACGAGTTCAACAGCGTCATGCATGCGCCATAACCTCGCCCCACGGTGGTTGTAGAGGTGTGTTGCTCATGCGGACATCATAAATGGTGGATGAGCGGCTTTTCCTGAGCGCACTTCCGCCACCGCTCCAGGGCTGTCTCGATGGTGGGATGCTGGCTCCACATCTCCCCGGTGCGGCCGTCCCGATTCCAGATCACAATCTTGACCATGCGCGGCCCGCTGCTCATCACAGAGGCCCGCACGCATCGATCATGGGCCAGGAATACCAGCGCGGTGAGCCGATCAAAATCAAAGGTGGAAAGATCGCCGTGGAAATTCACATACCACGAGCCCGGGCCGTACTCTCGCACCCCGTGCGCGCCCTCATACCCGGGCGCGGGGATGTGGTGCTCACCGTGGAACAATTCGGCAAAGAATTCCACTGCATTCTTGTGGGTTAACTCGGTTTTCATTTTGGGCTCTTTTACTCTTCGCTGAAACTGGCCTGGCCGCCCAGGCGGTTGAGGTTTTCGATCTGGCCGCGCTGCACCTCATCCTGATCGGTGGGCATGCGTTCGAGTTCGGCCACATCGCGCACATTGAGCAATCCCCAGGCCCACATGCCGGCATCATCTTTCACCGCGCTTTTGTCGAGACTGAATGACTGATCCATCTTTATTTCCCCTTGTAATCGGTGGCGTAAAAGCCGGAGCCGGTGAACTGCGGCGCGGCCGGCGCGGAGAGAATGCGCGTGGCAATCAATCCGCACTGGCTGCACTTCGTGGTGGGCACCTTTTCCGCTTTATGGGGCGAGTAAAGGCGCTCATTGATATGCCCCTGGGGGCACTTGAATTCAAGTAGCGGCATGAGTTGATCCTTTCAGCTTGCTTTCTGATCGAGCGAGGAAAAGCCGCGGATCATTTCCCGGGTGCGCTGCTCTTCCAATTGCCGCTTGGCCATCCGCTCCGCCTCATCCCGGGGCACGTTGCCGCAATACTCGATGATGGCGGCCCGCTCGATCAGGCATTCCCTTTCATAGGGCGTAAGTTTCTCGATGGCCACCTCTCAATACTCCGTGGAGGCAAAGAACGACGGAAACTCATCCCCATCGGCAATCATTTCCGCCAGGCGCTCGCGAAATGAGAGTTCCCGTTGCCAGCCGTGCTCTTCTACGGCATCTTCGGTAAACATGCATTGATTCATCTCTTCTGCGGAAAGCTCCACCGGATCGGCGGAGAATTCCTCGCACATCTCCGCAACACCCTCCGGTGTGCTTGGATATCCGTTCCACTCTGCCATCGCGCGCTTGGCATCTTCGGCGCTCGCGCCGGCGTACCAGTCGCAATCGTTCATCTTGAAAACCTTGATCGTGTTTTCCACTTTCTCTCCCTTTCAAAACAGCGCGATCTAATTCAGAACAAAGAGATTTGCGTTTCTGGTTTTTGCACTTCGGAAATCTTTCCGCTGGCCGATTTCTCAAAGCATGGGATGCAATACTGCAAGCGCCGATCCGCCACCCGGTGCATTGTTGCCTTGCCGCACTTGTTGCACCATGCGGAAACCTCTACTGTGTCGCGGGTGTAATGCTGAGCCATCTAGTCTCCTTCAAAACAGCGCGATCTGATCGAGGGCCGGCACCACGCGCGGCGCATCAAAGAGCGGCTCTACATCATCGGGCAATTCACGGGCGCTCAATTCTTCGAGCCGCGCCCAGGCTTCATCGTTGTCATAGTCGCCGGCCGCATCGATGGCCGCGAGCAATGCGGTGCGCGAGGCCTCCACATCCACGCCAATCTGGCCGCAACATTCGGGGAAACTCAGATACCGCCGCACCCGCCCATCGGCCGGGCTTTCGGAGCGCGCGATCCAATCGCGGGCCAGGAGCGCATCATCGGTTGGCCGCCCGGCCGGATCAGCGCCAGGCAAGGGCAGCGCCACGAGCGCGGCATGCGCCACCGGGGCGATGGCCAGGGCGCACTTGCAATCGATCAGCGCCACGTTGATCACCCGCGCGAAAAACTGCATCGCGGCACAATAGTTCCATTGCCGGGTGCCGTCCGGTGTGTTGCCGTTCATGCTTCCCCGTTCCATCTTTCAATCCCTCGCTTTCGTTCCCGTGTAGGTTGGAAACCGGCGGAGCAATTCCGCCTCATCGTTTCCGGTTTCTTTGATCCACTCCGCGGCCCAGGCCCAGAACTGATCGATTTCCTCTTGCCGCTCGCGGTGCGCTCTTGCTTCCGCCCGGTGCTTGTTTCTGAGCGCCGCCAGAGGCTCGATCAGATCACCCAGCGATGGGAAGGCCGTTTCACCTTCCGCCCGCTTGCGCCGTGCAATCGCGCGGGCCACCTCTTTCACATCCTCCGGCTCAAACTCCGCCAGGTGCGCAGAGTAGAGCCGGAGCGTTTCCTCGCTCACCGCGGCCTGGCGCGCTTCAGCCAGCCCGGTGAGTGTCTTCGTTACAGATAGCCGCCGCTGCACGTCGGGCGGCTTCTCGATTGCCGTCTGTGCGGGCCTGGCCACGATTGCTGTACCCATTGCCATTGCCTCCCGTTGGCCGCGCCGAATCCTGGGAACGGTTCAGCCAGTTCACAACGAATTTCCGCACCCCCGCGGGGGTTTTCCTGTTTTTGGGGTTGGCATTGAGCCAGGCCCGCATTTTGAGCAATTCGGTGAGCACATTCACGGCCGGGTATGCGTTGACCCATTCGAGGCATGAGGCGGCCGGCACGAGCCAATCTATTCCGTTGATCAGGGGGAGAGTCAGAGGATCACCATTCGCATCCATTGCCGTGGGCTCTGGCGGGGCGCTTGCCGCCGCGCTAGTCTTTGTTTCTTTCTCTGTCTCTGTCTCTGTCACTGTCACTCTCTCTGTCTCTGTCGTTCCGAGAGTCGTTGCGGCTGTCGTGGCGTCGTCGTTACGATCCTCGTTACGAGCCTCGTCACGACGCTTGTTACGAGCCTCGTCACGACGCTTGTTACGAGCCTCGTCACGACGCTTGTTGATTTCCTCCATACGGGCCACGTGTTCAAGGTGCCGGCCGTGCGCCTGGGTCCATAACTCAAACTGGGTTTTGCTGTACACCCGCCCCTGGCCATCCGCGGTGAGCGCTTCTCTCACCTCGCCGGCCACGTCGTGCCATTCCATGCCCAGGCGGCTGAGTTTTGCCAGTTGCTTATCGTCATCGGGGAGCATGCCATCTTCGGCCTGAAACTGCTCCATGATGAGGTTATGAAAGCCGCGGTAAGCGGCATGGGAAAAGGTTTGGATCGTGGCCGATCCTTGCCACGAGTCGATGATGTGCGGATACCATATCTGCCACTTACTGGCCATCTAGGCAGCCTTTCTTTGTTCGCGCTTAAATTGCTCGTACACGGATTGAAAGCGGAGGTGAGTGCTCACGCGGATGCGCTCCCGGCCGTACCACCAAAGGTTTGCGTTACCCATGGCGCGCCCGATGGCCAATTTGCTCCACCCGCCGGCCACCATTTCATCCACCTTGTGTTTGGCTTCTCGTGCCCGCATGGGAGCGCCGCCGGATTTCAACGTCTCGCCGCGCTCGTGTGTCTTTACGCGCATGATGCGCTGTTCCGTGCTTTGCCGGCACCGCATTTTCCGCGAGCGAATCCAGTAGAGATTCCGCCGCGAGATGCCCGTTAATTCAGCCACCGCGCGCAAGCCCATGCCGGCGCGCGATAGTTCCCAGAGGTGGGCGCTTGCCAACTCAGAACTGACAATGAAATCCGCCTGGCCGGCCTTGGTGCGGATGCGGCGCTGGCGGTCGTATTCGCACATCGCCGCCCGGCATTTAAGGCACCGGCATCCGTGATTGTGGCCGGTCACCGTGCCGTGCTCATCCGATTGAGTTGATACCTGCACCGCTCGATCCTTTCCGTAAGTTCCACCATCTGTTCCACGCGATCATCGCGGGGAATAGCCATGGGCTGGTTATTGCTGATCGCTCTCCACTTGGCGCGCACCGCGAAAGCAGTACGGCCGATCAGGCGGGCGATTTCCTTGACGGGCGTGTTAGGGATGAGCCGCCGGAGCGCTTGCTCTTGCTCCGGCGGCCATGCTGGCCTGGGCATGGTCACACCCTCATGGGCATGAGGATGTAATCGAGCGTTTCTCCCTCGTGCGGTGTGGCTTTGAACAGGAGCGCCGCGCCCGGTGTCTCGGGGAGGCAGATGGTAATATCCCCTTCGAGAATCTTGAGCAGCGCATGCAGGTAAGCGCCATTGACGCGGGTGTGAAACTCGCTCTCCGGCGCGCCGCCGGTTTGGATCGATTCCTCCGCCTCGCCGTTGTCGGCGCTTGCGCCCTTGATGGTGAGTTGCCCGCCGGGCTCAAAGATCAGGTCAATGGCACAGCTTTTTTCATCGCTCAAAACGATGCACCGGCCCAGACTCGAAAGCAGTTCTCCGGCATCCACTCGAACGGAGATTTTGTTTTTGGGAAACACGTTTTCCCACTTGGGAAACTGTCCCGTCATTTTGCGCGAAGCAACATTGATGGCTACGCCCGCGGCGATGGTGGCCACGATCTTTTCATCATCCACGGCCAGATCGATGCCGCCCTCTTCATCGCTGAGCATGGGCAACAGGGCCTTGACGAAACGCGAGGGCGCAAGCAGATCGGCTATCTTTTCCTCGCAAGGCAGGTTGTATACCGTCATGCGGTGCCCGTCTGTGGCCACCATGCGGAGGTGTTCCCCATCGCCTTGGATCAGGATGCCATTGAGCGTATAGCGGCTGGAATCGGTGCTCACGCTCATCTGGGCAAAGCGGAGAGCGCGCGCCAGGTTGCCCTGTTTGAGCGTGATCCCTTCATTTTTCGAGACGAAGGAAAGTTGAGGAAAGGTGGACGCATCCACGATGGGCAGCACTGCTTTAGGGCGGCCGCATTGCAGGGTGGCGCGATGGGTGGTGGCGCTTATTTTCACATCCTCGCCGGTGAGCAGTTTTGTCCAAGCAATCAGTTTTTCGGCCGGCATCACGAGCGCCTTTTCGAGGCCGGAGGTTTCGGCGGCCGTGGCGCGGATCGAGATATCCAGATCGGTGCCCTCCAGAGCCAGGCCGGTGGGCAATTGCTCCATGCGGATGCATTGGAGGATGGGTATGGTTGCGGTGCGCTGAATGGCCGATCCCACCACCTTGAGGGCGTGTTTCAGATTGGCCAGAGAGATGGAGGCTTTTACGGGCGGGGCCTCTTTTTCCGCTTTTGTTTCAACTGGGCTCATGCGGATTTTTCCTTTACTATGCGGCGCTCTCGCGGCCGCGGGTTACGAGGGTTGAGGTTTCAGAATTACTCGGCAATGCGCTCCGCATTGCGGGCCATGGTTAAGGCTTCATAGCGGCGGAGAAACTCCACCTCCGCGCGGCATGCATCCCAGGGGTAGATCGTTTCCGGCAACACCACCGCATCGGGGTGGTAAGTGCAGTTAGTCATAAGATCGCGCTTTTCGGTGGCGCACAAGATATCATCGGCCTGCTTTACAACGTGTGGCTCGTGGGGCATCAGATCAAAGCAAACGATAACTTCATCTGTAATCATCTGCTCTATCTGGCGGTAGATTTCACCTAACCCGGGTGCGTATTTCACGGGCCTGGGTAAGTCTTTGAGATAGGCCTCCGAAGCATCGTGTAACAGGCCCCAGAGAGCCACCTCGCGCGCCGAAGTAATCACCGCCGCGCCGCGGGTTTTGTTTTGCTTGAGGATCAGTTGCTCGGCTAACTTACTAACTCTTACGCTATGTTCGGCCACCGAATAGTGGCAATAAGTGGCCCCTGTGAACCGGCATTCATTGGCCAGGTGGTGGGCCACATCCTCGATAAAGATTTCATCGGCCCGCGGATCGAGCGGCCAGAACCTCCGCCCGGTGTAAGTGCGGATAAAAGTGTTTTCGGTGCGGGGCACGCGCACGCTGGCCTCTTTGAACGTGAACGGAATTACTCCCATGACAAGCCGCCATTCTTTTCCGCATAGGTGCGCCGATTGGAATCGGCAATCTTGCGGATGGTTTCTGCTGAGAGCTTGCGCCCCAGGGAGCCACGCGTTTTGCGAGTGCGGCCGCCACAGGAGCCAAGCATCAGGTTGTAGCCGTTTTCAACCGCGTTAAAAATGCGGATGAATTTGCGCTCCATCTGCGCGATGCGGCGCTGGGTGGGTGCCTCGCCCAGCACCTCCGCCTCAAAGCAGTGGGGTTGGTAGATGCGCATATCCCGATAGAGTGGGAAATCGTAGCGGCCCAGGCGCGCCTCGCACTTGTGCTGGCTCCAGCGCCGGGCGAGGCTCCCTGTGGTTTTGCCCACGTAACACTTACCGTTGGCTTTGTTGCGGATGAGATAGACAAGCATCAGAGCGCCGCCTCGCTTGAAGCGGTGGCCGCGGCTAACTCTTCGGTTTCAGGGTTGAGGATGGAGGCGGGCGCGAGGCGCTCGCACTTGACGGCGCGGTATTCGTACAATCCCGATCCGGGGCGGGTGCGGCGCGATGTAACGGTGTAGCCGGCGGCGCGCAAGCCGCGGATGCGGGCGCTGATCGAGGTTTCCGCATAGAGCACGCCAAACTGGCGTTTCAATTCGGCGCGGAGGTTGGGCAGGGTGCGCCAGTAGCCATCGCGCATGATGCTCTCAACTAAGGCGCGCTGGCCCCTGATCTTGTCGGCATCTGAGGCCGTCACCGGCTCGCCAAAGATGGCGGCATCTGCAATGAGCGAATTCTGGAGCGGGTTTTTCTGGGTGGTGTATCTCACCGGGTGGCCGCCTTTCTCATGCGCTTACGCGCGGCTTTGCATGGCGCGGGCCAGCCTACGGGCACTCGTGCGGGCAGGTTCAAGAGTTGTTCGGTGGCCCAGGTGGCGCGATCTGCGCCGGCCAGGCGCTCGATGCTCTCACTATCCCTTTCCAGGCACTGGCGGAAATTTGAAAACCGCGTGCCGTCAGGGGTGGAGCACAACAACACCAGCTTGTGAGAACTTGACGGGGTGCGAGGTTTGCGAGGCTTTCTCATCCCCGCACCGCCTGTTTCCGCTCGCGGCGGGCCTGGCCCACGTCAAACGGGGTGTGATTGAGGGTTTCGGTAAGCCGGGCGGCTTTGCCCGTCAGTTCGCGGGCCGCGCTCTTTTCGGCCGGAGAGGCCGTGCCCTTTTGCCACTCACCGATGGTGATGCCGGCGTGGCCATGGATGAAATCATCGTTGAATTCAAAGGTGCGCCAGGCCCCGCAATCGAGGCAGGTTTGGCGGTTATTAAATGGGCGCGTGAAATTTTTATGCCGGCACGGAAACGCTAGATCAGCGAAACGCACCATCAGAGAGTGCAGGCCCGAAACGTAACCCTTCTGGGTCATTTCGGCCGGGGCTCTAAAGGATTCTGTGAGGGTAGGCACTTGACAATCTCCTTGAGAATTCAGAAGATTGCCAGTACTCGTGGTGGGCGGTCAGGGACTCGAACCCCGGACATCCTGCTTGTAAGGCAGGCGCTCTAACCAACTGAGCTAACCGCCCACGATTGGCGGGAGGCCGGAAACGGCCTTCTGCCATCATATCAAGGCTGCGTCGAACCAACCCTATCAACGTGCCGGCAAAGGCCGGGTTGATAGACTCAGCCGGTGAGCCGATTGATTGTGAATGCCGACGACTTCGGCCTGACCCCGGGTGTCAACCGCGCCATCGTTGAACTTCACCAGGCGGGCGTGCTGCCCAGCGCCACGCTCATGGCCCGGGCTGCAGCCACCGATGAAGCCATAGAGATGGCATTGGCAAATCCATCGTTGGGGGTCGGCTGCCATGTGGTGCTCGTCGATGGCGACCCGGTGCTTCCGCCGGCCGAGATTGCGAGCCTCATCGACCAAAAGACGGGCCGTTTTCTCGTCAGTCTGAGCGTCTTCCTGACCCGCCTTTTCACCGCCCGTATTCGACCCGCCGAAATCGAAGCCGAAGCCGCCGCGCAGATCGCCCGCCTCCAGGCCAGCGGATTGCGTCTCACGCACATCGACACTCACAAGCACACGCACATGTTCCCGCCAGTGCTGCGGCCGGTGCTGTGCGCTGCCCGCGCGGCCGGCATTCGCGCGGTACGCAATCCCTTTGAACCGGAATGGGCGGTGAGGGCGACGCCACGCGCTTCGTGGATGCGTGCCGCTGAGGTTTTCGCCTTGCGGCGCCTGGGGCCCTATTTTCGCCGCCTAATTGCCCTGGAGAAGTTCGCCACCACCGACGGAACCATCGCGGTGGTCGGCACCGGCGCACTCGATTCCGACGCGGTCCGCTCGCTTCTCCGTGAACTGCCCGAAGGCACCTGGGAACTCGTGACCCATCCCGGATACAACGACGCCGATTTGGACAGGATCCGCACCCGCCTGCGAGCATCGCGTGAAATCGAGCGCCAGGCGCTGGCCACGCTGAAAGATTTTCCCGCCGTCGACCTGATCTCATTTGGCGATTTGTTCTCTCCCACTTAGCTGCATCTTCCCGCTCGCCGCAGACGTCCAAAGTCGATGGCAACCTGCCAAAAAAACATAACTTCGCCTCTGCAAGCAAACCTTATGATCATTCCAATAGCTAACCCAACTTCCGCAGTTGCGGCGGTAAGTTCTTGTTTTTCAGCGGGGGGGTAGTGAAGTCTTCACTACAAACCGGCGCATTCGATGCTGGTCGGAAGTTCCAGGCCGAGCCTCTGGAGCAAGATGGCCTTTTGTTCGGTGGGCCGGGTCACGCATCGCTTGCGGATCGAGATGCCCGTGCGCGTGGGCAAGACTAAGGCGATCTGTCCGAGCTCAGCGAAGATCTTTCGCGGTTCATCTCCGAGTCCTGCATCATGGCACCAGTGGCCAAAGGTTTTCCAGAGCACATAGGTGAGAAAGCAAACCAGAATATGAGCCTGCACGCGGCGCTCGAGATGGTGCCAGACAGGGCGCAGAGACAGATCGCTTTTGTGGATG
>Ga0207156_10217_pt1 | contig 13877 bp, 14 predicted proteins | sample Alteio_BWMinHeat_24_FD_153514 | JGI IMG/M metagenome (GOLD analysis project Ga0207156, IMG submission 153514) | Enriched cells from forest soil in Barre Woods Harvard Forest LTER site, Petersham, Massachusetts, United States -... | ecosystem: Environmental > Terrestrial > Soil > Temperate forest >...
TGAACTGCAAGAAGCTGATCTTGACCGTCGTTCACCATTGCAATAAAGCGGCTGATTCCTGTGAGTCCCGGCGCCATGTTTGATTCTGGCATTTTAGCACCCATTTTGCTACCGGCTGCTCGCGTGTATTCATTCGCATCGCCTAATTTCTGTCTGACTAAATGACTTTGTGATCGCTTGAGCTTTAAATTCTTATCTTTGAGCTGTTTTTCTACAATTCCCAAAGAATCTTGGCTGGTTTTAGCTTGCGCCAAGATCGAATTGAAAGAAACTCCTGCAGTAGACATGACAGGCGTCTTTGCCATATCCATTGGGGTAGGTCCCGTTGGAGCTTGAGGTTGAGATGCTGAGACGTTAGCTTGCGCTCCCGTTCCCTGCATGTACGACTCAAAACCAGCAGGAGCCTGTCCTGGTGTGATCGACTTACCTGTTGGTTCAATCGATTTTCCAGATGCAATTGGATCAGGACTTTTGTCTGCAGGAATACTCATTATTTTTTCCCAGCAGGACCAGGAGTTTTCTTGATGAACTTTTCGACAAAGTCAATTGCACTTCCTGCCAATTGTTTCACTGCCGGGTCTTTTGATTTGAGTGTTTGCTCTAACATCTTTTCCCCTTTTTCAACAGAATTTGGCATCATGCTTAAAGAAAGGCCCATAAACGCTTTTGCCATCTCGTTATTTGGATCTTTTTCTAAAACTTCTTCAAAGTTTTTAACTGCTTTTTTTAAGTCCAATTTATGTAGATGCAAATAGCCAAACCCGAGTTTTGGTAAAACATTGGCTGGGTCAAGCAGTTCTGCTGCGCGAAACAATTTGAGTGCAGAATCTTCGTCTGCTTGATTGACCGCAATAAAACCTGCCTCTGTGAGGAGGATGAAATCTTCTTTGTATTTTTTGATTGCCATAAGGCTCCTTAATTATTGCGCTTTTTGGTTTCTGACTGCCATGTTGATCACCGAATTGACCTGCGAGATCAAGTTCGAAATCGATTCACCCATTTGCATTACCTGGCTCATTTGGAATTGGAGCAGGATGAAGGATCCGGGGTTTGCTTGGCTCATTTTGCTTGCGAGAGATCTCACTTGCGTTTGGAGCTGATCTTGAATCTTTCTATAAGCTTCAATTAAAGAGGTAAAGGAGAGGGTCACTCCTGGAAGTTTAGACATCGGTTAGCTCCTATTTCACTTTTCGTAGTACTTTCTGCAAAGCGGCATAACCATGTAAAAGAATCCCGAGTTTATCGAAATCTTTTTCATTCGCCCCTTCCCGAAGGTTTTTCTTAATTTCTTGGATCCGTTTTTCAACTTGATCTTGAATTTCTTTTGCGCGGTGTGGTCTTTCTTTGATCTCTTTTTCAAGATCAAAGGCAAACTTTGCTCCCGGCTTTTTATCTAAATCGAACATGAGTTTTCTCCTTCCGTTTTATCGGGTATACTCGATTTTATATTTTAATCCATCTTTTTCAAGCAGAATCGTACTTGATTCAATCGAAGTAATTTTCATCCCGTCGACGAGATCGCCTAAGGTGAAGATTTTTCCATTCATGACAACGCTGTATCCATGTCCATCAAATGTCGATGAACCAGTCACATGATATTGGTCTGATATATTTACACCAGCTTGACTTGGATGAACAGCTACTGCAAAACTTTTCACAGAGGTAACGCCCGGAATATGGTTGATTTCTTTGATCAAATCTTTATAATGGTTGGCCATGGTTTCGTTATATTTCCCTGTGACAAGGACACCTCCGTTAGATAATTGGAATGTGACACCACCTAAATTTTGGGCAGCGACCAGGGCGTTTAATTGGGCATTGAGAGTTTCTTCTATGACGACATTATTTTGTAGCCTATCAAGGTAAGGGAAATTAACCGTGAGATATTCAGATAACGTTCCAAAATCGGCAGCTGTTGGCAGATACCCCGTCACTACGAATTTTCCAGCAGTTGGAGAATGGATGGAGACTCCGCGCCAGTTGGAATTATCACTGATCACATCGTTCATCATTTTCCAAACGCCTTCATCGATGATGACATTATCTTCGACCGATGTGATGAAGTGGATTTGACCTAATCGATATTTCAATTCTTGATAATCGACGGGAGTTAAAACGTGTCCGACTAAAAAGAGTTTCCCGCTGCCGGGATTATAGGAGAATTGAACATCGGGAAATTTATGAAGAGCCTCTTTCACTTCAGAGATGGGCTCTTTTTGAACGACCTCAAGCCCTTTTGATTTGAAAAGAGAAAAGAAGCTGATGAACATAATGAGAAAAACAGCAGCAACTGATCCTGTCATGATCAAATAATTCATCGGGATGGGTTTACGCTTCCAATCAAGAGTTTCTTCTTCTTTGGCGGTCTCTTCTTCAAGGTGCGGTGTGGGTTCTGCTGTTTTAGGTGTTTCGTAAGTGGATAGAACAGGTGAGTATATGGTTTCTTGTGGGGCTTCTCGATCGATGATCATGAAGACAGTTGTGCCGAGAGCTACTAAATCTTGGGGAGTAATGGCTGTTCTTTCGGTGATGAGATGGCCGTTGACTGCGATTCCATTTTTCGATCCCAAATCTTCAATATCGATAATTCCATCGGGATTGACGCTCAAACGAGCATGGTTGCGGGAGACGCTCAAATCTTGAAAAATAATATCGTTAGATTGAGACTCTTTACCAATTGTGTAGGCGCGTCCTTTTTCAAGGCCAATTTCAGCGCCTGCATTAGGTCCTGCAATGACTTTCAAAAGCAAGGGGGCTTCAGAAATCAGATTAAAAGGAATTTCCTCTTCTTCTTCTGGCACATCTTCAAAGATGGTGTCATATGCGGTCACCTCTGGCTTAGGAGGAGAAGGGGGGATTTTTGGTTCTTCGGATTCAGTTGGAGGCTCAAAAGTTTCTGGACTTTCTTCTTCTCTAGGAGGTTCAATATCGCCAAAAAGATCGTCGTAGCCAGCTTTTCTTTTTTTATTTTTCTTGGAAGCTTTTTCCGCATTGGGCAAAGCCTTTTCAGAGAAGAGAAAAATGGTGTGGCCAATTTGGATGCGATCGCCTTCTTTAAGAAGTGTCTCTTCAGCTCGTTCTTCGCCGTTGATGAGTGTTGGATTGATGCGGCTTAAATTTTTGAGAACAATCCCTTCGTCTGTTTTATTGATCACAGCGTGTTTACGCGAGACGGTGCTATCTTCGATCACAAAATCGGATAGATCTGGATCTCTGCCAACAGTCCATTCGGTCCCGTTTTCCAGATTTAAAATGAGACCGACATTCGGTCCTTCTTGAGCAATTAGTGAAGCGCTATTCATGCTCATTAGCCCGAAGGGTAAAAAAGTGATTATATGCGCTAGCGAGGCAAAGCCAGATCGAAAGCGAAGCAGCCGAAGGAGGAACCCATGGTAAAACCATGGATGACGATGGAGGCTCGATATGGCACAGCCGCAGCAAGCAGATTGTCATCTTTTTATCCCTCGGGTTAATTATATATACTTTCTTCATTCTCAAATTTTGTCACGCTATCGCGCCAAAAAATGAGGTAATTGACAAATTCTTCGATGCTATCTCTAAATATCTGATAGTTCATTTCATACGGCAATCCCAACGAGAGTGTCAAGAATTTCTCTTCATGATCAAGTCCGATGCGAGCATTTCCTGTTCCTTGTCCGAGCAGATTAGCGCGCATCAGGTAAATGAAAATATCTTCTTTTTTCTTGTTGGGGCATGGGCAAATTTGCGCTTGCATAGCCACACCTGGATCGAGATCTTTTAAGCTAAGCAAATCTTTACCTAAACGAAACGGATAAATTTTTTGTTCGTTGAGTTTAGGAGGCGTCGCAATTGCGAGCTCTTTGCACAGTTGGATCAAATATTCACGAAGCATGGAGATGCACCCTCGGCTTCATTATTCCTTGGATTGAAAAAATTTACAAGCAAGAAAAATTTAGATAAGAGAAAGCACAACGCCAGAAAATAGAAAAAATACCACAAAGATCACAGAGAATAAGAGAGGGTTCGAAACAGAATAAAAATAAAAATTTTTCGCTTTTTATACCGCGTTTCAGAGTCTCTTTTTTATTCTCTGTGATCTCTGTGATTTTTATTTTTTTGCGAGATCTTTGCAGTTAAGCAGCTTTGCCAGACTCCCGTTTGATGCCGATTGTAATATGGAAATTGTGCGCAGCTTTTGGTAATCCATATTTCTTTCGGAGTTTTTGTAAAGATGGAGCGTCTACTGTAATTGTGTATGCATCAGTCACTCCATGCCAATTTTTCGGATGCACAATCTCACACTCTTTGCAGGAAAATTTGATCTTTGATCCAACCTCTTCGATATCTCCAATCCGATAGTGATCTGATTCTCCCGAATAAATGACGCTGATATGAGCTCCATGCATCTCTACTCCTCCAAAATAAGGAGGTGGTTTGAATCCTTGATCTTGGATCAATTCATAGAGTTTGTAAATGAAGTCATCATCGATTTTCACGTAGACAAACCCATATTTATCTTTCTCTAATGTCCCTATCGTATCGAGATGGTCGAAAATGTAATCTGAAATTTTATCGGATCCAGGTGCTTTTGCTTCAAGCAGACCGAAAGATAAGAGAAGAAGAAAAGCCAAATGTAGAAAACGCATAGAATCCATGAATCAGTTAAAACAGGGAGCATTTTGAACTTACTCTATATTTTAATCAAGAAATTTCTTGTCCTCTTTTTAGCTGATACTCAGCTCCTTAAGTCACATAGGCTGTGTAACTCATTGATAGTTAAAGTGTATCGCTATTCTTAATTTCTTAAGTCCTTTATAATTAAGTATTTGAATATTTATTATTTAAATAAATTGTTTACATTTTATTCATAATTTGTTATGATAGTAATAAGAACAAATAGGATTTATGACAACAAACTACATTGAAACAATTCAGGAAGTATTTGGTGACTTAACCAAGCTAACTCCGGGTAAGATGCAAGACCTTATAGATAGTACCATGAGGTACTTTTACGAGTTAGAAGAGCAGTTGGCCTCTAAAGATGAAAAAGTGTGTGAACAAGCGATGATCCAGGCGACTGTTGTAAAAGATACTCTGCAAAAGCAGATGAACGATATTTGTCAAAAAATCGGATTGGACCCTGCGCAATTAGCAGCTTTTGTTGCTAAGCCTACGTTGGTAGTCCCAAGACCCAAAAAGAAGAAAAACAAAAAAATTAACCTGGTGGCATAAATAATGACAATTCACTCACTCAACTCTTCAGCTCCAAGCGCAGCACCTGTTGGTAGTGGAGCTCCTTTATCGCCTGCTGAGGCAGCAGCTCAAGCAGATAGCTATTTAGGCTATTTAGCAATGCTAGTGGCCGCCAACGATCCTGCTCTTCAGCCTGAAATAGATCGAATTAAAGGCATTTTGACGACTTTACAGGGTGAGGTAATAGATCCGACCGTTAGCCAACTTATTTCTCAAGGTCTTAATAATCAGGATTTTGTGAATTGGTGGAAAAACGGCTCAAACCCTCCACCTTGTTCTATTGCCTATAATTGGTTGACGACGAATCCTTATAAAGTCAATAGCAACAGCAGCCCCGATACCTATTTTGCTTATGTGATGTTTATGATCTCTACCGAGAGCGAAGAGTTGTGGTCAGGCGGCAAGCAACGGGGTGTTAAAAATGATTTTGATACATTTCTCAATACAATTGATCAGGGTACATCTAATTACGAAAAAATCGCATGCTTCTTAAGGGATTATGTCTATAACAGAGGAGGAGTCATTGCTGATGGTACATTGAGTACCCTACTCACTGATACCTTGAACCTGAACTCCCAGTCTTGGAACCCGATTCAGCTCATTGGGGATGCTTTTACTGGCAATGGCCCAGCCTTCGCGAATGATCCGGCCACTAAGGCAAAATGGCACTTCAAAGAGCAATACCCCGACCATGATTGGACTTTTCAATTCGTTTTATATAATAGCGGCATTAACAATCACTTTTAACTATTTAAAATACTAATAGTCAATTACTTAAGGCTTTTCTTTAAGATTTTTAATAGATCTGAAGAAAAGCCTCTCTTTTTTGGTCTATTTTAATTAATTTAAATTTTTTAGTTTAATACTAATAATTATTTATAGTATTAATTATTAGTAACTTAAATGTTTGTAATGTAAATAAATTGTTTACTTTTTATTCATAATTTGTTATGATAGTAGTAAGGATAAATAGAGTTTGTGAAGAATACATATCTTCAAACGATTACTGAACTTCAAGACTCTAATTTTAATAACAATTAACAAAAAAGAGAAAAATGGTTTCAACTAATAGTACAAATAATAACTTAGGTTCTTCAACAGGTGTTGGCTCTAGTGATCCATTTTCAAATGCGGATCAGTCGCTTGCTAACTGCTTACAGGAGATTTATGCCGATCCGACGAATCCGGACCTCATCGATAAATTCATGAAGTATTTGATGGATAACCCTGCTGAATTTAGTAGCTGGATGATGACACAAGATAATATGCAAAGCAAGCTTCCATCGATGCTTTATGAGCTCTTCTTAAAAGCCTTTTATGAGGGATTGCCTTCTACTGAAGGGGGAACTGGACAAGGTGGCGCAGCGGATGCCAACGCATTTATCCAATTCATGAGATCTCACTTGCCGAAAGATAGCCCATTTGCTGATGCGATGAATAAAGAGTTAAATTATTTAGATTTTTTACTGAATGACACGAACTTCGTTGCTAACAATACGAATGCTCAAGGCGAACGTACATGGACCATTACAGATGCGAATGGGAACCCGGTGGTCATTGTTTGGAATGATCCATCAAATCAGGGGCGCGATAAAGTTTGGGAAAACGCAACAATTGACTTAATGATCGCTAACGGTGAATCAAGCGGAACTTCTGCTAAATACACAGAAAACCCATACGTTGATGGTGGTGATGATAGCGTGATGAATTCGCTTCTTGCTCAGTTTCGTAAAAAAGCGCTTGAAGCCATTTGGGGTTCAACACACAACATCATGATGCTCATCATGTACTTGGTACTGATGTATGACAATAGTTACCAGATTCAGATTGGTGGTTCAGCAGCTACGACAAATGATATGACCAAATTGACCCAGAGCTTTACAACACCTTTGGCTCAATTAGCACAAAAAATTGGACCTGATTTTACGTCAGATGATGCGAAACAGATGGTTGGCTTATTTTCAGCAGCTAGTGCAATTGTCAACTCGATGCCGCAGACTTCATCGTTTAAAGATGCTTGGAACTCAACTGTTTCTGATACATTCCTCAATGCATCGGCGGATATTAATGGTACCCAAGGAAAAACAATTGGCGATTGGATCACGGACTATTTGAATGACCCAACTACGAAAAATCTCGATAACCTAAGAGACGCATTTAGAAGTTTAAATCCGGCGCCAACATCTGGTCCTTCTACGACAAACCCAGGGTATACCCAGGTTGTAAACGCTTTCCAAACTGCAGGTTCGATGCCTACAGGTAGATCGAAAATTGAGAGCCAAAAGTTACAAGTTGTAACGGGTTTGGAGCAACAAGATGATGCGTTAGGTAAATCCAACGTAAGTACAACAGGAGGCGGTTTTATGCAGTTCCTCCAGATGTTAATTAATAACCAAATAAGTAAATAATTTTAAAAGGAATTTATAATGAACGACCCAAACACAAGTATTACTACAACTTATGTAGGAACGGGAAACATACCTGCTCCGTCCAAAGATTCAGCGTTCTCTAACGCTTTTGTCAGTGGAATGGCAGCTTTTATTCTAGCCTCAATTGACAGTTATATGTCGATCGAAGATTGGCAAACAAAAGGAGAAATGGGGTTTTCAAATAGCTTTGCAAAAGATAGCCAGAAGTGGTCATCTTTCTTTCTTAAACTGATGGATGCTCCTGCTGGAAATATAGGGAATCCGGACAATGTTTGGGGCTATAGTGATGAAGCTGCCATGGAGGCGATTCTTGGCGATCAAGGTATGAGTCCAGAAGATAAGAATAGTGCCCTACAAGTAGTTAGTTCAGGTTTGAACATCCACAATACGATGTATAACCAAATCAATTCGAATTACAGTGGATTGGAAAACGGTGCTAACCAAGGTGCATCAAACGCAAATCAGTCTTTAGGAAATATTTTAAGCGGAATGCAGGCGATTACTACGCTTATGCAAAGTTCTGCACGATCAACTTAATAAGGTAAATAATATGACGACAACAATTCAGACATTTTTAAACAAGCCTGTAGTGGATACGAAAGCAATTGCGATGACACCTGTTGTCCTTTTGCAAAACAATGAAGAGACTCCGGGTGTGAGTTCTCCTCGTAAAAGGGCATTGTTAGTCTCTAATGCTCCAACACTTTCGCCAGTCAAAACGACGAACGGATATATTGATGAGTTAGTGACTTACATGACGGCTATTTTATTGGAGAGCATTAAATCCAACCTGAACCAAGCAGAAGTTTTAAAGCTGCAAAATAGTACAGCAGATCTTTTCACGAAGTTGGGAGAGATCAACTTACAGCATGCACAAGAAAATATGCAAAAAACGGAAAATGAGAGTCCTTTAATAAAGATTCTCACTGGTGTTGCAGCTGGCTTGATGATGCTTGGTGGGCTTCTTACAGCAAACCCTGCTCTTGTGATAAGTGGTGTGATTTTAGTTGTCATGACCGATAGTCCAGCGGGTTCAGAATTGAATAAAGCGCTTAGCAAGCTTCCTTTAGGTTTGAAAATTTTAGCTGAAGTGGGAATTGCTCTTGCATTAGCTGTCGTTTCATGCGGAGCGAGCGGGATGATTAGCGCAGGTACCTCTACTGCTGAAACAACTGCAAGTACAGTTGCTGAAGAAGCAGGTTCTAATGCTGCTTGCGACGGTGAAAGTGCTGCTGAGAATGCGGCTACTGAAGCAAGCGAAAACAACTCGAACTTCTGGAGCAATGCAGGCAAGCTCGGCTTTAAAAGTGTTGGGCATGTCGTTTCAACGACATTTTCACAAGGTATGTCGGTCGGCTTATCATCCGATCTCGTGTTAGCCATCTTGAAAGCTTTAGAAGCTGCAGGTGTAAACATTGGCAAAAAAAACGAAGAACTGATTTCTGCCATTGGTGGAGCCCTCTTTTCGATTGGTGCTGGTATCTGTTCTGCTCAAGGTGCAACGAGTGCAGTTTTGAAAAGTAACGCAGGGAATGCGGTTCGCGGGATTTCTACTGTTGGAGGTGTGCTGTCTAGCGGTACCGGTATCTACTCAGGTGTTAACAAGGTGAAAGCAAGTGAAGTTTTGATGGAAAAAGCAGACATAGATGCTTCACAAACTGTGAACACTTCTTTAGCAACTCTTTCAAATGCGATGATCAAACAGGATAATCAAGCTGGAAAAGCATTGTTTGATACTTATGCTGAGATCAATAGCAGATGGAGTTCATATAACGAGCCAGGATTAACGGTTGCTCGAGATTTAGCGGGTTAAGCTTAACAAATTTAAATTAAAAGGAATAATAATATGATGAACCTAAATACAGCAATTTTGTCAGGAGCCGCCCAAACTACAGGGGTAGCATTGGATGTAATCCAATCGATCGCTCGCCAACAGATGGAAAACTTTGAGCTCCAAAAACAGCTTGGTAAATCAGAAACTACGCTCTCTTGTAGCTTAGGGTCTGCGATTCGAGATTCTGAGATGGATGAATCTTACAACATGCTTGCAGGCGGAATTGCAGGTATTGCAGGATCAGGTTTCCAACTCGGTGCAGAGACGTATAGTTTGACTCGATCTTCTACATTTACAAAACAAACGGAGCTTACAAAGCTCAGCAATCATCAAGAAGTTGTGCAAAACATTCCGAAAAATGAACAGGGTAAGAGCGTTGTGAAAAGCGCTGATAGTCATGCGGATCAGTTGGATAATGCAATAAGAACACGTCTGCGAAATGTGAACCCTGCGAAGGATGAACTTACTGAAGATAAGAAAGCTCAGTTAAATACAGATTTAACGGCCGCTCGAGATACAGATCGCACTGAGTTTGACTCCTTTGCAAAGAGGGTTGACGATCAGCACACTAAGCTCTCTAAAGAAAGAGATCGAGCTGATGACGACTTGAATCGAACAAGAGCAAGTGCTTCGGGTATTGGTTCAGCGGTTAGCGGCATTCTTAATGCAGTGGGCCAAATCACAGGTAGTGTTGCCTTTAAAAAAGATCAGGCAGACAAAGACCTTGAAAAGCAATACACTCAGGCGGTCTTTGAGATGACCAGGAGAATGAATGATCAGGCAAGTCAAAGCAATAACACATTGCAGAGTACGAAAGACTCTATGATCAACCAGGTCCTCAGCAACCGAGCAGAGGTAGCTGCTTAATTTCTAGTGTTTTTCTCCCTTACGCCCCCTTTGTTCGGGGGCGTTTTTTTATTGATTTATTATTAATAATTTGGTACAATTGTATTAAGGACGATTATAATGACTGTTGATACATCAACTATTTTAAGTTTAGTTCCACAGGGAGCTCAGGCACTTTCTGATGCGCTAGGCTCTGCTCGTTTAGGAGCGATTCCTGGCTTAATGGGCAAAAATGCTTACATTAGCGCGGAAGCAATGAGGAGTCTACCCTCGGGTGCTATTGAATGTATTGGTGATCATAGAGCTCCTAAGCTCTTTTATGTGTCTCCAAGTGGCACGACTTCTGAAATTACAAAGATCTCCAAGCAGCAGCAAGAAAAGCTAGGCAAGCTCTACACCGATATAAAGGGACTGATCAAAAAGGATTCTGCTGATTTTTCGATAAATCTCGATCAACTATTTGCTACAGTTGATGGAGATGATGTTTTTCCTGAAATGACCCCAGAATTGCAAACAAAGATTCAAGAAATCCGAGAACTTGTAGGGGAAATATACAAAAATACAGACCTTCATTGGCCCACTTTTGAACCTGGTCATCGAACGATGAGAAATGCATCTCGTAGTTTTGCCTATAACGATGCGGCATTCAAAAAGCCTCCCTTTTCTGAGCAAGATTTGGGTGAAATGATCCAATCTCAAAAACTTCCCCCAATTGAAACTCAAAAAAAATACGAAAAATACGAAGTTGCAAAAGGGATTCATGAATTTCTTTCAACGCATGTAACAGATAAATTAGTTCCTGCTGATAAAGCCCTCGAGGGGCAAAGTCGCCGTACTGACATCGCAAAGACCCGAGAGCTTCTCGAGTCAGTGGATCAGTGGGCTGTTCATTATGCGCTCGCAAATCCGCTTGTCATCCCTCATGGCACACTTGTAGATGCCAGAGAAAAGATATTGAAGGATTACATGGAGAAGGCAGGCGGCTTTTTAGATAAAGCGGGTTCAATCAAAAAAGAGGCGAAAAAGGTCTATTTAGAAGATCTCGTTCGTCTCCATCCCCTAACTCGAGCAGAGTATAAGTCGGTCAGCGATATCCTTAAAGCTGAGCATAGACAAGACGGTCCTGAGCTTTTCTTAGTTCGCTTGAGTGAATGCATTGTCAACAGTGGCAACACAGACGCATTGATTAATAGCAACCTCTCCTCGCTTGTTTTAGGCCCCTTAAATGAGGTCGATCGTAATGAGATACGTAAATCGATGGCAGAGTATGCAAAAGCGTTTTCTGAGGGGTTAAAAGACGCTCATAGTCATTCAGATATTAAAGCCTTAAGCCAAAGTATTTTAAAGCCAGTTCCAGTCAGCTCGCCTCAAGTTAATTCAGCTCCTTAATATCTTTATAATCAACAGTTTATATATAAAAATTTCCTTTACAAACAATGGGTTTTTAGGTATAATAGAAGGTAAGGAGAATAACATGACATTAGACTTAGAAACATTGCTTCAAGAAACGTTAGGTGATATAGAAGACCTTTCGCCAGAGAAAATGCATGCTCTTATTCAAGAGGCACTCAAGACATTTGCTGAGTTGCAGGAATCTATTCATTCTCCCAATCAAGAAACACGAGAAACCGCATTAAAAGCCGTCTTATCTTTGAAAGAGACGATCCAAACCCAAATGGATGAATTAAGTCAAAAAGCAGGGATGGATCAAAGCGAATTTGTCTCCTTGGTCGACAATCCTGAAGAGTTCGATCCAGAAATTTGGCTAGAATTGAATGCCGCAAAAAAAGAGCTAGACGGTTTCCGTCGCTAACTAAAAAGTACATCTTTCAAAGGCCAATTTTTATCACGACTTGAAATACTTAGGCGCATCTTAAATGCCTTCACTTTTCACAAAAATAGCATCTTTTTGTGAATTCGGCCATCAAACTTCTTTGAATAAATCTTCGAGGGTAACCTGGTTTGTCACTATTTCCTCCGAATACATTGTAGGTTTGAGCCCAAACGTGGTGACCATCGCAAGAAATAGTTGTTTTTTCGTTCTTGTCTGTTTTCGAAAGATTTCCATTTTTTTCAGTAGCGCTTGTGCATACGTTTTATCAATTGTAAAAGGACTGTCAGAACATTTGATTTCACAAATTGTAATTGATCCATCGGGTCGATCAAAGAGTAGATCTATCTGAGCTCCATCTTCACCCGTTTTAGATCGAGGTCGATAGCGCCAAGTTCCGGCAATGGAACCTGGATCTAATTTTAAGGCAACACGAATCTGATCGATGTGTTTGTAACATATTGACTCAAATGATAATCCTGCCCAGCTTTTCCAAGCAGGCCGCTGAGATAAAGAAAGCCAAAAACCTTTATTATTCGTTTTTTTAGCAATCATTCTTAAATTAGGCTCGATCCATTGCAAATAGAAAAGACTATATTCATCATCAATTACATAATAAATACCCCTATCTTTATGTCCATATGGAACGAGATTGGTTATAAATCCAGCTTCCTCTAATTGATAAAGTCGATGAATTGTACTTCCTCCATCAGGAAGTTTAGATTTGGAAATTAGATCGGCTTGTCCAATCCCATACCGATTATGTGCAATGATCCGAATGAGGTCTGTATAAGGTTTTGGATCTTCAAAAAGAGACTCAAAAAGACGGCCGAATTCTTTAATTAGAGCTCCACTATGTTGAAAACAAAGCTCATCGATGCATTGATGTGCTGATCGGCCCTTACGAATAAATGACCAATAGAGAGGGACTCCGCCAAAAACAGTATAAAGATCGAGAATTTGCTTAGACTCAAGATGAATATGATGTTCATTCAAAAAGTGCTTAGTTTCGTTGAGGAGAAAAGGCTTCAGATGAATGGTACGAGTTACTCTATTATGAAGGCCGCCTTTATTATTAATGATTTTGTCGATAATCCACGAAGTGGACGATCCGCACACGATGAGCTTTATTTGAGGTTCAAAACTCCAATAACGATTCCAGTATAGCTCTAAGGCTATAAGTAATCTTGAACGAGGAGTCGCCATCCAAGGTAATTCATCAAAAAAGAGAACAACTTTTTTATCTCTCGGCATCTTAGCAATAGCTTGTGTAAGATCTTCAAAAGCATCTCGCCATCGCTTTTTAGGAGCAAGTGATGCTCCTTGATAAAAGAAAGTATTTCCTATTTGTTTCGCAAACTCTTCCAATTGTTCATGTAAAGATCCGTTTTGAATGCCTGTAACATGAAAAAACACACATGGAGTCGAATCTATAAAATTTTTAATTAAATAGGTTTTGCCGACTCTGCGGCGTCCGTAGACAGCAATAAATTCTGCCTTATTAGATTCCGTGATCTCTTCTAGGATTTCCTTTTCTGATTCACGACCAATAATTTTCCCGGAAGGTGAGGAGGATTTGAGATTTTGGTTTTTCATCGGTTTATTTAGGTTCAAGTTGTTTACAGCAAATATGTTGCAAATATTTTGTTTATCACGCCACTTTTGTGAGATCTATATTTAGCGGAAGAAAACATGGTTTGTG
>Ga0207156_10213_pt2 | contig 13865 bp, 13 predicted proteins | sample Alteio_BWMinHeat_24_FD_153514 | JGI IMG/M metagenome (GOLD analysis project Ga0207156, IMG submission 153514) | Enriched cells from forest soil in Barre Woods Harvard Forest LTER site, Petersham, Massachusetts, United States -... | ecosystem: Environmental > Terrestrial > Soil > Temperate forest >...
GACTCTTCCAAGTGAATCAACAACCCCTCCTTGAGAGAGAGGCGCCATCCGACAGTGGCTCTGAAAATGCATGTTTGCTTCAATTGAGCTTTCGATATAGGCCGTTAAAAGGGCCGTTTGACTGACATCTAGAAGAGAAGGATCTGGGAAGATGAGTTGATATGAGGGGTTGATGGATTGGATCTGAATATTGATATTTTTAATGTAAGTTTGGAAGCCAGATATAAGGAGGTTGAGGTCGCTTGGATTAGAAAGGATTCCAAAATCGATTACTGGCGGTGCAAGAGGATTTGCACTATTGATGGAGACGCTTCCTCTACTCAGTGGTTGGCAAAGATCGAAAAGGGCTGCAGTGACTCCGGGAATCGCATCGACGGTTGTGAATCGTAATTGTCTTTGGGTGGGATCTCCTGCTGGTGCTGGTAGCCAAGCAATTTCAGAAAAAACACAATTTCCTTCAGAACCGGAATCTTTAGGGTTCGAAGAAAAGAGCATAATTACATGCGGTTGGTCCGCAAGTCCTTGTCCTACGTTTGGATTATCATAGATAACAGGAATGCCAAGAGGAGTGAGTAAGGATGTTGGACCTACGCCGGAACTCAATAAAAAAGGGCTGCTTCTTAAACCTGCGCAAACGATTACCCCTTTACTTGCGTATACCTGTTTTGTTGTCCCGTTTTGGATGTATTCAACGCCTATTGCTGTATTGCCATCCCAAATGACTCTAAGAGCTGTGCTGCCAAGATAGATTTGTAATTTTCTTCCATCGACTCCTTTCCCATTCGAGTTGACGACATCTTCATTTAGAAACGCTGTTACAGAGCTGACACGATAATAGCCCTGATCGCCTTGACGAGTTAACTGTATCTGAGAGGAAACACCGATGGGAGTATTTGGATCATTGTAATCGAGAACGAAGGGAGTGCCCGTTGCATTCATAACAGCTTGAGTGAACACTTGTGAAAGAGGAGACAATTTGTTTTGAACCACTTCAAGCGGTCCGTGTTTGCCACGCGCACCTTTATTCGTCGTTTTTCCCTTGTAGTGTTCGAGTTCTTTGTAGGTTTCTATAATTCGCTGTACCGACCATTGCGATCCTGCAAGCGCTTCCCATTGAGCGTAGAGCTGATTCGTTCCACGACACCAGGCTCCTGCATTAACTCCTGAACCGCCTCCTTCTGGAAGAGAAATTACCCAAAGAAGCTCTTCATTATCGGCGTTTGGTTGGGGAACTGTTTCTCCTGTTTCGTACAAAGGTTGTGCAGTGGTTGCCGTGAGGTTAATGAGATTGATCAGTTGCTGCCGTACATCGGGTTGAAGATCTAATGTATTAGGATCAAAAGGCGGAGGAGATCCGAGTAATGTTGAAGTCACTGAAAAAAATGTGTTTTTCGCATATTTCAAAATGAATGAATCGGAGAAATTTTGACCATTATGAAGGGCAATCACAGATGTTTTTTTATCGTCGCTGAGTCTTTTGGCAAGAACACCTCCTGCAGTACCAACGCCTACGATAACGTAATCGGCTCGGTTTCCTTTGACGCCAGAAGATGCTTGCAAAGGACTCATTGAAAAAAATCCCAGGAGGACAAATTGTATCCATTTAAAAAACATGGTTATTCTCGCTAAGGTTCAAATTCTGGGTTTAGGATATCCGGATTCGAAGAAAATCTGTTGATCCGATCGATAACAATAATCTCATTGCGTCGAACCGGTTGATAGAGCCTTTCTTGAAGGGGGTACGAAGTTCTGCAATCTCCTGTATCCCATGTAAAGTCGAAAGGAATTGTGATCGCAAGGGTCATTTGCCCACCCCAATTAAATAGCGAGTCATAAGTGGCAATCCCTTCAAATGAGACATATTTTCGATAGAATGCAGAAGCCCTTAAACGCCCACCTACAGCATGCTTATCTGCAGAACGAAAAGCATTTTCAATTGCAGCAGAATTTCCCCAATAATAGTAAGGACCTGCTCCAGCATAGAAATCAAAATGGTTGATATCGGATAGGCGATAGCCCACTTCGGCGTCGATTCCATTCATTGCAAACTGCTCTTTTCCTTTTACAAGGAACCCATCAGGAGAGATGTTAAGGTAGGAAAATTCATAGAGATCCGTTTTTCTATGTCCGACGGGTACGTATCCATTGAATTGCACTCCCCAAGTTTCACTGAGAATTTCTAGTCCTGCAGATACTTGGTTATAGGGACGAAGTGAGGTTTCAAAATAGTCATAAAAACAATTGACGCCCCAAACTTGATTCCAAGAACAATTGAGCCATCGAAACCCCAAACCTGCGTTTGCTGCATAGTTGGCATCGTTAAACATATGTCCCCTTAAATCAAGAAAAGGGACGAATTCTTTTTGGTAAAAGGGCTGTGATAAAAAAAGATTAAGAGTTGTGTACCCTCGAGTGTAGCCAAGACCTTTCCCTTCAGTATGGCTTGCACTAATTAATTCTGGCTTTGGATCTGGTAACCATTCCGCACAGCACTCTGGCTCGGATTCTTGGATGGGTTCAGGGCAGGTGTCGAGAGCAGAAAGAGAACAGAATCCCAAAATTAGAAACCACGCTCGCATGTGCATCTTAAACATAGTTCACTCAGATTCTGAAAAAAAATGAACCAGTATTAAAAAATAAAGTTGTCAAAAAGTCAAAACAAAAGAGGAATTATTTCCGGACTCGATAGAGCCAATAAAAAATTAATACTCCTATTTTTATACCATAAAAACCTGAAATTTAAAGTGTTATGAAGTATTTCATAGACAGTTTTGTTGAGTACAATTTGTACAACTGGTACAATAAGAGTATTGAGGGCAATATTCTGAGTAAATCATCTTTTTCTGAGGAATTTTCATTTTCTAATGCAAGGAGTCACTTAGCTGAAATTGCTAATGAGGTCGCCTATGCAGGAAAAAGGGCTATTCTGACCCGAAAAGGGAAAAAACTAGTAGCGATTGTCTCGATAGAAGATCTTGAAGCTCTCGAAGCTATAGAAGAAAAAATAGATCTTGAAGATGCCCGTAAAGCGTTAGCCGATGTTAAAAAAAACGGAACCGTATCTTGGGAATCTATCAAACGAAAGCTTGATCTGTGACCTTTAAAATTGAATTCAGTAAGCCAGCTGAAAAACAGTTCACCAATATCCAAAAGTCAGATCTGAAAAAAATTTCCCAGAAGATCGATAAATTGGCTTCAAATCCTTTTCCAACAGGACATGAAAAGCTAAAAGGTGAAGACGATCTGTATCGTGTTCGTCAAGGAGATTATCGGATTATCTATTCGGTTTTGGAAAAGAAATTGATTGTTCTAATCGTGAAAATTAGACATCGCAGAGAGGCCTACAGAAGAGCCTGATCCATCCTTCTTCAATTATTTTCGGAATCGATAGATTTTGAATAGGGCAAGCGTCGGGATGAGTAGAATGAGAAGAAAAAAGATGGCTGCAAATGGCAGAGCTCGTTGCGTTTTTTGTAAACTGTCCGTTGAGCGTTTAATTTCTGCGGTGTTTTCTTCGATGGCTGCACTTGCTTTTTCCATCCGCGCTGTATTTTCTGATAAGAGCTCGCTTGAATGCTCCATATTCTGATTCAACTGGTTTAGGGTTGCGCACCCTGTTATGAGAAGAACTAGTAAGATAGATAATCGCTTCATAATTTGGTCTATCTCTTTCTTTACTTTTTTTTGCAAGAAAAAAGATAAATTGCTTTTTTACTGATAGGTTCAAATCTGTCGAAGGACGTAGGGCAAGATCCCCCCATTTTCATAGTAATCCACCTCAATGGGTGTATCTAGACAGGTGGTGAGTTTGATTTTTTTATTTTTGAATTCAAGAATGGCTTCTTGTCTTGGTTTCAGCTTTTCTTCGAGATGAAGCGTAAAGCTTTCATCTCCTGTGATGCCGACGCTTTCCCAGCTATCTCCGTCACGAAAGGCTAAAGGAAGCACTCCCATTCCAATGAGATTGCTTCGGTGAATGCGCTCAAAGCTCTCAGCAACAACTACTTTTACTCCGAGAAGAGCAGTTCCCTTAGCTGCCCAGTCTCGAGAACTTCCCATCCCATAGTCCTTGCCTGCAAAAAGGATGAGAGGAACGTTTTTCTCTTTATATTTTTGGCACGCATCGTAAATGGGCATGATCTTGCCTTCTGGCAAAAGAGTCGTAAGGCCTCCTTCTTTGCCCTGAGCCATTTTATTTAAGATTCTGACATTTGCAAAAGTACCCCGCATCATAATCTCATGATTGCCTCTACGGCTCCCATAACTGTTGAAATCTTCTTCTTTAATGCCCTGTTTAATTAAGTATTGTCCAGCTGGAGTATTGGCTTTAAAGGCGCCTGCAGGAGAAATGTGATCGGTCGTGACCGAGTCGCCAAAAAGAGCTAAGGGACGCATATTTGAAAAAGAAGGACGAGGAGGGAGTTTTGAGGAGAAATGTTCAAAAAAAGGAGGTTTACGAATGTATGTGCTCTTTGGATCCCAAGGATATTTTGCACTTTTTTTCACTCCGATTGTTTGCCAAACTGGATTGTCTTGAAGAATGTGCGCATATCTTTTTTTAAACATCTCAGGCTCAATTCCTTTAGTGATTGCCTGCTGGATTTCTTTGGATGAGGGCCAAATATCTTTGAGAAAGACTGGTTTTTTGTGTTTATCGTAACCAAGAGGTTCTTTTTCCATGTCAATGTCAATTCTTCCGGCGATCGCAAATGCGACGACAAGAGGAGGCGACATCAAAAAGTTGGCTTTTACAGAACTGTGGATTCGAGCTTCAAAATTTCGGTTGCCGCTGAGAACGCTTGCTGTGATTAAGTCGTGATCTTTAATGGGTCTTTCAATTTTAGCTTCAAGAGGTCCGCTATTGCCAATGCAAGTGGTACATCCATAAGCAACGAGTTGAAACCCGAGCTGATCGAGATATTTTTGGAGATCTGTTTTTACTAAATAATCAGTGACGACGCGCGATCCTGGAGCTAAGCTTGTCTTGACCATTGGGTTGACAGTAAGCCCTTTTTCAACAGCTTTTTTGGCGAGAAGTCCTGCGCCAATCATGACAAAAGGGTTGCTGGTGTTGGTGCAACTTGTAATTGCAGCAATGACAATTGAGCCATGAGTTAATTTGCCTTCATAAGAGATCGACTCTGTATAGCCAGGAGGAATGATCGGAGCTGTGAAGGGACGATTTGTGAGCATTTCTTGCTCGCTCCAAATGGCTTTCGAATTGACAAAGTTGGTCGTGCCGCCCGAATCAAGAGGCGCTTCAACTGCAAAAGAACCATTTGAGTGAAGATAGACAGTTTTTCTTTGCTCTTTATCCGATTTTTCATAGCCGCCAGAAGAGACGGGGGCTCCGAGAAGCTCGTTAAATTTATTTTTTACATCGGTTAGATTGATCCGATCTTGTGGTCGTTTAGGACCTGCAAGAGAGGGTTTTAAAGAAGAAAGATTGAGCTCGATCACTTTTGAGTAATCAATTTCTCCTTTTTTTGGAACGCCAAAAAGATCTTGGATTTTGAGATATTTTTCAATTAGAGCAATCTGTTTTTCAGTGCGCCCTGTCATCCGTAAGTAATCAAGAGTTTTCTCATCGACAGGAAAAAATCCCATCGTAGCGCCATATTCAGGAGCCATATTTCCAATCGTTGCTCGATCTGCAACTGTTAAGCTCGCAGTTCCCGGGCCGAAAAATTCAACAAATTTGCCAACAACTTTTTCTTTTCGAAGTAACTCTGTGATTCGTAAAGTGAGATCTGTTGCAGTCACTCCTTCGGGCATTTCTCCATCCAGATAGACGCCGATGACTTCAGGCGTTTGAATGGAAACGGGTTGACCAAGCATGGCAGCTTCTGCTTCAATGCCTCCCACTCCCCATCCCACAACACCAAGGCCGTTGATCATCGTCGTATGAGAATCGGTGCCAACAAGAGTATCTGGATAGAGAACACCATCTTTTTCTGTGACTACGGTTGCCAAATGCTCTAGATTGACTTGGTGAACAATTCCAATGCCTGGAGGAACCACTTTAAAGGTCTTAAAAGCGTCTTGTCCCCATTTTAGAAATTCATAACGCTCTTGATTCCGTTCAAATTCAATGCCTAGATTAAACATAAAGGCATCAACAGTCCCAGAGCGATCCACTTGCACAGAGTGATCGATCACAAGATCGACTGGAACTAAGGGCTCGATTTTTTTGGGGTCAGTAACAGCGTCGCGCATGGTTGCTAAATCAACGAGGAGCGGCACACCAGTAAAATCTTGTAAAATCACTCTTGCTACACAAAAAGGGACATCTTTTGGATCGGGGTGATGAGGATTCCATTTTGCAAGGCGATGAATATCTTCTTGTCTTACTTTTTTTCCATCGCAATTGCGCATGAGTGATTCGAGCATGATCCGAATGGAAATGGGTAGACGAGACTTGGCCCCGAGTAGACCAGGAAGAGAGTAATATTGATAACCATCAAAGGATTTTTGCATATAACTTTTGATACGTCAAAAAGCGAATTAGGTTCAATGTTTTTTAGGCCTGTGGCTATTCGCTGGCTTAATTTACACAAAGACACAAAGACACGAAGGAAGAATAAAATTAACTTATTAATCCTTTTTTCTTTGTGTCTTCGTGTCTTTGTGTAAATTAAATCAGCGACTCATTACTTCAGCATAAGGTTTGAGAACTGTTTTCCACCTTTCGATATAGTTTGCAAGAGCTGTAAAATTGCCCGTTTGTAGAATTTCAATCACCCCTTCAGCCTCTATTTTCTGAGCCATTCCCATATAAAAAGAGCCTGCTTCGTAGATATAAGATTCAGCTTTTAAAATAGATGCACTCGAATCGATGAGATGAAGGCCTTTTAACGTATCTAAATAGCCTTGTCCATTCGTTAAATTTCGCGCATCTGTGGTTTGGATTGCAATCAGTTGCTGATCTGAGTCAGGAAGGCTTACGAAAGGAGTCAGATTCATCAGTCGAGAGATCCCATTTCCGACACCTGAGCGATAGGTGAAGCGAAAGGGCGTCGAATCTTGAATCAGAAGATAAAGATGGTAGTATTTTGATTTGGCAAAATCTTGAGTCTGTGGGGTGAAATCAATACAGCTCATCGGGGTGACAATGAGTTTTTGTGTCGTAAAGGTTCGATCTTTTGTTTGCACTGTGGCTGTTTTCTCTAAGGGATCAAATGAAACGGTTTCAGCTTTGTGATTGGTAAGAAGCACGATATCGGTCGCTTGAATCAGTTGAAGTAAGTGATCGATCAATTCAAAGGAGCCTTGAGAAAAGTAGTACCCTTGAGGATGAAGAGGATTGTTCATACAAACCATTTTGCATCCTGCATACTCCTCAAGAAAGGATTTGAGCTCCATGCTTTGACCAATTTGGTGGCATCCTAGATCAACGTGAGGAATATCGCAGATCGTAATCGATTTCCAGGCTCCGCCACATTCAGTGCATTCTTCAAGAATGAGAACTTTTTTCCCTAAGTGAGATTGATAAAGTGCTTCAAATAAAGAAAAAGGGCTGGTTCCCACAATGATGCAATCAAAATCTACAGAAAAAAGAAAGAGGGGAAAAAAAAGAAAGAGGAAGCGCTTCATTTTGCATTATTTTTCATTTCAAGCCATTTTTCTCTTGGGCATTTTTGAGTCCAAGTGGACCAATGGATTCGATATTCAGGTTGCTGACTGGGTTCGACCCAATGCAGATTTGCATCATTTTCAATTCTGTCAGGAAAGCGGATCCCATCGAGAAGATCGACCTCATGCTGAAAAATGCGAGCGGTATAGTCAAACAGCTCTTCAGTGAAGAGATTTCCTTGCGCGTCGTATGCGCGGATGATGATTTGTCTTGAGCGAGGAACAATGCCACAAATAGAAGAGGTCGAAAAACATCCTTCTCGCCAGGAAGTGGTTTCTGCTGATTTCCAGAGAATTTCTGGATCGATGTAGATCTGAATTTGAGGAGATGGGGGAGTTGAACCTTCTTTAAAGACTCCAGTTGCAGCTTTATCTACCAAGATGATCCGTTGTTGAATCCCGATTTGAGGTGCTGCAAGCCCCACTAAAATAGACTTAGCATGGTCTTTTGTTTGTCCATAAGCGACATCAATCATTGTATCGATTGTTTGCTGAATCTCCTCTGATTGGATATTGCATGGGCAAATCTCTTCTGATACTTCATTCAGAGCAGGATCTGTAGGAGCGAGGAATAAACTCATCGATAGCAAAAGTGAAATCATGCAAAAGACTTTAGAGAAAAATCTTTTTTAAATAAATCCCTATTTGGTCAATCGCTTTTTGTCCTTCTGGGACTTGAGAAGCAAAAAGATGCCATGAATGAGCCAATCCAGGCCATTTTTCTAGAGTGACTGCAACTCCACTTTTTTTTGCTTTTGCAGAAAATTCGAGGATTTCATCATGGAGAATTTCTTTTTTTCCGGTTTGAATCAGAAGCGGAGGGAGATCATGTAAATCGCCAAAAATAGGAGAGATGAGAGGGTTTTTAGGATCGTTGATGCCTCGGTAGCATTGAGATGCCAGAAGTAGACCCTCTTTATTGATGATATCTTTTAGTTCGGGATAATCTGTTCTTGATAAATCTACCCAAGGACAAATACAAATCCCTGCTGCAGGAAGAGGTAGCTTTTCTTGTTTTAGTCTAAGCAGAAGCGCAAGACTTAAACCTCCTCCAGCAGAAACTCCTGCAAATGCAATGTGATTGTGAGGATAGGGATGATGAAGCAACCACTTATAGGCGGTGAGAGCATCGTCAAGTGCTGCAGGAAAAGGATTTTCAGGTGCAAGGCGGTAACTCACACCTAATACGGCACATCCGCTTGCTAAAGAGAGTCTTCCCATCACTCCCCAATGAGAGCGAACAGAGCCTCCAATGTATCCTCCTCCAAAGAAGAAAAGGAGAATGTTTCTTTTATGTACACCTCGGGCCATTGCCCAGCAAGCGGGAAGTGGGCCAATTGAAAAAGGTTCGAAGCGAATATCGGATGGAGGGGGGTATTTTGCAAGGAGATGCTCGAAAGCGTCCCTCTTTTCTTGCAAGGACCCTTCTTTAGGAATAGGGGGATTTGCTAGATAATCTGCAAAAAAATCTTTATATTCTTTACTCGGCATACACTGGATTATGCAAAAAAAGAGTTAAATGTATATCATTGTAAGATGAAAAAAATTTCCATCCTAGAAAATGGACTCGTTGGCACTCTTTTTCTTCAGGATAATGCAAGCTCCATAGTGATTGTATTGGGTGGCTCTGGAGGAGGTTTAAAAGAAGAGAGGGCAAGGCTTTTAGCAGAAGATGGCTTTTCGTCTTTGGCCCTAGCCTATTTTGGCATAGAGGGATTGCCTTCTACAATCAATCAAATTCCGTTGGAATATTTTGAAAAAGCGATCTACTTTCTTGAGCAGAATTATGGGATTCAGAGGGTTGGTCTTTGGGGAACTTCTCGTGGTGCTGAAGTTTCTTTAAGTTTTGCCAGCTTATTTCCAGAACGCATTCATGCAATAGCTGCTCACGTTCCAACAAGTGTTGTCTATTGCGCTTTGGATAATCAAAAGAGTCCTGCGTGGACCTATCAAGGGAAACCTATTGCGCCGAATGCGCCTTTAGCAATAGATCCCATCTATTCTGGCCAAGATGAGCCTTCAGCGTTTGCGACAACTCCTTGGTTTTTGCGCGGCATGGAAGATAAAAGTGCTTTTGGGGCGTCTCAAATTGCTGTTGAAAAAATTACCTGTCCATTGCTTCTCATCTCTGCACAAGATGATCAAGTATGGCCATCGTCAAAATTTGCTGAAGAGATCACAGATCGTCTTTCAGAGCATCGATCACCCATTTTTTATACTCATCTTAGTTACCAAAATGTGGGTCATGCTCCAGAAAAAGGGGTTGCTGGATTTCATTCTGCTTTGAATAGGTGGGTAGCTTTTGGCGGCAAGCCTCAGGATAACGCTTTTGCAGCCGTTGATTGGAGGGTGCAAACGCATCTTTTTTTTAAGGAAAGATTATGAATAAAATTGTGCTCGATCGGTTTCGTGTCATCGATTTGACCCATCCTCTGGATGAAAACGTTCCGACTTGGAACGGCAGCTGCGGGTTTAAACTCGAGGTGAAGCTGGACTACCCAGTTCGTGTGCAAAGTCTCAAAAGCCATGCGGGTGTTGGGACCCATATTGATGCGCCGACCCATTTCATCAAAGATTCCTGGAGTATCGCTGATATTCCTCTAGAAAATCTGATCGTACCTGTGTGCGTGCTCAACCTGACTCATAAGATGGATGCCGATTATTTCGTCTCGCCTCAAGATATTTTAGATTTTGAAAAAGTTCATGGGCGCATCGCTGATGGCAAGTTGGTTTTAGCTCATACAGGATGGGATCAATTTTGGGATTCTTCGCTTCGCTATCGCAATCCAGATAGGGATGGGAAAATGCATTTTCCTGGATTTTCTGCAGAGACTGCTGCTTTTCTTTTAAAAAGAAACATTGTGGGGCTTGGGATTGATACGCTTTCTCCTGATGGTTCTCATAATGAGAAATTTCCGGTTCATGAGCTGATTTTAGGTGCCAAAAAATACATTCTTGAAAATGTAGCTAATTTAAAGCTGATGCCTCCAATAGGCGCTTATGTGGTTGCATTGCCACCACGCGCATGTAATGCGACTGAGTCTGCAGCACGTGTGATCGGACTTGTTTCTAATTGAGGGATTTGATTAGGATCAATCGTATGAGATTTTTCCTTTTCCTGATTTTTGCGGTTGGTTCTTTGCAGGCGCTTTCAAAAGCGTCTCCTCAAACTCAACTCGTTGAAAAGAACATCGGCGTACAGACAATTGAGTATCAAGATGAAAAAAGAAATCGACCCGTTCTTGTAGAGCTTTGGTATCCAACTTCTCATCATGGTTCTTTTGATGAATCTCTTGATCCTGCTTGGATTCATCCAAAGGAGATGAGAAATGCTCCTTTAACTGAGGGCCTTTGTCCTTTGATCGTCATGTCTCACGGAAATGAGGGAGACAGGCGGGATCGAAGTTGGCTTGTCGATTATTTGGTTAAAAAGGGGTTTATGATCGCATCGGTCGAGCATCATGGAGATTCTTGGAGAAGTCATGAACCTTTGACCAATTTTCGTTTTTGGGAAAGGGCTCGAGATATTTCTTTTGTCATTACCGAGCTTTTAAAAGATGTTTCTTTAAAAAGTCGCATCGATTCTAAGCGGATTGGATTTATTGGCTATTCTCTCGGTGGAATGACCGGACTCTCTTTGGCTGGAGGTAAGCAACAGCATGTGAAAGAGATCATTTTGCAGCAAAATGCAAAATATAAATTAATGGATCCAAAGTTGTTGGAAGAGATGGATTTTTCTGAAGCCTACAGTAGTTTTTTCGAGCCTCGCATTAAGGCGATGGCTTTGCTTTCTCCAGCCGTTTTTGGTTTCACCGAGGATTCACTTCAAAGCATTCAAATTCCTGCGGCTATTATCACATCTAAAGGCGATGAAGTTCTTCCCTTTCAAGAGCATGCACTGAAAGTCATTAAGAATCTGATTTCCGCTAAGGTGAAAATGCTCCGCGATACAGCATCGCACTACGTTTTTTTAAACCGAGTTTCTAGTGTCGGCAAAGGAATTCTGCGCAAAGAAATACAGACGGATACGATTCAAGATGATCGTCTTATTGTTCACAAAGAAATCGGACCTTTTGTCGCAGACTTTCTTAAAGAAAATATTTAATTTTAAAACCAACTTTCACTATGTTTCGATTTTTTTAATTCGAAAAGTTCGTTGCTTTCTTCTACAGAGAGCGTTGTATCTTTCAGGACTTTGTTAAAGCAATCCTCGATCACTTCATACTTCGCTTTTTTATAACCATTTCGAAATAATACATAGCCCATAGTTACGATAGTAAATATTCCATCTCTTGCAAATTGAACATCTTGTACTGCATTCGTGATGTTTCCTCCAGCGTTGTTTTGAACATCGATATCGGATGAAAACAGGTCCTTAAAAGGGGTGTTTGCTAGCAATCTCTCTCCCGCAAAGATCCCTTCCACAAAATTCTTTAATCCGTATCCGCATAAAGCGGTAAAACCGATTTTACAAATAGCCATTAATGGACTTTTTTTGGATTCATCTGCAAAATTATGCAACGTCAACGCGATTATATTTCTACAAGAAAGTTTTTCTCGAATTTCACTATTAATATTGTTGATTGTTTCTTCTAATTTTTGGTGTATTTGAAATCTTGATTGAAGAACTTCTCTTTTTACGTGAGCATTTATTTTTTTTTCTTCAGCCTCATCACGAATGTTTACTCTTATTTCAGTCACTTGGTTCATAAATTCTCCGGGTTAAAAAATGTATCCTAGGTTACATGTACCCAAGGATACATGTCAAGGAGGAGAGGAATAAATGAAGGAATATGCTAAGCTTTCTTGCTATGAAAAAGAGTAGCCAACGCGCGATTCATTTCAAAGAGATGAAAGTTCATCGTCTTTTGGAAGTTGCTGAAGATTACACAGAGTTGATTGCTGATCTAATCCGTGGGCAAGGAAAAGCACGCGTTTGTGATTTAGCTCGGGAACTTGGGATCTCTCATGTCAGCGTACTCAAAACGATCAGACGTCTTATTCGAGATGGCTACGTTGTGAAGAGTTCTCAACAGCTGATTGAGTTGACTCTTAAAGGGAATGAAATGGCCGCTTTCTCCAAGAGAAAGCATCTGGTTCTATCCGAATTTTTATTGAAATTAGGAGTTCCTGAACACATTGCGGCAACTGATGTAGAGGGAATTGAGCACTATATTAGCTCTGCTACATTGGGGGCAATAGAGGCTCACATGAAAAAATGGGATGGAAAGGATTTTTAAGATGATTCAGAGCGTCTCATTATCATGTCCCTGGTTTTGAACATGTTCGGTATACTTCCTTTCATGAATATTTATATTATTGATTGTAACTGTAATTATATATTATAATATTAAGTTATAAATACTTAATTCAAAAATAATGAGAGAAAGTAATGTCTTCTAGTTCAATAGGTGCTGCTGCTGCAGCGGCTGGGTCGAACTGTTCAGCCGGAGCAGGTATTTCTAGGTTTTCAGAGAGCTCTCATGCTTCTAATTTTAACAGATTCGATCAAAAACTCTTCATTGAAATCGGGCAGGATTTGCAAGAGGTTATATTTAGATGTCTGGATCCATTAGATGTTGTACACATCGGAAGAACGTGTGAGACCAATCGACAGATAACTCAAAGCTATTTTAGAAATCCACCACTCTCACGTTCAATTATGACCGGACAGGAACTAGCGCAAGGCGCTTTGAAAGAGAGGGATCAAATTGTAAGAATTGGGAGGGCTGAAGCGGAAGGCGCTCTGGCAAAAACGCTTAAAGAAGCAGAGCGCATCATGTGCAAATTGATCGAAGCTTCTCCTTGTTCGATAGAAATAAATATTACTCCACTATACGATTCTGGGTATCATATGAGAGTAAAAAGCAAAATAAAATTAGACATTCTTAATCGATACGAGATTCTACTATTAGAGCGATTAGGTCCTCTCACACATGTTCTAATTGCTCCAAGTGCAGCAGCCCGCATTGGCAACAAGCTTTGCGTCTCATTCAGAGGATGTTTTCGTACAGGTCTTAATGGAGATCCCTTTATCCGTGGTTTAGATGGTATAAAGCATTTAAAACAACGAACAACTTTTTGCGGAAACGACGCTGTTGCTGCCATTGGTGAATTCAGCCCAGGCAGAGATGATCAACCCGCCTTGAATCCTAATGCTCCGCTGAGAAGAGCGCTCATCCGGCACAAACAAGAATTGGAAGATGGGAGCGTTCGAGTCTCTACAATCAAGA
>Ga0207156_10218_pt1 | contig 13840 bp, 10 predicted proteins | sample Alteio_BWMinHeat_24_FD_153514 | JGI IMG/M metagenome (GOLD analysis project Ga0207156, IMG submission 153514) | Enriched cells from forest soil in Barre Woods Harvard Forest LTER site, Petersham, Massachusetts, United States -... | ecosystem: Environmental > Terrestrial > Soil > Temperate forest >...
AAATGGAGAGGGATTACAGGGACAAAAAAAAAGCTTCGGAACGAGTTCCGGAGCTTTTATAAAGTGAAAGAAAAGAAAATTATTTCGTCTTCTTCTCGCCTTCTTTTTTCATCGTGTTGGCATCTTTCATCATCTTGTCAGCGTCCTTTTTCTGTTGTTCGCCCTTAACCGAATCCACTGGGACCGGAGTAGGTGCGGGGGCAGGAGCCGGTGCCGGAGCAGGAGCCGGTGTCATCATCGAATCAGCGGGTTTAGCTTCTTCAGCTTTCTTACCGCAAGCGATCGTGCCCAACGACATAGCCGTAAAAGCACCAAGAACGAATAAATTACGAAGCCTCATTGAATTACCTCTTTAATAAGTGAAATATGAATAAAACAGCCATACCTAAACCCCTGCCGAGCACATAATTCGGCCGAGCCTTGAGCATAACTTCTGAATTAAGTAACAACCTGATTACAAATATACGAAATTCTTGACGCCCTAAGACAAAAAGGTGCTCAAAAGCGTTTCATCAAAATTGGGGGGCCGTGAGCGCCGAGTACGGCGCAATCTAAAAGCTTAAAGCTCAAGTTGGGAGTTGTAGGGAAAATGAAGTCCGAAGTCGGAAATCATATTCGGATTTGAACTTAGCTATGCTGCCTCTGCGTTGTCTTGCGAATTATGCCATTGCAAATCTATAATACGCTGAGCCGCAGCAAGGAAGAATTCATACCGCTTCATCCCGGAGGAGTCGGGATGTACGTATGTGGGATGACGGTCTATTCCGATGCACATATCGGCCATGCCAAAAGTTACGTATCCTTCGATGTCATCCGGCGTTACCTGATCTTTCTCGGATACAATGTTACGTTTGTTCAGAACATCACCGATGTCGGGCACATGACCGAAAACGATGAGGACGAAGGCGAAGACAAGTTGCTCAAAAGAAGTGCCGAAACCAAGATTCATCCGATGCAGATCGCTGAAACATATACCCGCCGAACCTCAGAAGATCTGGCTGCAATGAATATCCTTCCGCCAGATATTATGCCTCGCGCGACCGGGCATATTATTGAGCAGATCGAGATCATTGAAGAGCTCATCGCAAAAGGATTTGCCTACGAAGTAAGCGGCAGCGTCTATTTTGATGTGACAAAGGATAAAGATTATGGCAAGCTTTCCGGACGCAAAACCGAAGATCAGGAAGCTTCCGGAAGAGTCGAGACCCGAAGGGAGAAACATCATCCGAATGATTTTGCACTTTGGAAGAAAGCCGAGAAGGGGCATATCCTCCGCTGGCCTTCACCCTGGGGCGAAGGCTTTCCCGGCTGGCATATCGAATGCTCGGCAATGAGCATGAAATATTTAGGCGAGACTTTCGATATTCATTGCGGAGGGTTAGAAAATCAATTTCCTCATCATGAATGCGAGATCGCCCAATCCGAATGTGCTACCGGCAAACTCTTTGTCAGGTACTGGATCCATAATAATATGGTGACGGTTGAGGGAGTGAAGATGGGGAAATCGCTTGGCAATTCCAGTTATCTTCGCGATCTCTTTAAGGACTTCGATCCGATGACCCTTCGTTACTATCTTTTGCAATCCCATTACCGCAGCACCACAGAATTTAAAAAAGATGCGATTGATGCTGCAGGAATCGGATATGAAAAATTGCTTTCGGCATACGAAAAGCTTTCTGCCGCATCGGGGAAACCCGAAGTAAATGCCTTGAGTGAAGCTGAACTTTCACATCCGCTTGTCCGTGAATTCATTACGGAGATGAACGATGATTTTAATACTCCAAAAGGTATTGCAATCCTTTATGAACTTGCAAAAGAGACAAATAATGTGCTTTCACAAGCGAAACCCGAACAGGAGCAACTTACCGGACTTTACCAGATATGGAATGCACTTGCCGGAAGCGTTCTTGGCATACTCCCGACTTCGGAGCCCGGAGGCCGAACCTCGGATGAAAAAGAGAAAAACGCTCTCTCGGCAGTCATCGAAAAAGTGATCGGATGGCGTAAAGAAGCTCGGGAAAAGAAGGATTTTGCTATGAGTGATGAGATTCGGGATGACTTGCTTAAAGCAGGTGTAACCCTCGAAGATTCGAAGGATGGTACGAAATGGAGCATCAAATAGGCATTATTGTGTTTTATTAAGCGATTTCGGAAACTTTTCCGGCACGATTGCTCTTTAGAGTAGCCGTTTTATAACAGTTACTTTACAACATTTTTTTTCACAATCAGAGAGGAATTCAATCCATGGTTTCCATGAAGAAACGTACTATTCTTGCATTTGTCGTTCTCGGAGTTATCTCACTTTTTTCGATGAAGTCATTCGCCCAGAAGATCGGCGTTGTTGACGGTCAGAAAGTGCTCGATACTTATAGCGAATATACTGCAGCCACCCAAAAGATGGATGTCATCATTAAGTCATGGCAGGATACCCTTGCTATGATGAATAAGGCGCTTCAGGATAAATTTGACAGCTATCAGAAGATTCTCGAAACGATGTCAAAGGATGCTAAGTCCAAAGCTGATGACGAACTGAAACAAATGCAGACGAATATCCAAAATTATAATCTTCAAAAATCCGACCAACAAAAAGGCGAGATCGTCAAAGTCCGTTCCGATCTGATGAGTCCGATCGTCAGCAAGGTCAAAGATGCGATCAATACTGTTGCCAAAAAGAAGAAGCTGGAAATCATCCTTGATAAAGGGAATGTCGCGTATGTCGGTGATGGCGTCACTGATATTACTGCCGATGTTCAGGCTACCTTGAAAAAATAAAACGGTGCAGTTTTTCGTCCCGTCTTCATTTTCGGGGCACAATTTCAAGGGCGCGTTTGCTTATACTAAGGCAAGCGCGCTTTTTTAATTACAGGTATCAAACCCTCGTGCAGTATTCGTTTTTTTTGAACGGAAATATATGAACTACCGAATCTCAGCTTTTCTTTTTTTCGCAGCATTAATTTTTGCTTCATCAGTCTCTTACGGACAGTCGAGGATTGCTTATATTGACGGGACGAAAATCATTAAACGCATGTCCGAAGCCGTCGATGCTGAAGCGCGGCTCGATCAATTTGTCAACCAATGGAATAAAGAGATTGCTGATCTGGAAGCTGATCTCAAACGCAAACGGGATGATTATGACCGTAAAAAACTTATTATGGCTGATGCCGAACGTAACGCTGTCGAAATTGATATCGCCGACCTGAAAAAAAGGATCGACCAATACCGTCAGGATAAATATGGGACGAACGGCGAATTATATAAACAGCAAGCGGAACTGATGAAGCCTGCGTATGATAAATTCAATAAAGCTCTCGAAGAAGTCGCCGTTGAAGGAAAGTACGATTTTGTTTTTGACAGGAGTTCGAACGATCATTCTATTCTTTACACCAATGCAAAATTCGATCTATCCATACCGGTTGCCAAAAAATTGGGATTGGAGACAAATGACATTTTCAATATTCCACTAATCAATAATCCGCTTAATCCCAATAAGCCAAATTCTAACAATCCGAATCCGAACAATCCAAATCCGAATAACCCTAATCCTAATAATCCAAATCAGCCGCCGCCGGGTACGCCCCCAAACGGAACGCCTCCTCCTATATTTCCCCCAGGAGGTCCGCCGCCGGTCATTCATAATAAATAGAAATTATTCCGGACCAAGAAGATATTCATGAATATCCGCGAACTCGCATCGCTTCTGGGTGCTTCGGCAATTGAATTTGCTACAGGAGAAGAAGAGATCTCTCATGTGGCGACAATTACAGAAGCAGGATCAGGATCGGTTACCTTTATCGCAAATCCATCTTACGAAAAGTTTTTACTTACGACTAATGCAACGGCAGTTATAGTTGGGGCGTCTTTTGCAATTCCAAGCGAACCCAACCGCTCTCAAAAAATGCCGGCCGTGATTAGAGCCATTGATCCCTATGGAGCCTTTGCAAAAACCCTGGCACTCTTCAATCCAAGGAAGAATATGTTTCCGGTAAAGATTCATCCGAGTGCTCTTATCAGTAGTTCTGCACGTATCGCCGCTTCTGCAATTATCGGTGCTCAATGTTTTATCGGAGATGATGTTACGATCGATGAAGGGTCGGTGATCCATCCCGGCGCAATTATTTATGACGGAACAGTGATCGGTAAAAATGTTATTATCGGTCCCGGAACGGTGATCGGTTTCGATGGCTTTGGGTATGCTGCCGGAGCAGATGGAAGTTTCGGGAAAATTCCGCAGATCGGCAATGTTATTATAGAGGACGATGTCGAGATCGGCGCCCTCTGTACTATTGACCGTGCAACAGTAAGCCACACGATCATCCGCCGAGGAGCCAAGCTCGATAATCTTATACATATCGCTCATAACGTCGAAATTGGCGAGGATACAGCTATTGCTGCGCAGACGGGCATTTCAGGTTCGGCCAAGATCGGCAAGCGCAATCAGATTGCCGGGCAAGTTGGGATGATAGGCCATATTACGACTGCTGATGATGTGGTTATCATTGCTCAATCGGGAGTTTCGAAATCGCTCACCAAACCCGGCAGATATTTTGGCGCTCCGGCAAAAGAATTCCGGACAGCGCTTCGTCAGGAAGGCGCATTACGGCAATTACCGGAACTCATGGAGCGGATAAAAGAATTAGAAGAGCAACTTCGAAAAATAAAAGAGAAGAAATAATTTTGGCGTTATCACATATACACGAGTATCAAACATTAAAATATTCAGTCGAGTCTCTGGTTGCCCTGATTACGATCGAGCGCACGGAAAAACTCGATGCTTCAAGTTTCAAGGAAAATAAATACTGATTTACATCTGCCTATGACTCCGAAAGAACTCGAAGCATATTACTCAGTCTACCTTTCATCGGGTATTGGCTCGCAGAGGCTAATGACACTGTATGATTATTTCGGCAATGCGGAGATCGCGCTAAAGGCAACAGCATTGCAATTGCGCAATGCTCCGGGTTTTGGGAAAATTATCGCTGCCGATTTTATTCAAAGCAGGGAGAAAGCAGTAGAGACGGCGAAAAAGCATTTAGGAAATTTGCCGGAAAACATTAAGATGATTACTTATTATGATAAAGAGTATCCCGAACATCTTAAATCAATTTACCAGCCACCGGCCCTGCTTTTTGTCTGGGGTAATCCTGATCTTCTCCAGAGAGAACGGAACCTTGCCGTTATCGGCAGCAGAAAAATGACCGATTATGGGAAGCGCGTAACGCATGATCTGTGCAAAGAATTTGCTAAACATAGCGTCGTCGTCACCAGCGGCTTTGCAAGCGGCGTCGATACATGCGCCCATGAATCCATCTTCGAGGCAGGCGGCGAAACTATTGCAGTACTTGGATCGGGTATTAATATTCTCTATCCTGCCTCCAATAAAACGTTTGCAAAAAAACTGATCGAATCCGGACGCGGCGCGATTATTTCCGAGCTTCCCATTGGCGCACCGCCTGAGGCAAAAAATTTTCCGTGGCGAAACAGGATCGTCAGCGGACTTTCCAAAGCAAGTATCATCATCGAAAGCGAAGAAAAAGGCGGCTCGATGATCACTGCTTCGCTTGCGCTCGATCAAGGCCGGGATATATTTGCATTGCCGGGAGATATTTCCCGTCCGATGAGCCGTGGACCGAATCAATTGATCTTCGAAAGCCGCGCGCGTCTTTTTCGCAGCGCTAGTGACATTCTCGAAGTATTGGAATGGGTTGAAAAGCCGGGAGCGAAAGTGAAAAGCCAAAAGCGGCAGGCAGCCAAAAGACCGGAGCTAAATACGGCAGAAAAGAAGATCGTCGGTATTCTCGATAATTCCGGTGGGGCGCTCCATATCGATGAAATTGTCGAACGAGCCGAGATGGAAGTGCAGGATGTGCTGGTTCGTCTGCTGGAATTAGAATTTAAGGATGTCGTCCGCCAAATGGCAGGGAAGCACTTTTCGACGATTTTTTGAAAATAATTGAAAATAGTTTGTAACCTTTTGCCATCTCAGTTGTCTTTTAAAGGTGAGGGAAGTTTTTTTGTGTATTTTAGTAGCCCAAAACTCAGTACCACAGACTGATTTTGTCGATTTCGTGTTGTTTTCGCCATATTTGGGTTTACGGGATTTTCACGAGTGATCTTCAGCAGAACCTGAAGTCCAGTTTTTAGATGTTTTTATTATTAAGTCATTGCATTATTTCTTGTTATTAATTAAACCAACCATTACGATGAAAAATCGGATACTCTCTTTCGCATTGCTGGCGTTTGTGGGTTTGATGCTCTTCGGAGTAAAGAACTCGTCTGCGCAAGGCAACCGCCGCGGCGAGCCTAATGTCCTTGGAACCGGCTATTATGTCGTGGATTCGGACGATAACGCTCCCAAACCATGGCGTCCGGATCCCTACTTCCTGGATACACTTTACCATCCCGAATTTTGGTACCGCATTAAAAACGGACCTCAACAATTCTTCCCCGGCGACAGGGAGTTACATTATTTCTATAATCCCAAGGGGCAGACCTATAGCGGGCCTTTTATCGGCCAGGGCTGGAGTAATGCTTCAGGCATGGATACTACCAACGATTGTATGGCAGGTCCTATTCCGTTGGGCTTTGCAAGACCTTTCTCATTCTATGAAGGCAACTTCGACAGCCTCTTTATTTCTTCGAACGGTTACCTGGGCTTCGGCTCATCCGATGCTACGATCCGGGCCGAAGCCTGGGCTGGCACAATCCCTGAGTATTGTAACCCCCATAATCCCGATCTTGGACCAAAGGCCACTTTGACAAGCAGTACAATAAATTCTGCTATTTGCGCTCTTTTTGCGGATATGGATTTTCGTCCCAATGGCGATACTTCAAAGGTCTATATTCGTACAAGCCCGAGCGCAGATACGTTTTATGTAAGCTATTACAATCTGCGCATTAATCCTAGTTCAGGCTTTAATAACATTGAGATTGGACAAGGCCGTGACCGGCTCTTCCTCAAGAGGATGCAGATCTCCTTTACATATCAGGATTCGAGCATCACGATCAATTATGGTGGCTTTTCAGGAACAATTTCCGGACTTCCGCCTGTGCCTGCATACCGGGTGTTTCAGCGTAATTCAACGATCGGTCTCATAAATGCTGCAAAGACAGAGGCAACGTCGGTGAACTATGGATCTCATTCCGGCAAGGGGCGTTGGGATGCAGTTAATACAACGTGCCGCGCTTGTAATAAGGATTTCAGCCAGACAAGGCAATATGCTCTTAAATTTAAGCGGTGGCATAATATTGTTCGCGCTGTCTCCGTTGATTTCCCGACGAGAAATTATGAAATCTGTCTGAGCACATCTCTTCAACCGAAGGCAACGTTCGAGAACGTTGATTCCTTGCAGCAGAGTTTCAAAGTGAAATTTCAGATTCGAAATGTCGTAACGGGCACTGCCGTATACGGACGTACTGTCTGTTTGCAGAATATGGCTCCTGCCGAAGTACGTCAAACCGCTGCCTTTACACCATATTCTACCAATCCGAACATTCTCAGCCAACTCGGTACATTCAATGCTTGCGCCGTCGCGACGAGCTATGACTGCAACGATAATTATATCGGCGACGTCTGGCCTTTTGACGACACAGTTTGTCTGCAGATATTCGGTATTCGTACAACATCTCTTCCGTTCAACGATCCATCCGATGGATATGACTTGACGCAGAAGGGTGAAATTCCGGATCAAACAAAGTGGGTTTCTATCGGCGCTCAGGTTGCCGATGGCGACGCTCTGACTTTTGATCCACCTCCGCCGAGATATCAGGCTAATACCGGCGGCGTCGGACCGAGCGCTATGCTTGACCCTGTCATCCATATGGATCGCGCCGATATCGATGGCAATCCCTATAAAGGCAGCAAGCAAGGCGATACCATCGTCTCCTTCCCCTTTAATCTTTTAGGGCAGACAAAAGCAACACTTGCTTTCAGTTATGAAAGAACCGGCAATAATCTATTCCCATGGCTTTGGGATGCTCAAACGCTTGTCGGACCTGAGAAGACGATGCTTCTTGCCAATGGAGCTGTTGCCCGCCCAGGTGACTCTCTGGTCGTTGAATTCAAGAAACCTAATGAGCCTGCTTGTAATCCATCCCCATCCGGCTGGGCGCAAGTTGGTCAGATCGATGGCGGCAATGACTTCGAATATCAGAAATTCTCAGTCCGTCTGGATAAATTCACGACGCCGACATTTAACTACTTTACGAATAATTTCCGCTTCCGCATACGCGAGAAGGCAAAGGATGACGGCGCTTACCCGCCTGATGACGATGCAGATGATTTCTACATCGATAACATTTCGCTGCAAGTGCCGCGTAAACCAGAGATCGAAATAATGTGGGTGCGCGTAGTTTCGCCCTACACACATATACCGCCATCACAGGCTGTGTCACTTCCGGTTTATGTGCATGTTGCCAATAACTCAACGGATGTGGCGATCGCTTTCCCGATACGCGTTCAGATCCTCGATCAGAATGGAAACACTCTGTATTGGGCTTTGGAGACGGTTACTTCGCTTCGCGGCGGTACCGATTCCACGATCCTTATGCCGAACTGGAATGCACAGAATGCAACGACAGGCGGAAATTTCACCGTTAATGCATTCCTTGCTTCGACTTCTTATGACTCCTATACTTTGGATAATGGCACCTTTTCGAATTTCTTCCTGGATGTCGGCGCAGCCGGCGATCCTCCTGAATTCGCATGGGATGCCGGAGCGAATGCTTGGCCCGGTATCGTTCAGGTCACCGGAGCAGGCATAGGATTTAGCGGAAATTCCGGAAGCTTCGCAATGAAGTTTACTTTAGGAGTTAAAGATACGCTTTACGGCGCTCGCATCTTCTTTGCAAACGGTAACCAGTCACCCGACGCTATCAGGATTTCGGTCTTGAAGGGCAGCCCGAATAGCGGTGTTCCTACTTGCGATACGGTTGGAGGCGGTCTCTTGCAGGGCCCCGGTGTTTTTCGCGAAGGCGATCTATTCAATCAATGGTGGCCATACTATTTCAAGAACCCTGTCGTGCTTCCGGGCGGCAGCAACTCCGGTCCTGCCGGCGGCATCTATTGGATCTCTGTCGGGCAGCTTTCCTTGAGCAATTTTTTCATGGGAGCCGATATTTCCAGAGGCGGTGCACGAATCATTGTTACCGATCCGATCACTCCGGTATTGCGCGCAATATACAATGATAAATATGGTACAAATATCGCGCAGAATAATAATACCGGCGATGTTTCAACCTCATTCGCAATTGAAGTTACTGCTTCGAGTTGCAATTGGTCATTCTGGATGCCGCCAAACGGCTTCTGGCCAATGAACTCTGCAGTAGCAGGTTCATACTGGCTCTTCTGGGGCACGAATATCTGCAATCCTTGCGGAAACGGTTTCCAAACGCCTTATTATTGGAATAAAGCGGGCGGTTATACTCCGATGATCCGTGCTATGGTCAGCCAATCAAGTATGCTGCCGGTCAATTTCCTTACGCCGCTTACCGGCAAGGAAGTGAACGGTTCGGCACTTCTGAATTGGTCAACGGCTCAGGAAAAGAATAACCAGGGCTTCTTTGTCGAGCGCCGCATTGCAGATCAGCAAGACGGTTTCTTCGAGAAGATCGCCTTTGTTGACGGTAAGATCAATTCCAATGTGCAGAATGGTTACGTCTATGACGATCGTAACGTATCTCCGGGAACATACACCTACCGCCTGACTCAGTTAGATCTTGACGGCGCACAGCACCTTTCCAATACGGTAAATGTGACTATCGGCTCGCCTGATGAGTATGTACTCGGTCAGAATTACCCGAATCCCTGCACGACAACGCAGATCAATTTCTCGCTGCCGCTTGCAGGACCGACGAAACTTATTGTCTATAATTCGCTCGGTCAGGCTGTTCGTATTCTCGTTGACGGTGACGTCAGCCAGGGTACGCATGAGGTCAAGTTCGACGGTAAAGACGATGCAGGCAATGATCTCTCTTCCGGAAACTATATCTATAGGCTCCAGAGCGGTGAGTTTACTGCAACGCGCAAGATGACGCTGACAAGATAACCGTTAACGATAACGCTTTCTTTTTAAGAACCCCTGCTCCTAAAGAGCGGGGGTTCTTTTTTTATTTATGCATCCGGGAAACAAGATGGGAAACGCACCGTAACTTTGTTTTTAATACTTATTACCCTATGAAAAAAATATTCCTCGCGCCCATTACTCTTTTTCTTTTATTTCAGATTGTGCCTTTGCGAACCTTTGCTCAGTATGGTGCAGGGGGCGTTCATCTGCCCTACGAAAGCCAGAAAGCTTCGGTAAAGCAGACGATCGGCTTAACCGAGATGGAGATCGTCTATCATCGTCCTGCTGTCAAAGGAAGAAAAATCTGGGGTGATCTCGTGCCGTATAACAATGGTAACCCGATTCCATGGAGAGCCGGTGCGAATGAAAATACGACGATCTCATTTTCCAATGATGTCACTATCGAAGGCAAGCCGCTTGCTGCAGGTACGTATGGACTGCACATGATTCCCGGAGAGAATGAATGGACGATTATTTTCTCAAAGAATCACACGTCATGGGGAAGTTTTTCGTATGATCAAAAAGAAGATGCCCTTCGCGTTATTGTCAAGCCGCAGTCTGCGGAGTTCGAAGAATATTTGACCTATGAATTTGCTAATCCGCAGCCTGCAAAAGTGACGGCTGAGCTCCATTGGGAAAAGCTTAAAGTTGGATTTACGGTTGAAGTGAATACTCATGAAATCGTTCTTGCAAGCATTCGCAATGAATTGCGCAATACTCCGGGATTTTCCTGGGTCGGCTACAATACTGCCGCGATGTATGCTGTCGATGAAAATTTTGACTATGACGAAGCTATCGGATGGGCGAATAGCTCTGTCTCAAGTGAAGAAAATTTTGATAATCTCGAAACGCTATCTCAGCTGCAAACGAAAACAGGAAAAGCGGATGAAAGCGAAAAGACAATGCAGCGCGCCATGCAAATTGCAAAACCTATGGAGCTTCAGAACTATGGCAGGCAGCTTATCAGAGAAAAGAAAGTTGATGAAGCAATGAAGATATTTGAATACAACGCAAAAAAGAATCCCGATCAGTGGTTTGTCTATGCCGGATTAGCAAGAGGCTATGAAGCCAAACATGAAATGAACAAAGCGATCGAGAATATGAAAATTGCTCTCGATAAAGCGCCGGAAAATTCAAAGCCGGGGATTGAAGGAACGCTTAAGAAATGGGAAGCGAAATAAGATTAGTCGATTGTCTTCAGTCGTTACCGGAATTAAAAATTAACGATTAATGACTGATAATTCCCCGATCTGATTTTCGAATGAAATCTACGATGCGCCTGACTTCCGGAATATTGAGATCAGGTTCTGCTAAAATACTTGCAATTCCATCGGCAACATTAAGTCCGCTGTAGTAGACAAATTTATAAGCTTTTCTGATAGCCTCGATCATTTCGGTGGTGAAGCCTCTGCGTTCTAAACCGATCCGATTGATGCCGCCGAAGCGTGCAGGCTGATCGCCGATCAGCGAATAAGGAGGAATATCTTTGGTAATCATCAGTCCGCCGCCGACCATCGAATATCCGCCGATGAGTGAGAACTGATGCAGTCCCGTCAGGCCGCCAATAATGGCATAAGATTCTACAGTCACATGACCGCCGAGCTGCGCGGCGTTGGAAAGAATAACGCTATCGCCAACCAGACAATCATGGGCGACATGGGCATAAGCCATAACCAGGCAATTTTTCCCGACGCGAGTATAACCATCATGAGTCCCTGCAGCATAATTTCCGGTATGTTCAGTTGCGCGGTGGATCGTTGCAAATTCCCGAATCGTGGTTCCGTCGCCGATCTCGGCATACGTTTTTTCTGTGCCTTTGAATTTCAGGTCTTGTGGAGTATTACCAATGACGGCAGAGTGATGGACGATGCAATGCTCGCCGATCCTTGCGCCGTTAGCGATAAAGGCATGATGATGAATATGGCTATGATTGCCAATAATAACATCGCCTTCAATAACTGCATAAGGACCGACTACAACGTCTTTGCCGAATTGAGCTTTTGGATCGATGATGGCAGTCGGATGAATCTGGATCGGCATTACTCTGCTGCCTCCTTATCGACTATTGCTGCCATGAGTTCTGCTTCGGCGACAAGCTGCCCGTCAACAAATGCTTTACCGGCAAGCTGAAAAGATTTCCCTCTGTTGCGAAGAAGTTTTACTTCGAAGACTAATTGATCGCCTGGAATAACCGGCTTCCGGAATTTTGCTTTATCAATTGCCATGAAAAGCACCAGTTTTTTTTCAGGCTCCGGCATCGAACCAAGCATCAGCATTCCTCCTGTTTGTGCCATTGCTTCTAAGATCAACACTCCGGGCATGACGGGCTTGTTGGGAAAATGCCCCATAAAGAATGGCTCATTATAAGTGACATTCTTAATACCGATAATTTTTTCTGCGCCGGGTTCGAGATCCATTTCCAAAATTCTATCGACGAGCAACATCGGATAACGGTGCGGCATAGCTGCCTCAATGGCATTGATATCGAAAATAGGTGCGCCGGGAATATATTTCTTCAGATGCGATTTCTTCATGAGCAAACTGCGCAGCTTGCGGGCGAACTCTACATTCGATGCATGACCGGGGCGCGCTGCAAGTATCTGTGCCTGCATCGGAGCACCTACTAAGGCAAGATCGCCGAGAAGATCAAGCAGCTTATGACGCGCCGGTTCATTCTTAAATCGAAGAGGTTTATTATTGAGCGTACCGTGCATTCCCAAAATTACTGAACCTTCGATGTGAAGTTTTTTTGTGAACCTTGCCAGCTCTTCTTTCGTCGGTTCGCCATCGACGATAACGATGGCATTATCGAGATTGCCGCCTTTGATAAGTCCTTGCTCACGAAGCATTTCTACTTCATGCAAAAAACAGAATGTCCGAGCCGGAGCAAAATCTTTGATGAATTCTTTTTCCAAAGAAAAAAGCCCGGTATGCTGACTGCCCAACGCCGGATTATTATAATCCACCATGACGGTCATGCGGTAATCATCTTTCAGAGGAAGAGCAACAATCTCGACGCCTTTGGCTTCATTAGAAAAAGAGATCGTGCTATCAATAACAAGATAGGTTCTTGGAGCCTGCTGCTCTTCGAAGCCGGCTTCGAGCAGAGTATTTACATACGGTTCGGAACTGCCATCGCCTATTGGCGGCTCGTTGGCAGTGAGTTCGATGCGGACGTTATCCACTTCCAGTCCGACAACGGCTGCCAGCACATGCTCCACAGTATGCACACTCGCTCCATCATTCGATAGTGTCGTGCCGCGCGAAATATCGGTGACATAATCGACGATTGCCGGAATCTCCGGCGAGCCTTTAATATCTTTGCGGACAAAGCGGATGCCGTAATTTTCCGGCGCCGGATGGAATTCTATCGTGCTTGCATTGCCCGTATGAAGCCCGGCTCCTTCAAGCCGTGCAATACGTCCGACAGTTCGTTGATTAATACGCATATTCTCTGATACTTTTCTCAAGTTCGGCACTAAACACAAATTTTGCCAATTCCATTAAAAAAGAATTAGGAGCCTTTGGGCACAACATCCCAACCCTTGTCATTTCGAACGGACGATCCTGCGATCCGAGAGCAGGATCGATAATGAGAAATCTTAAAAATAAAAATAAATACCTTTAATCCCTCGGCGGATCTGATGAGTTGTTTTTATTAAAGATTTCTCATCCGCTGCGGCGGATCTGCCGCTATCGCGGCATACTCGTATCGAAATGACAAGTCACTCGTCTTGTCTTCCCTTCATTTAAATTTTCAATGAACAGATTCGAGCGAT
>Ga0207156_10219_pt1 | contig 13770 bp, 1 predicted proteins | sample Alteio_BWMinHeat_24_FD_153514 | JGI IMG/M metagenome (GOLD analysis project Ga0207156, IMG submission 153514) | Enriched cells from forest soil in Barre Woods Harvard Forest LTER site, Petersham, Massachusetts, United States -... | ecosystem: Environmental > Terrestrial > Soil > Temperate forest >...
TAGGCGAGACGATCCGCCGGGTAATGGGGGTCGACTGGCACATACGCAGCCCCAGCCTTTAGAATCGCCAGCAGCGCTGTGAACATATCGATGCCACGCTCTAGACACAGCGCGATCCGCACCTCGGGTCCGACTCCCATATCGATCAGGAAGTGTGCGAGACGATTTGCCCGCTCGTTGAGTGAGGCGTAAGTTAGAAGGCATTCGTCGGAGCTGAGCGCTATGGCGTCAGGGACGCGCTGGACCTGATACTGAAACAGGTCCGGTATGTGGACTGCCTCATGGTTGGTCTGACCCGTGTCGTTCCACTCCACCAATACTTGCTGCCGTTCGTGGCTCGTCAGTAGCTCCACTGCGCCGATCGGCCGCGCGGAATCAGTCGCCATTTTTTCGAGCGCCAATTCCAGGCTCCGGATTAATCGCTCAATGGTGGAGCTGTCGTATAGATCGGCAGAGTATTCCACCATGCCGGATAGCCCGCCGTTGCGCTCGGTCATCACCAGGGCGACGTCGAATTTTGCAATCCGACGATCGACCCCAAACCAGCCGTGCCGCAATCCGTCCATCTGCCGGCTCGCTTGCGGAACGTTGCGCAATACCAGCTTGACCTGAAAGAGAGGGGAGCGCCCAAGATCCCGTTCCGGACCGAGTTCTTCGACAAGCCTCTCAAAAGGGATATCCTGGTGGGAGTACGCATCCAGCGTCACTTCCCTTGTACGTCGAAGCAGGTCTTCGAAGGTTGGATTGCCGGACAGGTCCGTGCGTAGAACAAGCTGATTGATGAAGAAGCCGATCATGCGTTCGGTCTCTACCCGGTTCCTGTTGGCGATGTCAGTCCCCACCGCGATATTCTCCTTCCCCGAATATCGTCCGAGCACCATCTGGAAGGACGCCAACAGAGTCATGAAGAGGGTGACTCCCTCTCGCTGGCTGAGGCGCTTCAGCTCGCCCGTCAGTTGCTCTGAGAAGGCGAAGGCAGCTCTTGCGCCGCGATGGGTCGCTACGGGCGGCCGAGGGCGATCCGGCGGCAATTCAAGAGGCTGAAGGCCCGAGAGTTGCCGTTTCCAATAGCTCAATTGCTCTTCCAGCAGCGCCTGCTCTAGCCATCTTCTTTGCCAGACAGCGTAGTCGGCGTATTGAATTTCCAAGTCTTCGAGCACTTTGGCGCGGCCGCAACGGTAGCCGTCGTATAGTGCGGTAAATTCGCCTATCAGTATCCCGGCGGACCAGGCGTCGCTAACAACGTGATGTAGCGTCAAGAGGAGGATGTGATCGGCGTCCGCCAGGCGGAGCACTGCCGCCCTCCAAACCGGGCCTCGCTGTAGATCGAATGGTCTGCCCGCTTCGCGGCTTACGACATCTCGAGCGGCCTCCTCCCTCAGTGACGGTTCCAGCCCACTCAGGTCCCAGATGGACAGATCCACATCATTCTTCTCCTCGATGATCTGTATTGCTTCCGCGTGCGACTCATCGAACCTGGTTCTGAGCACCTCATGACGGCGGCATATTTCGTTCAAGCTCTGGCCCAGCAGCCCGATGTCGATAGGTCCCTCGAACCTGACGGCTCTTGGGACATTGTAAGCGGAGCTGTCCGGCTCCAATTGTTGAATGAACCACAACCGCTGCTGCGCATAAGATAATGGGGCCTGGTTTCCTGATCTTGCCCGAGTCGTGAGCTCGGGTCTCTCCCGGCTAGAGCCCATTGCTTCGTTTACGGCGGCCGCCATTCCCTCCACGGTTGGCCGCTCGAAGACAACCCTCAAGTTGAGCTCAAGGCCGAGGACGTCCCTGATTCGGGATATGACCTGAGTGGCTAGCAGCGAGTGGCCCCCGATGTCGAAGAAATTTTGCCTCGGGCCGACGCCAGGAAGACTGAGCACCTGGCTCCAAATGCCGGCGATGATCTCTTCGACCGCCGTTCCGTAGCCCTGCTCCTCTCCACTTGCTGCAGTTATCTCGGGCCGAGGCAGGCTATCCCGATCGAGCTTTCCATTTCTGGTCAATGGGAGTTCACCCATATGGACGAAGGAGGACGGGATCATATAATCGGGCAATTTCTGCGCGAGATAGTCCCTCAATTGGTCTAAGCCGCGTCCTTCGTTAGCTATAATGTAAGCGACCAGACGTTTATCGCCAGGTTGGTCTTCGCGCAATATTACAGCGCATTGCCTGACGCCATCGGCTTCCCTCAACAGATTCTCGATCTCGCTCAGCTCGATCCTAAAGCCGCGAAGCTTGACCTGCCCATCCCTTCGACCCAGATAGTAGATCTCGCCGTCCCATCCCCACCGGACTTCGTCGCCGGTGGAGTAGACCCTGGATCCAGGCTGCGGGCCGAGATCGTCGGGGAGGAATCGTTCGGCGGTGGCTGCTGGATCGTTGAGATAGCCTCTGGTCACTCCCGCGCCGCCTATGTGCAGCTCGCCATAAGTTCCAACTGCTACGGGCCGGCCCAGGCTATCGAGAACGTAAGTGCGAGCGTTGGCAATGGGCTTGCCGATCGGCACCTCTCCCTGTTCGTCTTCGCCAACGAGATGAGTGACTGCTCCGACGGTGCATTCGGTAGGACCGTAGTGGTTGACTACAGCACAGCCGGACTGCCTTATCCGGTCCACCAGCCTCCGGTTGGATGCCTCGCCTCCCAGGACTACAAGCCGGTTAGGAGTTGCCCCTTTGCGGCACACAAGCGCACCTGCATGTGAAGGAGTGATCTTAATGATATCGACCGAGCGCCGTCTCTGGTATTGCTCCCATCTGATCGGATCTCGGCACGTCTCGTCAGGGATAATATGCAACTCGCCGCCGAGACACAGCGACGGATAAAAGGACGTGTGCCCGAGATCGGCGGCGGTAGTGGACATAAGACCCATCCGAGCGCCGTCAGGTATATCGAGGCGCGCACTTACCGCTTTGACATAGTTCACCAACTGCCTGTGCTCTATGGCCACTCCCTTTGGCCTGCCGGTAGAGCCCGAGGTGTAGATCACATAGGTTAGAGCCGTGTCCGGCGCCTCGACGCTCAAAGGGTGGGGCGGCTGGCAGCTCCATTCGGAGCTGGGCGCGTCCAGCGAAAGCACCTGCACGCAATCAGCGGGGATCGAAGCAACCAGGTGATCTTGCGTTATCACCAATGGTGTTTGGGAGTCATTGATGATCTGGCTGATGCGCTCCAGGGGATTGCGGGGGTCGATCGGAACATAGGCCGCGCCCGCCTTCAACACGCTCAGGATGGAGACAACCAAATCGATGCACCGTTCCATGAAGATGCCCACGCGGACCTCAATTCCAACGCCCAGGCGGGCCAAATGTCTGCCGAGCCGATTGGCAGTCTGGTCGAGGACGCCAAAGCTGATGGCTTCATCTTCATATACGACCGCCACTCGATCGGATATCGCCGATGCCTGCCGCTCGAACATTACATGGATGGCTTCCGCGTCAGCGGAGGTCCGGCCGGTGTCATTCCAATCGACCAGCACTCGCTCTCGCTCGGATGGCGGGAGGACATCAACGCGATTGATGTCGTCAGGATGGATCCCGCCGCTCGCGGATACTTGCTCTAGAACATGTTTGAATCGCTCCAACATAGCGGCCGCCTCATCGTGAGTTAACCGATTCGGCGCGCAGCTAACGATAAGATCAATCCGATCGTCGGCCTGGCGGCACAGTAAATCCAAAGGGCCGGGGGGCGGCTCGGCTTCGATCTGATGTTCAATAAAATGGAGTTGGCCGATCCGGCGAGACCAGATTCCTTCATCCCATTGAAAGCTCGGCGCCAGCCCGGCCCGATCTGCTTGACGGCTGACCGGATAGCTAAGGTGCCATCTGTCATATTCGCGCATCGTCTCATTAAGCCCTGCCAGGAATTGCCTCACTCCACGATAGGACCGCGGTTCGGCATTTAACGGAAGGTATTTCTCAAAAACGCCAAGCGCGAATTCCAATTCGGGACAGCCCCGCCCGGCGTGCTTGTAGCTAGTGAACGAAGGAGGATCATTTTGTGTGCGGGCGAGCAATATGATATAGCAGGCGAGCAACACCGTCGGAACCGGCGCCATATGGTCTTGCGCCGTCCGCGCAATCCTTTTAACCAACTCCCCCGATATCGTGCTGCAAACAGTCAGCCGGGGCAGGTCTGGACCTCCGCTTTCGCGACGCAAGTCACGGAAGGCGGCCTGGTCGAGCGCAGTCCTCCAGTACGCCCTTCCTATGCTCGCGGCTTCAGTCTCAAAGAAGTCTTCCTCGCCGGCAACATAGTCGATATACTGCAGCGCCTCGGGGCGACCGGCCTCTCCTGGGTTGCCAAACTGGTAATAACCTACAACGTCTTCCAGCAGATTCCGATAACTCTTAAGATCAAGCGCCCCAAGCGGCGCCACCAGTCGCAGCCGGTGTTCGAGCGGACTCACAGATGACAAGACAGCCATCAAGCCCGCCGGCGATGACAGGCCCGAAAGTCCGTGAAACTCAGAATCCGCGCCGGCAGATACTAACTGCAAAACTCCTTGTGGCGGGTCGTTGACGATCTGCAGGCAGCCGTCCCCGGATGTTTGCACAAAAGACGTCCGGAGGATCTCGTGGCGGCCAACCACAACGTCGATCGCATTGGCCAGGCGTTGCTTGTCGATTGGCCCGTGAACGCGGACAAGGCAACTCCCCATGGAGGGGAAATCCGGCACTTGCGTGGCTCTAGCCAGCACTCGCCTTTGATGCGAAGATAAGGGGAAGCCACTAATCAGTTCTGACTGCATTTCAGAGCCTCCAGCCTGTCGAGTATTCTGTTGGAGAAACCGAATCTAGACGTGTATTGAGCACCGAGTGGTAGAAATCGCGCCAACTTCTTAAGCCGGCGGCCCGACGGGACCTTCTCTTCGGCGACCCTGGCGTGCGGCCGCGCGAAATAGGTCATATTGCTGTTGTTGTTTCTCGGATCGCAGGGGAGTCTCGACTTCGGTCATTATCGCGTTGACCGAGACGTCCATACTTCGGGGTTGGGTTAGCTTAAGTAAAAGCTTTTCGAACAGGGCCAGCAGCCATGTCGCCGAACCCGCCGCGAACAGGTCGGAGCGGTAGTGAAGATTGCCGCGCAGGCCGTCGCTCGATTCGACGAGATGAAGCGAAAGTTCAAACTTAGGGTGAGCCATCCGCTTGAACGGAAATTCTTTGAGCTGCAGTGAGCGAACACCACCGCCCTGGGCCGGCGCGTTGTGCAGGAGCAGTCTGACTTGAAAGAGCGGGGAGCGGTCCAGGCTACGTTCGGGGGCAAGCTCCTCGACCAGTTTTTCAAACGGCACATCCTGGTGCGCGTACGCATCCAGAGTGGTCTCCCTCACCCGGGCCAGCAGGTCGCGGAAACTTGGGTTGCCGGAGAGGTCCGTTCGCAATATGAGCTGGTTTATAAAGAAGCCGATAATTCCCTCTGTCTCGAGCCGGTTTCGATTCGCAACGTCCGTTCCTACGACCACATCATCCTGACCTGCATACTTTGCCAGAACCATTTGGAACGCGGTCAGGAGCGTCATAAAGAGAGTCGCCCCCTCCGCCCGGCTTATCTTCTTGAGTTCCTCAGTCAGTTCGTTCGTGATCTTGAACGGAACGGCTTCCCCTCTTGGAGCTTTGTCCCGGGGCGTCCGGTCGGTAGGAAATTCGACGGCGCGGATACCGGCCAACTGCCGCCGCCAGTAGCCGAGTTCCTGCTCTAACGTTTCCGCCTGCAGCCATTCTCGCTGCCAAACGGAATAATCCGCATACTGTAAAGGCAGGTCCGGCAGCGTCGGCGTTCTGCCCTCGCGGTAGCCTTCATAGAGCGTGGTAAGCTCTTTCACCAGCACCCCGATCGACCAGGCATCGCTCACCATATGGTGCATGCACAATAGAAGGACGTGATCCTCAGCGGCGAGCTTGAGGAGGCTCGCCCTGCAAAGCGGACCACGTTCGAGGTCGAACGGCCTTAGGGCTTCAGTGCCGGCTATCTGCCGGGCTGCCTCCTCCCTATCCGCCTCCCTGACCGTGCTGAGGTCCCAAACCGCCAGCTCGAAATCTTTCGGTTCATCGATCACCTGCACAGGCGCGCCATTTCGTGATTCGATCCGCGTTCGCAGCACCTCATGCCGGGCCGTAACAGCCTGGAAGCTTCGACGCAGGCTGGGAAGCTCCAACGGTCCGGTCAACCGCACGGCGTATGGGATTGTATACGCCGGACTTCGCGGGTCCATCTGGTGAACAAACCAAAGCCGCTGCTGTGCGAATGACGTCGGCAGGTCTCGGTCGCGTGCTATCCTGCGAATGGGCGGCGCTTCCGCCCGATCCGCCCCACGGTTCTTCTCAACCGCGGCAGCCAATCCCGCAACCGTAGGATTCTCAAAAAGCGCGCGCAATGGCACGTCAACACGGAATAACTCTCTGACTCTCGAAATCACCTGCGTGGCAAGCAACGAGTGGCCGCCAATCTCGAGAAAGTTGTCTTCGACGCCGACTCGTGAAAGTCGAAGGACCTGACACCAGACACCCGCTATGACTTCTTCGGTCGCGGTTCGAGGTTGGGTCTGCCCCCGTTTCATCTGTTTCCTCGCCTCGTCAATGCCGGGTAATGCGCTGTAATCTATTTTTCCGTTGATGGTCAGCGGCGGGCGCTTCAGGTGTATATATATGTTGGGCAGCGTCTCTTCGACGATGCTTTCCGCCAAGAACGCCCTGAGCTCTGCCGGTTCTATCTGCTCGCTGGAGACATAGTACGCGACGATAACCTGATTCCCACTGTCCTCGGAGCAGACACGCACTATGCTATCCCTTATCGTGGGGTAACGGTTTAACGCGCCGCGGATCTCGTTCAACTCCAGGCGATGCCCATGGAATTTTACTTGCTCGTCGGCCCTGCCCAGGAACTCAATATCGCCGGAGCGCAAGTGCCGCGCCAGATCGCCGGTTCTATAGACACGCCCGCCATCAACCGCCAATGGATCTGGCATAAACCGGTCTGCCGTTAAGTCAGGCCTGTTTATGTAGCCTCGACCCACGTTTTCGCCGCCAATCCAAATCTCACCCGAACCGCCGAGCGGCAATGGACGCATCTGCGGATCGAGGATGAGAGCCCTTGAATTTGGAATGGGCCGGCCGAGAGGTGTCGCGGGCGCGCCATCACCGTCACACGCGCTGCCGGCGACGGGATAGGTCAGAACGCCAACGGTCGTCTCAGTGGGGCCATAGTGGTTGAAGATCGCGCAATCCGGAGCGAGCCGCCGGAGCTCTTCGACCCAACCTGCGCGCGATGCCTCCCCACCGAGGATGAGGCGTCGCCGAGGCATTAGCGGCGCAGGGTTGGGTGAAGCGACGAGAGCCGCAAAATGGGACGGGACAATCTTCAGGCAATCCATTCCGTTTGCTGCAAAGTATTCGCCCAGCGCAACCGGATCGGTGGCCCGTTCGAATGAGATTATACTCAGAGATCCTCCGCCAATCAGCGCGGGGAAAATGACGGTGTGACCCAAATCTGCGGCGAACGTCGAAACCGTCGCGTAGTTCGCCCGTGACGGCAGATCAAGCCTCTCACGGACTCCTTGAACATAGTTCAAGAGCTGCCGGTGCTCGATGCCGACGCCCTTTGGTCTACCGGTGGACCCCGAAGTGAAAATCGCGTAGGCTAAGTTCTCGCACGATATAGCACGATTGGGCGCCGTGTGTGGCTGAGCGGAGATTAGATACTGGTCGCCATCGAGGCAGATCGAGTTCGCGTCGTGACTTGCCAGGCGCTCGACGAGGCTCGCAGTCGTTACGATGACTCTTACGCCGCTGTCCTCGAGGATCATCGCAAGCCGCTTTGTAGGGTTCGACGGATCGATCGGCAGGTAGGCCGCGCCGGACTTGATTATTCCCAGTATCCCTACAAGCAGGTCGCAGGAACGCTCCATGTAGAGACCGACGAGCGAATCGAGCGCAACGCCAAGCGAGCACAGGTAATTTGCCAACTGATTCGCGCGATGTTCGAGTTGTCCATAAGTAAGTGCAGAGTCCTCGAACACCACGGCCACGGAATCCGGGATCTGAGCCGCTTGCTCTTGGAACATTTCGTGTATCAGCAGGGCTTGCGGATAGCTTTGGCTTGAATCATTCAGCTCCACCAGAGCCAGATGCTTTTCGACATCACTCAGTATATTCAATTCTCCGACGGCTGCCTCAGGATCGCCTGCCACACTCTCTACCAGCGTCTTGAACCTAATCGCTATCTGTTCGGCCGTGTCACGATGGTAAACATTGGGATCGAACCAGATTTCCGCCTTAAGGCATTCTCCGGAGCGGAAGCAACTCATCTTTAGCTTAAAGCGATCCGTCCACGAATCCAGCCTGATGAGCTCACAATTCGCGGCGCCGGCCGTGTGGAACCGCTCACTATCCAAGTATTCGAACGCAATCCCGCATTCGTCTGCCAGACTGGCCGGCGCTTTTCGGTCGCTGTCGTAATAATCCTGAAATTCACTATTCTTCTGCAGACGGTCGCGCCACTCGCTTAACGCCCCACGAAACGCCGCTGTCTCCTCTATCCTGAGGCAGGTTGGCACAGCCCTGGCGTATGGCCCTATCGCTTGCCGCAGATCCTCGAAGCCCCTGCCATCAGTAAGGTTCCAAATCAGGGCCTCGCGGTCCGCGCTGAGTCTGCTTATGAGAATCGCCCAACAGGCTCCCAAGACCTCGGCTTCGCCAAAACCGAGCCTTTTCGCAACGCCTTCGATGTCTCCTCTGAGACCGTCATCCACTATGTTTTGAACCAGTTCAGGGGCGAATACTGTCTTTTCACGCAATCGTCTTTCTTGCGGAAGGGTCACGCTGAGGTTGGCCTGCTCGATCTCGCCCCAATAGGTCCTGCCTCGGACGGCTTCGGGGTCTTCGGACCGCAGCGTCTCGTTTTGCCATTCGGCGAATTGAATGTACTCAATGCAATCAGGCGGGTCAGCCGCGCGGAGCGCACCGCTATCGCTTCGATCCAAAATCTCCCTTGCAAGAAGCGCGGCGGAGTGGCCGTCCGCTATGATCGAGGGGAAACTCAAGCTCAGCACCGCCCTCTTGTCCTCAAATCTGAGGAGCCTAATCCGCGCCTCGGTTTGTTGCTCCTCACATCCTGCACTGAGCTGACTAACGCCATTGAGCGCCTTAATCCGCTCCGGTTCTACACACTGGCGCAGGTCAACATACTCCCACGAATAGTGCGCATCGTCGTCGATTACTTGCACCGGCACTTTCAATCCAGGACGCCGCTGGAACACGGTTCGGAGCACTCCCCACTTTCGAAGAGTCTCGCCGGCCGACCTTCGAATGGCTTCTCCGTCGATAATGCCGCGGATTTCGGTTGTGCATTCGGACCACAAGAGTCCGGCTCCATCCTGAAGCCGCCATAACCTCCTCTGTTGCGGCGACAGTCTGAAACCCTCGACCGTATCCTTGCGCTCAATATCGGTGGCCAGGCCCACTTCAGCTATCCGAGACTCTCTCCCAGCGCTCATGCCCCGCAGAACTTGGCGCATGTCCTCGAGCAATCGTACAACGCCGGATCGGTCTAGTCTGCTGGGGTCGTAGATCGCCTTCAGGAGAAGTTTTTTCCCAGGAATGGCCAACACTACTAACGGATAGTTGCTCTTCGAGAAGTTTCGCACTTCGCTAATCCGCAGCCCGGAGTCTGATTGACGGCGAATGCCGGCATCGGCAGGATAGTTTTGAAATGTGAAAAGAGATTCAAAGAGCTTCTTGCCTGACGGCAATTCACTCCATTCTTGTATTTGAATCAGAGGGCAGTATTCATGCGCAAGGGCGGTGGTCTGTTTTGCGTGCAGCTTCTTCAGGTAATCTCTCACGGTCTGATCTTCATGGACCTGCACTCTTACCGGCAGCGTGTTGATGAACAGACCCAGCATTGATTCGATCCCGCCCACCGGAGCTGACCGCCCTGACATAGTTGTGCCGAACAGAACATCTGGATTATTTGTGTATCGGCTCAGCACAAGTCCCCAGGACCCTTTCGCAATCGTGTTCAGAGTCACTTGTGCGCTCTTTGCAAGTCTCTCCAGGCCATCGGTGGTCTCTGGATCGAGCCGCATAGTCTCTTCCGCCAATTGGTCCTCATCACTGAGTCCGACCTCGGCTTCGGCGCAAATCCGGGTCGGCTTCCGGAAGCCCTTCAGCTCTTCACGCCAGAATGTTTCCGCCGTGCCAAGGTCCTGCTTCTTCAGCCACTTTATATACTCGATGTGCGGAGGCGATTGCGTCAGTTCCATCTTCTTGCCGGTCCGGAAATCGCCATACAACTTGAACACTTCTTGCATCATGAGATGAGTAGACCAGCCATCCAGTAAGATGTGATGGCTGCTCCACACGAAGTAATAGCCATCATCGGCTGCTCTCAACAGGGCCAACCTGACTACCGGGGCATGGCCGAGATCGAATCCCTTTTGCCGATCGCGCCCCAGATAAAGCTTGATTCTCTCCGCCGCTTGCGCTTCTCCTCGCCAATCAAGTTCTTCCCAGACCAGCTTGACGTGCGTCTGCACCACTTGAAGAGGCTCTCTTGCACCCTCCCATTGGAAAGAGGTCCGCAATATCGAATGCCGGTCTGCAACAGCCTGCCAGGCGCTCTTAAAGGCCTCTACGTCTAAGCCGCCGCGGATCAAGCAGCTCATTTGCAGGAAGTAGGCGCCGCTTCCAGGCGAGTAGAGCGAATGGAAGAGGAGCCCTTGCTGCATCTGAGATAGAGGATAGATCGCCTGTATATTGCTGCCGCCCGAAGGGCTCGCGCGGCGAATCAACTCGTCAAGCTGCGCCTGGGTAAGCTGCGCCTCAGGATAGTCTGACGGAGTGCGACCTGCCGTTTCAGCGTCGCCGCATTCGGCAATTAGACGTCTCAGGCTATCCGCAAAAGCGTCGGCCAATCTCTCAATCGTCTCCGGCTTGTGTATGTTTTCGCTGTAGCCGCATTCGAGTCTGATCCGCCCGTTTACCACCATGCCGGAGACTTCCAGCAGGTTCCCCCTCTCGTTGAGGTGCGCCCGATTGGGACCGGTGCCGTCGGCGGATGGCGCGAACATTTGCGATTCGCGGAACACTTGATCGAACTGCCCCAGGTAGTTGAAGCTGATATCCGGCCGCCTGCTGGGAAGGTCCTCGCTTTCGCTCATCCAAGTAGCTATTCCGTATCCTATTCCTCGGCCCGGAACTCTCCTTAGCTGTTCCTTCACCTCTTTCAACTGTGCGGTTATTCCGTCGCGGCAAAGACGCAGCCTTACCGGGAACATTGAGGTGAACCAACCCACCGTCCTCGTCAAATCGACACCTTCAAATATGTCTTCTCTGCCGTGACCCTCCAACTCTACCTCAAGAATATCTTCGCCGAGCCAACCACTCATTGCCTGCGCCAATGCGGTCATTAGCACTTCATTGACCTGTGTGTGATAAGCTTCGGGCGCGACCTTCAGGAGCGCGTCTGTCTCTTCCTGGGTGAGCCAGACTGTTACTCGCCTCAGGCTCTGCACGGTATTAGCGCCGTTGTAATCTCGCGGAATTCTTATGGGCCGCCGCCAGTCCTCACCCGCCCAATAGCTTGCCTGCGTGCGTAGCTCTTCCGTGCGGCTGTACGATTGCAGGCGCTCAGCCCAACCCCTAAATGAAGTCGTCTTGGCTCCGAGGTTTACGTCTAATCCCGCGGCCAATTGTCCGTATGCCCTCTCCAGGTCTTCGAGCAGAATGCGCCAGGATACGCCATCAACCGCGAGATGGTGTCGAATTTGAAGCTCGCCTGGACCTCGCTGGCGTGCAATTCCATTGCGCGCTGCTGCGCAGCCGCATCCATGTCGCTGAGGTCCTGCCGGTCGTATCCCACAGCCCTCCCTGTTCCATAGTATTGTGTCCATCGCCCGCTCTCTCGGATCAGCGTTAGTCGCAGAGCGTCGTGATGAAGGACCAGCTCGTCGATAGCTTCCTCGACCTTTCGGCTATCAATGCCGGGCTTGATTTCCAGCATAACCGACTGGTTGAAGTGTTCTGGCTTAATCAAGGGCCAGCGAAAGAAGGCGAGCTGAATCGGGGTCATCGTCACGGGGCCGCTGAGGACACCCTGTTCCGCCTCAAGGCGCTTTTCTGATGGAGCGGCCTGAGCAAGTTCAGCAATAGTCTGGTGTTCAAAAAACTGCTTCGGGGTAAGAACTATCCCGGCTTGCCGCGCTCTTGCGATCACCTGAATGCTCAGTATCGAATCGCCACCCAGCCCAAAGAAGTTGTCAGAGACCCCAACCTTTTCTATACCAAGCACGCTGCCCCAGATATCGCAGAGGATTCTTTCCACATCGTTGCGGGGCCGAAGATATTGCTGGACTCCAGTCTCCCTTTCCGGGCTGGGCAATGCCCGGCGATCGAGTTTCCCGTTGGCCGTAAGCGGCAGCTCGTCCATCTGGACAAACGCCGATGGCACCATATGGTCCGGCAACTTCTCTTTCAAATACGCCTTCAGTTCAGGCGTCAGCCTGGATACAAATCCTGCAAGAGCGGGGTTGTTGCCGTACTCACTCAAGTCTTTCCGAGGTAGGGTAGCGCCCTGAAGTGATATGTCCGCTAAGGATGGACACATTGAACCTTGACCACGCCGTCGGAGAATCGCGTCAAAACAGCCTCGGCCTCCTGCCGCCGACCAGGAAATCTCTACCGCATAAGGAACGTGGCTGCTCAGCTCCCACAACGCCTCCGGATCGACTGATCCAGGGACGGGTCTTCCGTCAAGGTTGCTGCGAAGCTCGGCGACGTTGCGAATTGAGTCACCGGCCGACAGCAGCTCCAGAAGCATCAGGTCGCTCTGGATGCGGGCATTGGGGATTCGGGTAACGATCAGGTTGTGAGGCTCCTCTTTTGACAGTATCCGCAGTATCTCATCGACAGTAAGATCATTCGCCGCCCAATCCAGGTACGGAGTCTCAAGCCCGTTGGATCGCGGCGGACCGACCTGAAGAGTCACGTCGTAGCGAAACTTGTTCAATTCATTGTGGCTCTTGCCACGTTTCAGCTCGATGCGCACACTGGATATGTCAGGCGTCATTTGCATTAGGGCAACGAAGAATTCCGGGCAAACGAGGAGTTCGTTTTCGGCGGCCATGCCGTGCCGAATCCGGCGCCTGAGCCGGGACGTGGATACTGACGGAGCGGCCTTGTGGAATTGCACCGAGGCGTGAGCGGCTTCAAAGAGGTTGTAGTCTCGCACGTCACCGACGAACACGGATCCGCCCGGCCCAACCAGTCTGACCGCGCCTTCCAGGACTGCGATCAGGTACTCCATGTTTGGAAAATACTGGATAACGGAATTGAGGACCACGGTATCAAACGTGCCGGCTTCGAAGTCGCTGAAATCGTTGGCGGGCCGCTGCAAAAGCGCTATGTCGGAACTGCTTGCCTCGGACAGCGGGATACTGCTGCGCAAGTGGTCCAACCCGGGCCCGGAAATATCGGTTGCGCAGTAGTGCTGGCACCACGGCGCCAGCCGGAACAAGATCATTCCCGATCCGCAGCCGATTTCCAAAACGCGGCCGGGATCGAGCGTCAGGATCCGGTCGACCGTCTGATCGAGCCATTCCCGCATTTCGTCCGCGGGTATCGCTTCACCGCTATAACTGCTGATCCAGCCGGCGGTGTTGAAGGTCCGTTCCATCGAGGTTGCGTCGCCGGAATAGGTCTCGTCAAAGACTGCTTGCCACTGATCTATCTGGTTCTCGTTCGAGCTTGAGGGGACGCCTTCGAGCGATCTCCCCT